>Ga0306872_100471_pt1 | contig 15763 bp, 36 predicted proteins | sample AntRauMeHopE1498_FD_190455 | JGI IMG/M metagenome (GOLD analysis project Ga0306872, IMG submission 190455) | Saline lake microbial communities from Rauer Islands, Antarctica - Metagenome Hop E1 #498 (v2) (version 2) | ecosystem: Environmental > Aquatic > Non-marine Saline and Alkaline > Saline ...
ATCATCGAGGACGAAGAGTTTTATGTACCTTCCCCTAACCAGTGGCGGAGCAAGCCGGAGAATAGCAAGCAGGGGAGTGGGCCTCCTCTTGATTCTGATGATGGACATTATCAAACAGAAGCTCTTATTAAAACAATTAAAGAAGGTGTGGATAGATATCAAAGTGCCATGGCTAACGGAGTAGCTCCAGAACTTGCCAGGCTTCACCTGCCAGCCTATGCTATGTATGTTCGCTGGCGTTGGACAACATCTCTCCAGGGCTTAATGACATTCTTAGAGCAGCGTTTACCTCACGATGCCCAGTCTGAAATTCGAGAGTATGCGGATGCAGTACTTGAACTTTCCCAGGGTATATACCCGGAAACATTTAAGACATACTTAAACATTAATAAATAAAGGAAAAGTAATGACTATTGTATATACAAAAGATAATTGTGTCCAATGCGTGGCTACGAAAAAAATGATGGACAAATTGGGGGTACCGTATGATACCGTCGATATCACAGATAACCCAGAAGAATTAGATAAACTAATTGCTTTAGGATATCGAGCAGCACCAGTAGTAATTACAGAGAGTGGGGAGTCCTGGGCAGGTTTTAACCCAGCAAAGATCGAGGGGATTTTGGCTTAATCATTAAAGATTGATGCTATAATATAAGTATGCCTATAGATTTTCCAAATACCCCTGCAATAGGGCAAGTCTTTCTTAGTGAAGGTCGTACCTGGATCTGGACTGGAACAGTCTGGAATGCCCAAGCGGCTTCAGGCCCTACGGGGCCTACTGGCCCAACCGGGTCTACTGGAGCGGACTCTACCGTTGCAGGCCCCACTGGCCCAACAGGACCAGAGGGTGGGCCTACAGGTCCTACTGGAGCAGACAGTACTGTCGAGGGTCCGACTGGACCTACAGGTCCTACCGGGGCGGCTGGCCCCGACGGTCCGATAGGGCCTACAGGTGCAGATTCAACTGTGGCTGGACCAACGGGTCCTACCGGGGCGGCTGGCACTGACGGTCCGATAGGGCCTACAGGTGCAGATTCTGAAGTCGCAGGTCCCACTGGGCCAACAGGCGCTACGGGGACTCAGGGTGAGGTTGGGCCAGGCAACAAAATACCTTATGAAACCGTATTTCTATTAATGGGAGGCTAACAAATGGCAACTGAATATAGCATTATCGCGCAGTCCGCGCCTGGTGCAACCACAAACACTGACCTTTATACGGTCCCACTTAGCACACAGTTGGTGGGGTCAACTTTATATATTTGTAATCGTGGTGCAACTGCTACGACGTTTAGGGTGGCGTTGCGTCCCGCTGGCGCGACGATTACGAACGCCATGTATGTTGCCTATGATGTTCCGGTGGCCGCTAACGATACGACCACAATCACTACCGGTTTGACTATGGCCGCTACGGACAAAATCACGGTCTACGCGGGGAACGCAAACCTGTCATTCAATCTTTCCGGCGCGAAAATAACCTAGGGGGTTGTTGTGGCTGTAACAAGTATGGCAAACAGTTCTTTGAGGAACTTTCAAAAATCTAATTTGGTTTCTGGCCCCAGACCACAAGTTACGGTAGATTTTCTTGTTTTGGCGGGCGGTGGCGCTGGGGGTACGGGAGGTTCTGGACTTTCAGGCGGTGGCGCGGGAGGTTACAGGACATCGGTGGGAACCTCGGGCGGTGGCGCGACGGCAGAAAACAGCATCACTTTGCCCGCCGGGACTCACCCTGTTTTGATAGGCGCAGGCGGAACCGGAGGCCAGCCTGGTTTGCCGAGCTACTTCGCGAGTATTTCCTGTGTTGGTGGCGGCCCTGGTGTGTGGGTGATGTCTAGCAGGGTAAACAGCCGTAATGGTGTTGGTGGTGGTTCCGGGAGTGGTGGCTCACGTTGGGATTCGGGTGGGTCTGGTGGCCCCGGTATTCAGAATCAGGGATTTAGGGGCGGAAACCCTAGCGGAAGCGGCCCCCGAGGCGCGGGCGGTGGCGGCGCAGGCGGTGCGGGGTCGATGAGCCCCGGAGCGGGTTTAACTTCTTCAATTACTGGCACCGCTGTGTTGCGAGCCCGGGGTGGTGGAAGCGGGGCGACTTCGGCAAACTCTGGCCAAGGTGGTAACGGTGGGAGTAGCGGCGGTTCGGGTGTCGTTATTTTCTTGGTTCCTACCGGCAACACAGCTAAAGTAACTTTTTCCGCAGGTGTCACTCATTCAATGGCAGTCGTTGGTTCTAACCGCGTTTACATTGTGACGGCTACTTCTACTACTAGCGAAACGGTAACAATCTCATGAGCCACTTTGCGAAACTAGACGAAAACAACATTGTCACTTTTGTGACCGTGGGCAGGCAAGAAGATGACGGGCTTGAGGAGGAACTGAACGCTCGAACTGGTGACACGTATAGGCAGACAAGCTACAACACCTACGGCGGTATCCACTACACCGATGGGGAACCAAGCGAAGACCAAACGCGGGCTTTCCGGTTCAACTACGCGGGCTTGTCTTTCACTTATGATGCTGACCGTGACGCTTTCATACCACCAACCCCTTACCCTTCATGGGTACTCGATGAGGCTACCTGTCTTTGGGTGGCACCGATAGATTATCCTGCCGACGGTGGGCAATATGTGTGGGACGAACCGACAGTCAGCTGGGTAACAATTCCCGGGAGCTAAATAAATCTAATGCTATAATTAAGTATGAACTATTTTAAGTGGTTTCTAAAAGAGTTCACCAAGCATTGGAGAATATATGAAACTTTATAACCCCTGGCCTAAAGGCCGTAAGATCAATACAGGAAGTCCATTTGGATGGAGATCTGACCCATTTACCAGAGCAAGAAGATTCCACCGTGGAGTTGATGTTCGAGGAGAATTCCCCGTGACATCCGCACAAGATGGGAAAGTCGTTCATAATGCGAAAGACTGGAAAACCCTTTCCCCAAGAGCAAAAAGAAGGCAGAGCGGTGGCAACGTTGTTATTATTCAGCACGAGAATAACCTGTTTACCGCCTATTTTCATGGGGCTCATCGTTCAGCCTTAAACATCGGTCAAAGAGTAAAGGCCGGAGACCTGGTCTTCCTCAGTGGAACCACAGGAAGAAGCACCGGAATCCATTTACACTTTGAGGTAAGAACAAGGAAGTCTAGTGGACAGGTTGACCCCGTCCCCTATCTAAATAATTCGCCAGCAATTTCTGCACCCATCTTAAAGGTAGATGGAAGACTGGGAAAGAACACCTGGAAAGCATTCCAAACAGCCCTTAAAGCTAAGGGACACTATACCGGCATTCCCGATGGCAGGCCCGGAGTAATGACATACAGGGGCATTCAGGAGTGGTCTGGAGCCGACGTAGACGGCATCATGGGGCCACAGACTCGTAGAGCAGTTCAAACAAAGCTAGGAGTTAAGGCCGACGGTATTTGGGGTCGACTTACCATTAGCGCACTACAAAGACAAATTAACGCAGGAAAGATCTAAGATGCCTAGCTGGAAACATAGAAGAAGATTAATCTATGCGGCTTGTGCTTTAGGTGCCGGAATGATTGCCTTTGGTGCCCTGACATACAAGACGGATACCGCCGTTGCATCCCAACTAATAGTCGGCGGGGTAGCCTTAATCTCCATAGTTCTAACAGCTTACACAAGCTTTGCCGCTATGGAAGATATAAAGCTATGGAAAGCAGGGGATGAACTTGACATGGACAACCCTGATGGGCTATAATTAGAAACGTTGTTACATAGAAAGGACACAACATTTATGATCATGACATTAGAGTTTTGGAAAAAGTCTGGAGAGACAGCCATTCGAGTAGCGGCAGCTTCAGCCATTGGTGCTTTGGGCACCGGAGAGATTCTTACCGCTTTTGAAATTAACTGGCTGGACATTGGTGGAATCGCACTGCTGGCTGGGGTCGTATCAATTTTGGGATCTTTGGCTGTACCAGAACCAGCTATTAGAGAGGCTCGCAGAGGAGCAAAACGTGCCCTCGAAGCAGAAAGACTTTCGGCACTTGAAGCCGCAGAAAAAAAGTCTAAGGCCGCCGCCAAGCGCAAGGCATCACGCAAGTAAGTATAATTAAACATGGCAATATATGAATATACCTGTGGGGTCTGCAACAGCTCTGTCTCTATGACAAGATCGGTTTCAGACCCCGAGGAGTATTATAAGTGTAAGACTTGCAAGATACCACTAAGACGTGTATACTCTAATATTGGAGTTGCCTTTAGTGGTTCTGGTTTTTATTCCACCGACAAGTAAGGAAGTTAAATGTCTGAAGCCGTTATTGAAAAAGGTAAAACAACAGAGCTAACTGGACACGATCAATGTGATCAGTGTGTCAGTCAGGCATACGTTGTAGTTAAAGGCATTACTGGAGAGCTTTTCTTTTGTGCTCATCACTTTACAAAGATAGAGGGAGACCCAGAGGCATATGCTAAGCTGGAGGCCTTTTCCTATGACATTCAGGATAACCGCCAGGACCTATCTGACAAGCGATCCGGTATCTAATGTTTGATCCAAAGAGCATGATTGACGCTCTGGTGGCTTACGGGGCTCTGGAGATAGACGCTTTGGACGCTGACAGTGGAGAAGTTATCTATAAGTTTACCGAAAAGCTTAGGGATGTGTTCCCAGCCTTGTATGACGAGATTTCCGATCAGATATATAAAGGAGCTATGTCTCTTTGGGAAAAGAAGCTTGTAGACGTAAACCTGCTAGATGAAAAGCCCAGCGTTGCTCTTACGAATTTTGGTTCACATAGGGAAAACTGGGGAAGCCTGTCAGAGGGGGAGTTGTCTATGATGAATACCCTCATGAAAAACTCCGGGGAAGGACGTTAGTTTGGAATATTTTGTCGGTGCCGCAATCACAATGATAGTTTATATTATTACCAATAGGATAGTTAGGTCAGATCTTAAGAAGGAAGAGTCTGTCTTACAAATTACCTATAGTCAAAGCCATATCTACGAGCTAATGGCCCCACTCTTAGACTATGCCCCAAAGCTGGAGGAGTCTGCAAAGCGTCAGTCAAACAACTTTATTAAAAACTCATACATGAAGGTTATGGTGGTTAAAAATAAAGCTTATTGGATTAAAGATAATACGTTTTATGTTGCCGACGTCTTGGAGGGAGAAGTCGTAAAAGAAAATGCCAAGAAAGTTGACACAATGTCCATGGATAAGGTAGAATTAGGCGAGATGATGTTCATCATCGAAACGTTACGAGGAGATAACAATGATACTTGGAGTGCAGGGGAGTAAAAACTTCTCAGATTACCAGATTTTTTTAAGGGCAATGGGGACGGCTTTGTCTATGCTTAAAGAAGGGGACAACCAGCTTGTAATCTATTCAGCTGGTCCCGCAAATATTAACACCATGTCTTTAGAGTTTTCCAATGTCACGGAAAGAAGCATGAAGTCTCTTGGGATTAAGATTCAAATGAAAAAGGCACCAGCTAGCTGGATCAAAAGTAACCACCACATCCTTGACTATTTTGTTTATCTCGGCAGGCCAAAAGAAAATCTTTCGGACCTGGCAACCTATATAGAAAGAAAGAACGTAGAGCTTGGGGTTTATCGCTATTGATATTGAGCAATAGAGAGAAAGCTTTTTTATCTGTTGCCAGATACTTTGCGATAAAGTCTAAGTCTAAAAAGAAACATGGTGCAGTAATGGTGAAGTCTGGGAGGGTTGTCGGAACTGGATACAATAAAGACCGAAATAGCCCCTTCGTGGTTTCGCCAGAACACATTAAGCCTCACTGCTCTCGACATGCTGAGTTTGAGGCTATCAAGGAGGCGGGGGATAATGCTATGGGTGCTGTTCTGTATGTTGCGAGAGTCAACAAGCAGGGGCAGGATCGAAACAGTAAGCCTTGCTACCTCTGCGAGGAAGTAATTATCAAAAATAAAATCAAAAAAGTAATCTACACAAAGGATATGTCATGATCGTTAGTTCTCTTGAAAAGATGGAAAAGTTTGTGGAAGATGTCAAGTATCTTCATTGGGATGGCTGGACCGTTGTTAGCGCATACCCATCTAAGAAAGCCAGCACCTCTAAATATGGAGTGTTCGTAAAGGGTGTGTGGCACCTGCAAAGAAGGTTTGAAGTGGAAAATTTTGGCTGGGATATTCCAGAGAGGTTCTTAAAGGATTAATTAATGAATAGAAATGAGTGGAAAGACGAAGCAGCTTGCCTAGGCTATGACACTAACCTATTCTTTGACAAGTATGAAGAGAACAGCACCCTGAGGCCAGCAATAGAAAAAATATGTGGCGGTTGTCCAGTTGCAAAAAAGTGCTTTGCGGTTGGAGTGTCTCAAAAAGAGTGGGGAATCTGGGGCGGTATATACCTAGAGAATGGCAAAATATCTAGAGAGTTTAATAAGCACAGGACTAAAGAAACCTGGGCTGAGACTTGGCAATATTTAACAATAGACAGGAATAAGTAATGTATACAGATGAAATGGCAAGGGCTTTTCACTCTATTACTCCACCCAAAGGATTTTTGGTGCAACTAATAGACAATAAGCACTTTATTGCTGTAAAGGCTAATGAGCGAGAGTTTATGAGGTTAGATGACTATAACAAAAGACAGGCTGTAGAGTATCTTGTTAGAGTCAAGAGTGCCCTAGAACAAAATGGAGCCATCGTAATGATTATCAGAGAGGCTGTTGAATAATGGATTGGTTAGGGCTGGCTTTTTTCTCTGTATTTATTCTCATGTTTTTCTTCCTGGCTATCTTCAGCTTTAGGTTAATGATAAAGGTAAAAAGCTTGGATAGAGAAGTACAAAAAGGTATTCTTGAGTACTTTATCTTGGCTGATAAGTATAAAGAGTCCCTGAATAACTCTGAAAAAGAAAAGGTAGAAAAAACCGAGGGCTTCTTAAAGTTTGTCTCTGACTCTAGAGATGCAGCTTTCACCTATATCGAAGAAGTACAGGAGTCGATCAAGGAGCTTAAGGGCTTCACGAATAACCTTGATGGTGACGTATTTTACCTTAACGAAGAAGATCTTTTTAAGTTTAAATCTCTTTCTGCAAAGATCATTTCGCATTTGCCAGAAGATAAGTAAGTCTGCTATAATAGAGTTGTCCCGTACAGGACTTTAGGATGGAATTAGTTACCCATTTATAAGACCAGGCCATCGTGCTTGAATTTCCCTGTACGGGACTTTCGAATTCCTGTGATATAATTGGGTATGCCTTATAACGTTGGAGAAAAAGGATCTTTTGGTTGCAGTGGATTCCCCGCACTAAAAGAAGACGGCACCGTAATGGGTTGCCACGCAACGGCTGAAGCCGCAGCGAACCAGATCTATGCTATTAATGAATCTGAAAACAATGTTCCAGACAAGGGTGTCGGGATTAGAGATCCAGATCCCTGGCCAGGAACCAGGATTAAAACAGATGGAGCTATGGGGCAGCCTTTCCCGGCATCAAATAGATCTTCTGTTTTTCGTAAACCAAGGACCAAGCCCCGTCGCAGTGTTGGTGGTGTAGGCGGTAGCTCTAGCGGTGCGGTAGCCACTACTGGAGGAGGCTCTGGGATGGGAACTAAGACAGAATCCGAGGAGGATATGATGAAGCCAATTACAGAAACATCTGAATTTCAAAGCGAGACGGATACAAGAGATAGTATTGCAAGAGTTATTGGGAAAGACTACACGAAGTCCACAAGGCTAACAGAAATATTTAAGGCTGAAAGTGTAAGTGTAGGGCAGATGGTATCCTGGAATTCTTCTGGCGGTACGGCAAGAGGCAAGGTTAGAAGAGTAATCCGTAGCGGATCCTATAACGTGCCAGGTACAGATGTTACAATCAATGGTACTGAAGAAGATCCAGCAGCAGTAATCACCCTATACCGTGATGGAGAAGCCACAGACATCACCGTAGGACATAGGGTGAGTACGCTCAGGGCTTCCTAGGCTAGCTTATACAAGCTAGGGGTATACATTACTACCCCCTAAATTGTTATAGACATTAGTTAATATAATTAACTATGCTGCCTTGTTATTTAGGCGATGATAGGTCCGATGTTTGTGACAATTAGCACATACAACGTCGCATTTTCCAATTTCCTCTACCGCTTTGTCCCAGCCATACTTCTTTAGGACACGGTAAACGTTGTCTAACTTCTTATGCCCGGGCCGGTGATCAAACTCCAGCATATAATGCGGGTATCGATTACGACAATCAACACAGCCACTGTCTTCCTTATACTGACGCAACCTGGGGAGGTATTTAGATGCCTTCATGTTACATATAATTATATCATTAGATTAGGTGGTATGCTGGAAGTATGGACTTTGTGTATATATGCCGAGATGGACCGAACAATGAGTTAAAGTACTCTATAAGATCCGTCTACAAGAATGCCCCCGTAAACAGCTTATGGGTTGTTGGAGGAAGGCCCGGATGGTACTCGGGCAAATATATCAACGTTGAGCAGAATCATGAAACAAAATACTTAAATGCTCAAGCCAATCTGAGATCCATAATAAACAACCCGTACATTCCTGATAAATTCATCTTAATGAATGATGATTTTTATATTACCCAACCTATCTTTAAAATTCCCGTTTACCACGGTGGCAGCTTAGAGAAAAAGGCAGAGGCTTGCCTCAACTTTAAGGCCACCTCGAGACACGCACAAATGCTAATGGAAACTGCAAATCTTTTAAAGCAAAATGGCGTTCCCACGCCTCTAGACTATTCTTTGCATTTACCAATGACAATGCATAAGGAAAACTTAGAACATTCTGTAAACATGGGGGGAGCCATTAGGTCCGTCTACGGAAATCTAAACAGAATTGGAGGCACCAGGCTTCCAGTCCATGATGTAAAGGTTCATGGCAAAGCTTTAATATTCCCCGAGTCGTTTGATTACATCAAGAATGAACACCAGTTACCCTTTTTGTCTAGCTCCGACTATACTTTTAATCAACTTTATAGAAATACTCTAAAGCAATTTTCAGAACCATCCCCTGCAGAAAACCGTTTTAGCTAAGGCTTAATGGCTTTGGCAAACACAACCCTAGAGGCCATCTTGGAAGCACTAATGATCGCAATAGGTGCGGCAATGCTCAAGATAACCCCAGCCCACATGCGGGGCTCAACCCAGATCCAGCCCCAGAAGTCAAGGGTATGGAATGCGTTAGCTAACACGGCAATACCACCAAAGGCAATCATCCCAAGCAAAGCTCCAGAGGTCTTTTCTGGCTTACCGTCATTGTCTACACGAGAAGCTAAGATTAAATAAGCAACTAGGAACAACAGGTACATAATCTCAATAAAGAAGAAGAATAGGCTAGACATCCAGCTCTGGGATAGGCCCACAAATACAGCCACAGCGTTAATACCGTTGAAGGAAACAATGGCAGAGGCAATAAAAGCAATCCCGACACCAATCAGCCAAGACCAAAGCACAACCGATTGATCAATCTGGATCTTTTTTGCCCTCTTTTTTTCCTGGGACTCATAGATAGAAAGCTTGTTCTGATTAATCCTGTCGTCTCTTACCTCATTGGTAGTACGACGAATTCTTCTAGAAAGACCAGAAGTTTGTTCCGGTGCAGTTGAATATGGGTTGCTCATTTTTCTCCTTGGGTATTAGACCTTAGTCTTTTAATAATCTTAAACCAGAGGCTCCTCAGCAGCATAAGCAGCTGAGTTCCTATACTTTTTTTATATCTTGCCCCGAGCCTCTGACCAGGGGGACGCAGGACTCTCCACCTTCAGCAATTAGTCTATCAAGGTCTTCTACCGTCATCTCGGCAATGCCATCAATCCCCCAGCCAGGCCCCCAAGAGTTCTGAAGAATGACTGTTTCTTGATTGTTAAACTTTTCTGAGTTTGGATTGTAGCCTATAGCCAATATGCAGTGTCCACCAACATGATTACCAAAGATGCTTAGCTTACCGTCGGGGGCAGAATACATTCCATTATACCAGTTAATCCCAAGCACAACAGGGCCGTGGGACATGATAGTTTGAATAACATCGCTAGAAGAGAATGCCCACCGGTACTCATGAAGAACGCCAATGCTCACCAAAACTTTTGCTCCAGCCAGAACAGAGGTTCCAGAATAGTCTTCCCCAGGCCAAACATCAATCTTTTGAGCTTCCTTGTAAATATGGAAAGCAAAGTCTTGTGGCGACCTAGGGACATCAGCATTAATCTTAAGAAGGTCTACTTGAACTGGACCAGCCAAAGTCTCAGCGGCCCAACCAAAGCCCACACAAGCCCCCTCAGAGCCTTGGTCCAAGATAGGGCCAGTCTTCCATAGGGTATACGTTTTGTCCTGTGCCTGGGGCAGCATGGTACGAATAGGGAACTGTTTAGATCGCTTATCGTAGGAGGGTCTCCAGTTTAAAATTCTATCAACGTTATTAGTCATAATACAATTATACCTCTTTGTTATTAATCCTGTTGATATATTTCCACATGTCCATAGCCCGCATTGGGCGAGTTTCGTCTACGTCTTTAAAAATTGAGGCAACCCTAGTTCTTTCAGCCCGCATTCCAGCGTGGTACGCCTCTTTTTCTAACCTAAAAACTTCTTCCGGGCTTCTCCAGCCTTCGCCACGAGCCTTAAGAAGAAAAGAGTTATAGTTCTTCTGGTCTTTTAATGACATAGCCCCTCCTTACATCTTTTAATTGGCCATTAGCAGCGTAAAGTTCTAGATCCTTGTGAAGGTTTCCCCGCCACTCACCCTCCGGGGCTTTTTCGTCATTCCAAACAGGGGTAATCTCTGTACCAACGGGAAGATCGTCGAGGGGATCGTTACCAAGCCTAAGATGTATCTCAATAATCTTATTTCTTATAAGCTCAATGTTAAATCCATAAACCCTAGGGTCCTGCAGAAAAGTTGAGTCTACGGGGAGGCTATGCCATTCTGGTCCATAGTGAAGGCCAACTCTTTTCCAAGACTCAAACCTTATTAAGTTGGACTCATCGTTGTGTACGCCAAGCCAGACAGACCGCTTGTGCCAATTGCCTTTATAGTCTTGACTATAGTCCACAGAAAGGTGGTCACCGTTAATCCATTCGCACCAAAAATGGCCGGGCGGTAGGAGACTGTGGTTAATCATTTCCTCACGCATGGAATCCTTGTCGTACAAGAACTTCTTAGCACCAATGCCCATGCCGTAAAGGTTATAGATAGGTCTTTGTATATATGCCCCACTTTTTTCGGGGGCAGTCGCAGCGGGACCAGCACTTAATCCCTGCCTTAAGGCCAACTCTAGCTTATTAAATACCCATCGATGATCAGTATTCTTAAAAACCTCCCAGGCCTCAAAGTCTTCTTCTACTATTGGGGGCCTAAACTCAGTCATCTTCATCCCAAAACTCTACAGAGCTATTAAGTCCAACGATATATTCATTATCAAAGGCCTTATGTCCAAGAGTAGTCCAGACAGACTCGTTATAATCATTATGACTATCTAGCTCAGGTTTAGTCAATTGCGCTCCTCATTGTTTAATTAGTTAGAAGTATGCCCTACTGGGGGCATGCTGAAGGGTCCACATACTGCGAACATCGGGGAGGTCTTTCGGATGTACCGTTGGGATACCTAGATCCATATACTTGTCTCTGGCCTTGCCACTATTATCTATAGCAAGGCTAACAACGTTTCGAAGATCCATTCCAATCCGGTACTTAAAATCCTCATCCCCATATTCTTTAGGGTTCATGAAAAGTCTTTCAAACTTTACTCCGGCAGACTGTAGCTCACGAATAACATCAAACTTATTAGAAATGTGCCTACCGGTTACGATATAAATTTCGTCCGGTACAGAGTTCACATAGCTAACAGTTTTATCAACAGCAGTTCCATCCTTGTTAATAAGTGTTCCTGTAAAGTCTACAATGATAGCCATGGGTTAATTATAGCATTAATTAAGGGCCAGACTTACGAATCTCTTCAATAAGACGTACCCGAGCATCTTCATCAAAAAAGATAGTGGCTGCCATTTGATTAATTAGTTTAATAACACGGTCTTGTTCATGCAGGGCCGCTACTGTTTCTTTATCTGCCATTATTCCGTTACCTCTTCATGTGTGATTTTAAGGACAACATCGCCATCAATGTTGTTTGTGGCTGTTACTGTGTTATAGGCGCTATCGCTGTCAAAGTCCAAAGCTGTTAGCTTAGCCTCTCCACCCATTTTAGACAAAAGGCCAAAGATAATGGCTGTTTGATCGTGGAGTCGTTGCTCGTACATCTCTACCAAATCTTCAACCGTTGTGGGCTGAGGGTCACTATCGTAATCTTTAATACTTTCTTCCATTTTAGCTACTTCCTATCCATTTTGTGATTTGTCTAACTTCTACATCCAAAGCTTCGGCAAGTTCTACCTTGCTAAAGCCTAAGGAGCTTGCCCTCAGAGCTCGTGCCTGACACTCTAGATCTATAGCACCTAGTAGTTGAATAATTTCTCTTCTCTCTTGGCTAATCTCCAACAGGCTATTCCTGGTAAGTTCTCCCAATCTAACGTTGTCTCTTTTAACTTCAACATCGATTAAGTAATCAGGAGTGATGTCTTGAAGACTCACTGGATCTACTGAATTTTCTCTAATAATATTCTTCATGTAAGAAGTATGACAGGTAAGCTTTTGATTGTCAAGCCTTAAGCAGAAACATAATGCTTGTAGTAGGAATATTTCTGTTTTTTTGCATGTATAGCTTCTAAATACTGTTCCGCCTCTTCCTCTGTTTCTATCAGGGTAATTAGGTAATGGTCTTCATCTCTACGGATATGCCACACGGACTTCCTCCTATTTTACTTCCAAAGGCTTGACACGCAAGCTAAGTACCAGTATACTACATATATGGAAAGTCTAAAACCGCAGAAGAGAGGCCACAATGCCTAACCTTTTAGAAACGGGATACATCATTGGGATCTTCGTAAGCGCAATAATTATTTGGATGAATGGGAGAGTTTAACTATGCACTGGTTTGAATATGATAAGGCAGAAGAACAGCTGGAAGCTTTAGGCTCACAGCTTGTAGAAGCTATGGATGATCTTCACAAGTATAAGCTGTCTCTATCTCTGATTAGTCTTAGAGCTATTGAGAATGAGATTACCAGACTAAATATGTACATGGAAGATATCCAGGAACTAATTGACGAAAAAAGCCCGGTAATTAATGAGTAATACAACCTATCGTAAACACAAGTCCTTAAACTTAGGATTTTTCTGGCTGCGCTACACTCACTACTACCCACAGGTGACGGCTTTGAGCCACTTTGGATGGATGACCACTAACTTTAAAAACTTTAGTATTGATTTATATTGGGCAAAGCATGTCTTTGTCTTTTCTTTTATTAAGGGGAAGTGGTCAAGTGCCTATCCACGTTGAGATAAAAATAAATGAACAACTTATCAACACCCTGCACATTGGACGTCTGAAGGGCGGCACAGGATCACAGGATGTAAACTCGTACCTCGTTGTAGAGGGCCAAAGGCCAAAGAGTGCAGATGATTGGCACAGTGGAGAGACCTTCAGCCACAGATACGGCGACGGTGCCGAGGTATGCGTAATGAAAGCAATCGAAGCAATAAGGAGAAACAATGTTTAGGATTAAGGGCAGAAAAAGTATTTGGGGAATTGGGGATACAGAAATAGAGGAAACCTTGTCCCCGCACTATGGGAAAAGGGCGAATGGGGGATACTTTATTGGCCGAGAGACTCTTTGGGGATGGAATAGGATCATCTTGGATTTGCACAATGAGCTGGTAAAAGAACACCCAGACTACTACATCATTCAGATTAAAGAAAAGTTTGGAGGATTGCGGTATTACACCGGTGCCATGACTGATAGAGGGCGAGATCTAATTCACCAGGCAGAAGCTAAGTCTTTTAAGACTTGCGAAAAGTGCGGAAGACCTGGGACCACTAGCGAATATGGATGGGTAAGAACTCTTTGCAAAAGCGATAGGGCTATTGACAAATTTAACCTTTCATACTATAATGTAAAGTACCACACAAAAACAATCAAGAGCAGGTTCCTTAAAAAACTAAAAGGGTAATAATCATGAAGATTACAACAGAATCGTTTGCCGTGTACGTATATGAAGATGGCCTCGCGCACATTTTCCCAAGTACGACTTCTAGATACACTTTCAGGGCTGACATTTTTTTTGCGGTCGAGCCCGAAGAACTTAAGGGTTTCACCACTATAGACGATATCCTGGATAGTGCAGAAAGAAAAGATCCAGCTGTAGGTAGACGCTTAGTCGTTGCTGGCCAGAGCGCCTGGAGAATTTCTACCAAAATTATTCTTATAGAGGAGGGAGGATCTTTGTGAATAACGAGAATCCCGTCCCCTGGTCGGGTGGCGAAGACCCTAATCCAAAACCTCAAAGGGAAGCAGTAAGCCGCATTGTTGATGCCGGTCGTCACTTGAGGGACTTAGATCCGTTGGATGACCCCAAAGCTTGGGAAGACAAGATTAGACAAGACGAGCGGGCCAGAATGGGGAAAAGAATACAGCAAGAAGTTGATGGCAATCAAGCATTGATGAAAGAAGAAAGCGATGAGGCTATTAGCCAAGGAATATTCCTGTACATGGTTGGGCTCTCTTCTGCCAATGCCCTCATTAGACAAAGGATGGGGATTACCGATTCTGAATTTCTAAAACGCCTAGACAACATGGAGAAAGAATTTTAATGAGCAGCCTACGTAAGACATTCCTAATTAGTGATACACACTTTGGTCACTCAAACATTATTAGGTATTGTGACCGGCCCTTCGCTGATGCGGACGAAATGGATCAAGCACTAATCCAAAACTGGAATGGCGTCGTTTCCCCATCCGATAAAGTTTATCACCTTGGAGACGTTATGTTGTCTGCCAAAAAGCTAAGTATCCTCGATCAACTTAATGGAACTAAGATCTTGATCCGTGGCAATCACGACAACTTTAAGCTAAGCCAATACACTCCATACTTTAAGGATGTGAGAGCAACCCACGAACTTGCGGGGTATCTACTCAGCCACATCCCAGTACACGATTCTCAAAAGTACAGATTTAAAGGAAACATTCATGGACATACTCATGAAAAGAACATAGATGACCCTTGGTACTACAATATAAGTGTAGAACAAATTAACTATACGCCCATTACACTAGAGCAGGCTATTGATAGATACTCTAGACTTAATACTAAAAACACATAAGAAAGGGAAAATAATGAGTGAGCAAGAACCCACAACCTGGGCGTTGGGGGACGACTATTTTTGTGACTCTTGCGGTTCGACCTGGAACGAGTTAGAGTTTGACCCAGAGGGTGACAACGGGTGGGCTGCCACAGTTCGCGCTGGTTGTTACAGTGAACATCAAGTGGGCCGAGACAGCGCCGAAGGTGATAAATCCACTTTTTATTTGTTACTGCAAACTTTTGAATGCTGGTCGCACACCAAAATGGAAGAGTTGCGTGGCCTAATAGCCAAAGCCGAAAGGAAAGTAGGAACATAAAATGAGCAACACTATGAAATCGGGGGACACAATGAGTGAGGTATGGGTTCCAACGAAACAGCAGCTTGTTCCGGGTGCGAACTTGCGGGGTGCGAACTTGTCGGGTGCGGACTTGCGGTATGCGGACTTGCGTGGTGAGAACCTGTGGTATGCGGACTTGTCGGGTGCGGACTTGCGGGGTGCGGACTTGCGGTATGCGGACTTGCGGTATGCGGACTTGTCGGGTGCGAACTTGCGGGGTGCGAACTTGTCGGGTGCGGACTTGTCGGGTGCGAACTTGC
>Ga0306872_100473_pt1 | contig 15754 bp, 17 predicted proteins | sample AntRauMeHopE1498_FD_190455 | JGI IMG/M metagenome (GOLD analysis project Ga0306872, IMG submission 190455) | Saline lake microbial communities from Rauer Islands, Antarctica - Metagenome Hop E1 #498 (v2) (version 2) | ecosystem: Environmental > Aquatic > Non-marine Saline and Alkaline > Saline ...
ACCAAATCATCTGGCAGCTTGTAGCCAAGCTTTTTTTCTACCTGAGCTAGTTCGAATATGCTCAGTGGCGAAAAAAATGCTTGGCCAATGCGGTCAAACTTTCTGACCAGAGCCTTGCCTATGTTATTTGGCTGAAATAAAAACCAGGCCAGCACGTGGGTGTCAAGCAGCATCAGAACTCGATCTGATCAACGTTTTGTTGCCAAGCGTCAAACTCGTCGCCTAAATCAAAAAACTCGGGGGTCAGCGCAGGCCATGTTGTTGCTTCGCTTGCCAACGCGCCGAGCGCAAGCCTCGGCTTTTCGAGTCTCTTGAGCTCTGCTATGGGGACCCCGTGCCTTGTGATCACAATCTCCTTGCCTTCCAGTGCCTCTTCGAGCAATTTTGATAACTCGGTCTTCGCCTGATAAACGCTCACTAGCTTCTTCATGTTTCAATTATAAATAAGTATGACCAGTTTGACCAGAATTTTGGCTTGCGGGACAAACATACTTCTCTTCGGACAGTGAGGTTTAGGAAATTGATGGAATGTGGAAAAGTCAATGAAATTAGCCGATGTGGAATCCCGATAAACTTGCGGGTATTCGCAGTGCTGCGACAAAACCCATCCATCCCGAAACTGGTTAGACCAGCAAACCGAAGGGGAACAGTGCCAAAGATAATCGTTGAGATCATGCCCAAGCAGGATCTTTTAGACCCTCAGGGAAAAGCAGTCTCTAACGCACTGCACCGAGCCGGAAATAAGAGCATCTCAAACGTTCGCATCGGCAAGCGCATCGAACTTCACTTCGAGCACGAGGTCACAGCCGCCGACCTTGAGAACGCCAAGGCACTAGCCGCAAGCTTTTTGTCCAACGATGTCATTGAAGACGTTGTGAACGTCTTCAAAGAGGTTTAACCCTTATGAAAATTGGCGTAATCACATACCCGGGGACCCTGGATGACCGCGATGCCCAAAGAGCCATCCGGCTTGCTGGTGGAACTCCCGTTCCGCTCTGGCACTCCGATAGCGATCTAAAAAAAGTTGACGCTGTTGTGTTGCCAGGTGGGTTTAGCTACGGAGACTATTTACGCTGTGGCGCTATCGCCGCCCAAGCTCCCGCAACCCAGGAAGTAGTAAAACTGGCAGCCCAGGGGCTGCCAGTACTTGGCATTTGCAACGGCTTCCAGGTTCTAGTTGAAGCGCACCTATTGCCAGGTGGGCTAATCAGAAACGAAAAGCAGCACTTTATTTGCCGCGACCAAAAGCTTCGGGTTGAGAACAACCAAACCGCTTGGACCAATCTTTTTGATAAGGACCAGGAAATCACGATCCCCTTAAAAAATGGTGAGGGCGGCTACATCGCATCGAAGGAAACCCTAAAGATGCTCGAAGCCGAGAATCGCGTGGTATTTCGCTACCTAGACCTAAACCCCAATGGCTCCATGAACGATATAGCCGGGCTCACAAATGAACGTGGCAATGTTTTAGGTCTCATGCCTCATCCAGAGCACGCGGTTGAGCCGGGCTTCGGCCCCGACACCGATATTGCAATGCGCTCGGGCATAGACGGCCTGAAATTTTTTGAAAGTGTTTTAAAAGCACTTGTAAACGCCTAAATTAACAACCGCCAATCGATCAGGAGTGCACAAATTGGAAATCGACCTAGAACAACTTCTTCAGTGCGCTCTCGACTCAGCCAATAAGGGCGCTTCGGAATTGCTCAAGCGATTCGGTGGGGATCTGAACATTCAATCCAAGTCAAGCCCTGAAGATTATGTGACAGATGCTGACTTAGCTACCGAATCAATCGTTAGATCTGTTATCGCCGGGCACCGCCCAGACGATGCAATTACCGGCGAGGAATTCGATGCTAACCCCGGCAATAACCCAGAGGTTCGTTGGAGTATTGACCCACTAGACGGCACCGTTAATTACACTCGCGGGCTTCCACACTTCGCCACCTCAGTGGGCGCGGCCTCGACCAAGACCGGAGAATGGTTGGTGGGCGCAGTTGTGGCGCCGAAACTGGGAGTTACTTATTTCGCCAAAAAAGGCGGTGGCGCCTGGAAAATCGAAAATGGCCGAACATTGCAAATCTTTGGCCCACCGGTAGACAGAACCACTCGTATTTTGGCTACGGGCTTCTCCTACTCCGCCCAAGAACGCATCAAGCAGGTTGAATTTCTAGGCCTCCAAATTGGTAACTTTGTCGATGTGCGCCGCTTGGGGTCGGCTGCCCTAGATGTCTGCTTGGTGGCGGACGGAACTCTAGATGCTTATTACGAGCACGACACCAAAGAGCACGATTGGGCCGCGGCTTTATTGATTGCTCAAGAAGCCGGGCAAACAGTTAAGCGTCCAGACTTCGCTGGGGATTTGGCCTGGGTCAACGCTTTTTAGCTCCCCTTAATAGCGAAAACTGCAAAAAACCCATGACCGAACTTGTTCGTCTTTGGGCGCTAGTTCAACTTATACCCGCGGCAACTGAGGTAGCTCGGATACGCGCCCAATTTTCTTAGACGTCAGTTCCCGCCTGCGTCGAAAGCAATGACGACCGCTGCACTAAAGAGAGGTCATACCGCCATCGACGATGAACTCAGCGCCGGTTGCAAAATCGGAATCGTCACTTGCCAGATAAACCATGATTCCCGCTACATCTTGTGGTTGCCCAGCGCGCCCCGCTGGAATGCGAGAAATAATGGCCTCTCTGAGGCTTGGATCACTCGAAATTGCGGACACCAAAGCCGTTTCAGTATATCCGGGAACTACGGTGTTTATTCTGATGTTCTTTCGCGCATAGGCTGCGGCTGCGGCCCTGACCATTCCGTGAATACCCGCTTTGGAAGCGCTGTAAGCGGTGAATGAAGAACCCTCGCCGCTAATTGCAGTTGGGCTTCCGGTCACGATGATTGAGCCACCACCATTGGCCAACATCGATCGGACCGCATGCTTCAGAGTTAAAAAAGTTCCAGTTAAATTCGTATCGATAGTGCGAAGCCAGGCTTCCAGTTCTAGTTCAGCTATTTGCGCGTCCTGCCCAAATAGCTGAACTCCGGCATTCGCAACTACCACGTCCGGAGCCCAGCCCATTTTCTCCAGACCTTTGAATGTCTTTTCAACTAGACCCTCATTGGATATGTCCATCACTACCGCAATTGCATTAGAGGCATACTGCTTGATCACGGCATTTGCCGCTAAAGCGTCCCGGTCCGCAACTATTACTCTTGCCCCCTCGCTAAGAAATCGTTCGGCTACCGCTTTGCCAATACCCGAACCGGCACCAGTGATTAATGCAGTTTTACCTATCAGTCTGCTCACAATCTTCCTCCCGATCTTTTTTTTAGCTACCACATTGCTGGCAAATTGATACCCGACTCGGCATTTTAGAAATGCCACCAACGGAACCCTTAGGTTTAGGAAAGATTAGCTCCCGAGCCCTATTAATGCGGCTAAAGAGCCGGAATGACTTTGGGTTGAAGGGTTTCTAATACCTCATCTAAAATCTTCACGAGGTTATCCGGATCATGTGCGAATCTTCCCAAAAACAAACCGGATAAGCCGCCGTGCAGTCGAGTTAGCAAGCCCGGGCCAGCACTGCCACCGTAGATCACTCGAGACCCCTTGAAGCGCTCACTGGAATCAAGGAATGCGATTATCAGGGCGCAGACCTCCATGATGTGAGGTTCTGGTGCAGGGGAGTCTGCCCCGATTGCCCAAACTGGCTCATAGGCCACCAAAAGTTCGAGTTTGTGCTTAGTTGAAACCGACCCTGCGGCACGAATCTGATTGATGCAGAGTTCGGCTGCTTCAGCAACTGAGACATGGTTCTGCTCGCCTACGCAAAGCACCGGAATTAAGTCATTGCGGACCGCCGCAGCCAATTTTTCAGCGACGTCGTGGTCCGTTTCGCCAAATAATTTGCGACGCTCAGCGTGCCCGATTTCGACATACTGGCAACCGAGCTCCCTGAGCATTGCGCCGCCGACCTCACCAGTGAAGGCCCCGCGGTCCTGGTGGTATAAATCTTGTGCCCCCAGCCCAACTCTGGTGCTTGAGAGCATGCTGCCAACCACTCCAAGAGTGGGCATTGACGGCAAGACAAAAATTGTGGCGAGGTTTTCCGCAACAGCCGGATGAATTGCTGCGATTTGGGCAACTCTCAAACACCAGTCGAGGGTCTCTTGGTGCCCAAAATACATTTTGAGACTAACCCCGAGAATTACCGGAGTCTCGGGGATGGCAGCGGCCACCGAATCTCCTAGTCGCAAGTTCCGGTCGATTCATAGCCGTCAATCACTGCGACCTTTTCAGCCGATGCCGAGGTTTCATCAAATTCGTAGCTCAACCACTCTTTGGCCAGTCTTCGAGCTAGCTCAATCCCAACCACTCTTTGTCCAAAACACAGCACCTGAGCGTTATTGCTCAGCACGGCACGCTCCACCGAGTAGGCGTCGTGCGCGGTTACGGCTCGGATACCGGCAACTTTATTGGCGGCGATGGCCACCCCGAGCCCGGTTCCACAAATCAACAAGGCCCGATCAGATCTGCCCGCTGCAACCAGCTCCGCAGCTGCTATCGCGATGCGGGGGTAGGCGGTGTTGCCATCGCCATCAACCCCGACATCGGTTACCAGTTCAACTTGTGGGTTCGCCTCAAGATCTCTTTTCAGAATCTCCTTGTATTCGAACCCGGCCTCATCACTACCAATTACGATCCTCAATTTTTTACTCATCAGCTAGCCCACGTTCCTTTCACGGCCTCGATAATCATTGCCATTGACAGAGCGCCCGGATCGAGAACTCCAAGACTCTTTTCAGCGTGCGGTCTCGCACGACCAATTTTTGGCAGGAGCTCTTTAGTCTTTTCAGCGGCGTCCATGGCCACCAGGGATCCGGCACTCCAGCTCTCCAAAAGGTTCTTACCTGCCGCAACAGAGGTTGCAACTGACTTTGTGAACGGCTCCAAGGTGTCGATCAAGGTCTTGTCGCCCAGTTGAGCCTTGCCAAAGTTTTGAACGTTCTCCAATGCCTTTTGCAAGCCGCTAGCAACTTGTTGCGCGCTAATCACGTTCTGGTTATCCAGTTCAGATGCGATTGAAGAAAGAATCACTCCCCACAGCACACCCGAGGTTCCGCCTGCGTAATCAGACCAGGCATCAGCTGCTGCATTGAGCGTGGCCGCAGCGCCAGCGCCAGCTTCTACTGCCGAATAAGCTGCCTCGCAAGCTGCACTCACCCCGCGCTGCATGCCAATGCCATGATCTCCATCCCCTGCAATCGCATCCAGCCTGCCGAGTTCTTCGGCTTGATCGTCAATCACCCGCTTGATGGCTTCAAAAACCAGAAGAAGCTTCTGACTCTGTTCTACCGAAACTCCAGTTCCTTTATTAAGAACCGTTATGGTCTGAGTGGGATCAAAAACCTGCTGGAGGTCATGACTTGAAGTCGGGACTGCCCCCTTGCGATACGCAGGGGTGCTAGCAGGTGCAAGCCAAGCCTCTTCGAGCTGATCGTCAAGCCAACATAGCGTGAGTGAAACCCCGGCCATATCAAAACTAGTAACCAGCTCACCTACCTCTGGATCAGAAATTTCAACTCCTGCAGCCGTGAGGATCTGATTTACCATTCGGTATAAAACAAAAAGCTCTTCGTACTTCACCGACCCGAGGCCAGACAAAATCAGCGCTACCCTGGAGCCTTTAGGTGCAATCCCAACGGGCAAGTCATCGAGGATTTTATCGACCAAAATTTCGGCAAGCTCATCCGCGCTTGGGCGCGGCAGTGTGTAAAGTCCAGGCTCACCATGAATTCCCATCCCCACTTCCATCAGGCCCGGCGCTACGGAGAATAGCGGTTCAGTCGCCCCAGGCAAAATGCAACCAGAGAAGGCAACCCCGATTGTTCGAGTTCGCTCATTGGCGTGTTCCGCGAACGCGGTTACTTCCTTCAGGGTTTTGCCCTGCTGAGCTGCCCAGCCTGCGGCTTTAAAAACAACCAAATCTCCGGCAATACCGCGACGCTTATGAATCTCGTCTTTCGAAGCGGAAGCTATATCGTCCGTCACCGCGACGGTTTCCACCTCAAAACCTTCGGAACGCAGGCGATCTTGGGCTTGATTAAAATTTAGGACGTCACCCGCGTAGTTTCCGTAACTAAACAAAATTCCGCCGCCATTATTGGCGGCTTTTGCCACGCTGTAGATCTGTTGAGTCGAGGGGGAAGCGAAGACATTTCCAAGGGCTGCACCGTGGGCCAAGCCCGCTCCTACCAAACCCCCAAAGGCCGGATAGTGTCCAGATCCGCCGCCGATAACAACGGCCACTTGATTGGCTTCCGGACGCATTTTTCGAACTACTCCACCCCGGACTGGCGCCACCCAGGATGAGAATGCGAGCGCAAATCCCTCGTGGGATTGGGCTGCAAAGTCTTTGGGGTCGTTGTGTAAGTAAGTCATGATCTTTCAGTTTTGTGTAAAAAGAGTTAGGCCGCCGCCGCAAGGCAGCGGCCTAACTTCATTTGTTGTAGGGATTAGAAGCTAATTAGCCTTCAAGCGCCCACGAGGTGTATCTGGAAACGTTTTCTGGGCTGATTAGCACACAGTCAACGGTCTGCTTCTCATCTGCAACACCAGTGCTGCCGGTGGTTAGGTATGAGTGAGCCTGAGCAACTGCCATCTTTGCCAACTCGGCAATCGGTTGCAGGACGGTGTAAGCCATCTTGCCGTCAACGATTGCGCCAGCAGCATCGCTGTTGCCATCGAAGCCACCAACTACAACATCGGTGCGGCCAGCAGCCTCAAGTGCAGCAATCGCACCTAGAGCCATCTCGTCGTTACCGGCGATAATACCCATTAGGTTCGGGTGAGCCTGTAGCAATGAATCCATCTTGTCTTTACCAGTTGCACGGTCCCAGTTAGCTACTTCCATGCCAACGTTCATCATGTCTGGGTACTGAGATAGAACTGACTTGTAGCCCTCTGAACGCACGGTGGCGTTGTTGTCAGTTGGGTTACCGAATAGCTCTACGTATTCGCCAGTGAAGCCCATAGCCTTAGCGAATTCCTCGGCACCAAGTGCGGCACCCTGAGCGTTGTTTGAAACGATCTGGGATTTCGCGATTCCAGATTGGTTGATTTCGGCGTTAACTAGGAACACAGGGATACCTGCATCTGTCGCACGCTGAACTGCACCAATTGACTCGTCTGCACCAGCTGGGTCCAAGATGATTGCGACTGCGCCAGTAGCGATGGCGGTGTCAATCAGCTGGTTCTGAGCAACTGGGTCATTCTTGTGGTCTGCAACTGTGGTTGTGTAGCCAAGTGCTTCAGCCTCTGCCTTAGCAGTGTCAGCCTCAGCAGCCCAGAAAGGGTTTGCCTGGTCAACGGTGATGATGGCAATCAAGCCACCTTCTGCTACTACAGGAGCGGACTCAGTGGGTGTTGCGGTTTCTTCTGCCGCAGGCGCACAAGCTGCAAGTGACACAGCAAGAATTGAAGCGCTAGCAATAGCAAGCAATTTTTTCAGCATTTGTTACCTCTCATTGATTATTTGGTTCCAAACAGATCGCTGTTAGGAATTTTCGTTAGGCGAATCATTTTTGAATGCGCTACCGAATTTTTTTGGTTTATCTAGGTCTTTTTTCTTGGTGACTTTTGTCTTTTGTTGCGCCTGGTCGATGGCAACGGCAAGGATGATGACCGTTCCCTTGATCACCATCTTCCAGAACTCTGATACGCCCACAATTACAAGGCCATCGGCTAAGAAGCCGATTACGAATGCGCCAAGTATTGTTCCTCGGACATTGCCTCGACCGCCGGAGAGTGCAGCGCCACCAATTACCACTGCTGCGATTGCGTTGAGCTCAAATGTTTCTCCGGTTTGCGGGGTTGCAGCGGTTAGCTCCGAGGCCAAAACAATTCCTACCAGCGCCGAGCAGAACCCCGATATTATGTAGGTGGCGCGCTTGATCCGGTCCACCGGAACACCCGCTAGGCCGGCAGCTCGTTCATTGCCACCAACCGCATATAACCGGCGCCCAAATGCCGTGCGAGTCAAAAGTAGCGATGCCAATATGGCCATCAGAATCATGAACCAGACGCCCGGGGCTACTCCTAAAAACGAGTCCTGCCCCAGAACCCGGAAGCCGGTGTTGCCCAATGCGGGGTCACCCTGAAGCTTTGGAAAGGTCTTACCATCCGCAATCAAAAGGGCTGCACCGCGAGCTACGTAAAGCATTCCAAGAGTGGCGATGAACGGGGCCACCCTAAGTTTTGTTATCAAAAATCCATTTAGCCAGCCCACTAGCGAGCCGACCGTTAAAGCTGCAATCACAACCGCCCAGAGCGGCGGGTAAGCAACCACATCCGTTCCAGGGATAGGCACACCGCGAATCAAGAACCCCGCGACAACTCCGCTCAAAGCAACAATGGAACCAACCGACAGATCGATACCGCCTTTGAGGATAACCATGAGCATTCCAAGCGCCAATAGGGCGTTAATGGCCACGTGCTTGGTCATAATCAAGAGGTTGTCTACCGTTAGGTAGTTTGGCGATAGCGATGCAAAAATTGCGATGATCAGAAGCAGTGCGATGAACGCGCGGCCATCAATCAAGATTTGGCCGATGCCCTTTTCACGCATCGCCTGAATCCGATTGCCTAATCGATTATTTGGAGTTGACATTATTTACTTTCCTCCGGCTTTGATATTTTCTTCGTTCGCGGCTGCAACAACCTGCTCACGTTGAGAAGTTTTAGGGTCGAATTCTGCGACAAATTTTCCCCTACGCATCACGATGATTCGAGTGGCGGAATGCAGCGCTTCGCCGATTTCAGAGGTGGCAAACAAAACCGCTTGACCCTGTCTTGCCTGCTCGGCCAACAGGGCAAAAACCTCGGACTTAGCTCCGACATCAATTCCGCGAGTCGGCTCATCTAGCAAGATGACCTTTGGCTTAGTCATAAGAATTTTTCCTATAACGACTTTCTGCTGGTTGCCTCCTGAGAGTGAGGTAATCAAAGCTTCGGGTCCAGAGGTCTTTACCTTCACATCAGATATTCGTTGAATAACTTCTTTAGCCTCGGCTTCGCGATGGATAAACATCCGCTTGAGTAATTTACCCAGGTGGGCCAAAGACAAGTTTTGTCCGACGGTCATGGTTTGAACCAGGCCATCTCGTTGACGGTCCTCAGGAACCAGGGCCATCCCCATTTCGATACGTTCAGCAATCGTCTTGTTTTTTAGGTTAATTCCTTCGACCGAGGCCGTGCCACTATACGCTGGCAATCTTCCGGCCAATGACTCAAGAAGCTCAGTTCTTCCGGCACCCATCAGGCCAAAAATACAAACCACTTCGCCTGCGTGCACCTTGAGCGACACTCCGTCAACAGCCATCCGGTTCGGGTTGGTTGGGTCAGGCACTACATAGTTCTCTACCTCCAGAACTGGAATTCCCAATTCACCAAGACTCAAGTGGCTTTCCAGGTCCGCCGCGCGGCCGACCATTTTGCTAACCACCCAGTTCAAATCAATATTTTTAGCCTCATCGCTAGCAACCATCTCGCCATCGCGGAAAACCACACAGTAGTCAGAAACGTGAATGGCTTCTTCTAGGTGGTGCGAGATGTAGACGATTGCGACATCCCGAGCCTTGAGCTCATCGATTACTTTGAACAAAACATCAACCTCGGTCGCGCTCAGGGCACTGGTTGGCTCATCCATGATCAGAATGCTGGCGTCCATCACCAAAGCTCTAGCTATTTCCACGATCTGCTGCTGTCCCAGCCGCAGATCGTTCACCATTGTCTCCGGGGCAATTGGCTCCTCGAGACGCTCCATAACTGCGATGGTGGCCTGACGCTCAGCTTCAAAGTCCACCCCGAAGCGACCCATAATCTCGCGGCCCATGAAAATGTTGTCCCTAACCGGAAGGTTTGGAGCCAGATTTAGTTCCTGATGGATAATGGCAATTCCCTTGGCAACAGCATCCGAGGTTGACCCAAAGGCAACGAATTCGCCGTTGAGCTCGATGGTTCCGCTTGTTGGTTTTTCGACTCCAGAAAGAATCTTCATGAGGGTAGATTTGCCAGCACCGTTTTCGCCGAAAAGGGTGGTTACCTTACCGGCGCGAATATCAAAGTCCACGCCCTTGAGGGCCTGGGTCACCCCGTAGTCCTTGGTGATACCTCGAGCCTTGATAACAATGCGACCCGAAGACATTAGTTAATAACCTCTAGTGAAACCGGCACAATCGCATACTGGTTGGGGTTAAAAAGTGAGAATGCTCCAACGATGTTTAGGGTCTTGCCGGTCAATGTGGTTTTATCAATAGTTGATAGAACGCCATCGCGAACCTTGTCATTCAACTTGGTACCGATGTCCTGATAGGCCAGCTGATTTTCAAAATCTCCGAACCTAACTTGCCCGGTCACATCTCGCAGTGCCGTGCCATTCAGTGCTGGGCCGACCTGGAGATAAACGGTGGTAGAAACACCCTCAATTTCCAAGACCAGCAAATCGCCTTTCAGCTCGCCGGCAGTTGCGGTGAACTTGGTCGGTACCGAGTAGGCGGCATTCGCCCCATCGCGATTTCCATATGATTCACCAGCAGCAGCTGGATCGGCAATGATCGCCGCATCTAGTTCTGAGAGTTCATAAGCGTTGGCCACGATGAATGGAACTATTAAGGTCTCGAAATTTGCATCCGCAAAAGCTAAAGAGTCAACCTTCTCCTTCACACCAGTGTCCAGCAGTGTCACATCTGCACCCGTCACATAGGTGGTGCTAAAACCGATTGCCAGAAGAACGGCTCCGATCAGAGCCAGAGGGGTGAATCGCTTTAGTTTCATAGTCTTTTCACTCATATTGATAAATGCCTAATTGGTTCTTAGAGAAGAGTCCCGGACTCGGCGGAGCCTGGGCGAATTTGCAACTTGCGACCCGTGCCTTTGCGGAACATGTCCATGGCATCCGAGTAGTCATTCAGGCTGAAATAGTGGCTAATCATCGGCGTTGCCCTGAGAGCACCAGCTTCGAATAAATCAACCGCTCTATCAAAGGAAGAAAGTGAAGCCATGGTTCCAGTGATTGTAATTTCATCGCGGTAAACCCTGAACGGAGAGTAATTGGCCATCTTGTCGGCAGCAGCTACTCCAAAGTGCAGGAATGTCCCGCCGGGCTTGACTCGAGTCAGACCATCTTCTATCGCCGGAAGCACTCCGGTGCAATCGATTACTACATCCCACTTATCTCGGTTTGCATCTTGAGCACTCCCTAGCCGAGTCTCAATTCCAACTTCGCGAGCCACTTCCAACCGAGATGCATTCGTGTCGACAATCGTCACCGAAACTGCTCCAGCGCGAGGAGCAAGCTGAGCCATCATCAGACCCATGGTGCCAGCACCGTAGACCAAAAAGTGCTTCCCGAGATCTCTGGGAATCTGGTCGTAGCCTCGCACCGCACAGGCCAAAGGCTCAATCAAAGCAGCGTGGTTCAGGTCAACTGAGTCCGAAAGCTTGTAGCAATTGGCGGCTGGTGCCTTCATAAATTCTGCCGAGCCGCCATCGTTTCCGACAACCCCCATACCCTCCCACTTGCGACACAGATTGGACCTCCCGTTGCGGCAGAACTCGCATTCCATGCAGGTCAGGGTGTTGTTTACAGTTACCTTGTCGCCCTTAGAAAAACCTTTGACCTCTGAGCCAACTTCAACCACGATTCCGGAGACCTCGTGGCCCGGAATGATTGGGAAGGTGGCTCCTTCAAACTCGCCGTCTATAAGGTGAACATCGGTGCCGCAAATTCCAACCGCAGCGACTTCGATGATGAGATCTTTTGGTCCGGGAGTCGGATCGGGAAGAGTCTGAACGCTTAATTTGCCAACTTGCTCAAAAACCACTGCGCGCATCTTTGTGACCTCCTAAACTTTTTTTAAGTACGCGAGCTAACGCTCAGTGGGCCAAGTATGCGCCGAGGTGTGCAGAAAAGGCTGGGCTCTCACGCTTATGTTATTTTATTGTTATAAACCCCGCTCCTTCCAAACTTTTAAGGTAGAAAATAACATAATTCCTGAGAACTAAATTCGCAGCTAACCGAAGGCGACGACTACATTGATGCCCTGGGCGGTCATCTTTTCAATGTCTTCAGTTCTGGTTTGAGCATCCACAATTACGTGATCGAACTCATCAAGCCGGGCCAGGGCGTGCAGTGCCCGGCGGTCAAACTTGGTGTGATCGACTAGCAGCACCCGCTTCGCGGCAACTTCAAACATTGCTCGCTTGGTCGCCACCGACTCCTCAGATTGATGGAAGCACATGCCGTCCATCACCGCGGCAGTGGACATGAACAAGACATCGGCTCGCAGCCGCTGAATTGATTCGGTTGTGGTGCTGCCCATAAAGGCCGAACACCAATTGTGAAAAGTGCCGCCTAGTGCAATGAGCTGAACGCCTCGAACACCATTCAGCTCATTCATCAGCGTTAGCACGTTGGTAATAACAGTGATGGGACTCTTGGTTGAAAGTAGTTTTCCCATTTGCATAACGGTGGTCGAGTCATCCAACAACACCGATTGCCCAGGTTCGATGAACGCCATGGCGGCATTTGCGATAGCCACTTTTGCCGGTGTCTGCTGCCCGAGTCGATAAACATCGGAAGACTCCACCAAGGTGGAGGATTGAGCGGTTGCCACCCCTCGGCTTTTGCGCAACAGGCCTCTGTCCTGGAGTTCATCCAAGTCACGGTGAATGGTCATTAGCGATGTGCCAAATTGCTCGGCTAGCGCCTCGATGCGAATCGCGCCTTCCGCCAGCACCGACTCAGCTATGGCGCGCTGCCGAATTCGCTGCTTGCTTAGGCTGGAGTCCTGCCCCTTTGCTAAATAATCCATCCTGATTCCTTCAAATTAAAGTTGGGAAGATCTTAACATTGCAATGTTAGATTAGGCCCGAACAATCAAATAGTTGTAACATTTTTGATAACACGTGAAAACCCAGCCAAAGAAAGAGGCCCGGATGAAGAAGTCAGGCATTCTTAACCCGTCACTAGCTCAAGCCCTGGCTAAATTGGGCCACACCGATTTGATTTGTGTTGCGGATGCCGGGCTACCGATTCCCGAATCGGTGGAGCGAATCGATTTAAGTCTGGTTCTGGGGGTCCCAGCCATGTTTGATGTGCTCAAGGCCCTTGAGGCCGAGTGCGTTTTTCAAAAGAAGATATTCGCTTCAGAGGCTAAAGCTAAAAACATCGCTTTTGTTGATCAGCTCGATGATCTTTGGCCAGATGTTGCGAGCCAGGAAATTTCTCATGAAGAGTTCAAGAAGCTGGTTTCAAAGTGCCGATTGGTAATCAGAACCGGCGAATTCAAACCTTATGCAAACGTGATTCTGGAATCCGGGGTCCCCTTCTAACCAACGCTCGTGGCTAATCCCTGGGTGGCTGAGCGCCAACGTGCAGCACGGCTGCAGTCCCAGCCAAAATACCCAACTCCACCGCTTCACCTAGTTTGCTACCCCTAGCTAGAGCCGCCGTCATAGCTCCGACAAAAGCGTCCCCGGCCCCAGTGGTATCCACAGCCTTAACTTTCTTGGTCTCGAAATGCTTGGATTCGGTGCGGCCGGATTCGTCAATCTGAGCATAAACCGCTCCCTTTGAGCCCAGAGTTATCACTACCGATTTCGCGCGCTTGAGTAACTCCTGCGCCGCGTGAAGCGCCTCGGTAATGCTGGTTATTTCACGACCCAATAAAAATGCCGCCTCGGGCTCATTCAGGACAATCGGATCACAGACCGCAAGCATTTCCGAAGATATGGCCACTGCAGGTGCAAGGTTCAAGATGAACCTTCCCTCAAGCGATTCCGTAATTCTCGCAGCCTGTTCGACGGTTTGAATAGGAAGTTCGAGCTGGGCCAAAACAATAGGCGGAGCGTCTTTTGTAAATTCTCTGATCAAAGTATCGGCATCGGAAGGGCTAACCAGGGAGTTTGCTCCGGGGGTCACCACGATTAGGTTCTCGCCTGAAGCTTCAACAAATATGAACGCGGTACCGGTAGCGCCAGGCTTTTTTAGCACCCCGGCCGTATCAACCCCATAGCTCTTTAGCGATTGAAGCGCCGCGATGCCGTGAGAATCAGTGCCTACGGCCCCTATCATCACCACCTTGGTGCCCGCTGCGGCAACCGAAACCGCTTGATTTCCGCCTTTGCCGCCCGGTAAATAGACGGCATCGGTTCCGTGAATCGTCTCCCCTGGTTTTGGGAGGTGCCTAACATTCACTGTGCAATCTACGTTGATTGAACCAACTACTAGGACGCTTTTTTGCGGGGGCATGTTTAATCCCTTAGGTTTGGGTCAAATAATACTTTAGTAATTGTCAGGAACAGGAGTCCCCCTTGAAAGCATCCTTTCTAGTTGAGCCGGGCGTCATTGAGCTGCGCGATATTGAAATACCAACCCCAGATGATGATCAGGTTCTAGTCAAGGTTGCTGCCGTTGGAGTATGCGGCAGCGACGTTCATTTTTATAATCATGGCAACATCGGCACGATGGTTATGAGTGAGCCATTTGTTCTTGGCCACGAGCTATCCGGAACCATCACTGCGGTCGGTAAGAATGTTGCTGCATCCAGAATCGGCCAAAGGGTTGCGGTCGAACCGCAGCGTCCCTGCCGAGTCTGCAAGCAGTGTAAAGAGGGCCGATATAACCTTTGCCCAAACATCATTTTTTACGCAGTCCCCCATGTAAACGGAGCCTTCACCGAGTACGTGACCATTCAAGATGACTTTGCATTTGAACTGCCGGATAGCATCAGCTTCGAAGCCGGAGCGCTGCTTGAGCCACTGTCGGTTGCAATCTGGAGTTGCCAACGAGCAGAAATAGGTGTTGGCACTCGGGTCTTGATTGCCGGTGCGGGCCCAATTGGAGTAATTCTTGCTCAGACAGCTCGAGCTTTTGGCGCAACCGAAATCATCATCACAGACACCGTCGAGTCAAGACGGGTATTTGCCCTAAATCACGGCGCTACGCGCGCCATTGACCCGACCAAAGAATCCGTTCACGGATTAGAAGTGGATGTCTTCATCGATGCGACCGGGGTCGGCCGAGCGGTCTACGACGGAGTCAAGGCAGTAGGCCCCAATGGCAGGGTAATCCTTGTTGGTATGGGTGATGACGATGTCTTGCTTCCAGTGGATCACATTCAGTCTCGTGAGATCTGGGTTTCTGGAATCTTTAGATACACCAACACCTGGCCGACTGCAATTGAGCTAGTGGCTTCGGGCAAGGTTGACCTGGATTCTCTCGTCACCCACCGCTTCACGCTAGACCAGGTCGACGAGGCCCTTGCAGCAACCAAGCTTCCGGGCGCAATGAAGCCGGTTGTAGTTCCCCAAGGCCAATAACAAACGTACTTACTAGGTGCCCCCGGCCCAAAGGACACTTAGATTGGGCCGAGTAAATGGTGCTAAATTTCTAGGGTGTTGAATTCAGAGAATCTTGTGACCCTCGCGATAGATACCACTGAGCTCGCGAGCCTTGAACCGGATAAAACTCAGCCATGGGCTGAGCTAGGCCTCAAACAAGACGAGTATCTGGAAATCAAAAACATTTTGGGCAGACGCCCAACCTCATCCGAGCTAGCAATGTATTCGGTGATGTGGTCTGAGCACTGCAGCTATAAGTCCTCCAAGATCTACCTTCGTCAATTTGGCGAGAAGGTCACTCCTGAGATGAAAAAACACCTCATGGTTGGCATGGGTGAAAATGCTGGCGTGGTGGAT
>Ga0306872_100475_pt1 | contig 15724 bp, 6 predicted proteins | sample AntRauMeHopE1498_FD_190455 | JGI IMG/M metagenome (GOLD analysis project Ga0306872, IMG submission 190455) | Saline lake microbial communities from Rauer Islands, Antarctica - Metagenome Hop E1 #498 (v2) (version 2) | ecosystem: Environmental > Aquatic > Non-marine Saline and Alkaline > Saline ...
TGCGACGTTTAACGCGAACGGTACTAACTCGGTCACGATTGGTGGTTCACTCTATGTCGACACAGCAGGAACGTACAACGCAGCTACCAGTCTCGCTACCTTCACAGCTACCAACCCTGGACAACAAATCGGAGCGGGTGCGAGTTCAACTATCAATCTGTACGACGTAGCCTTTACGGGTGTTGGTGGCGGGTGGGCGGTGCAGACGCCAATTGTGTCGCAAACCGGTATCAGCGTGGCCACTGGAACCGTGTCTGGTGTGGCTAATGTGACCGTAACCAGTGGTTCATACAGTGGAAACGGTACAGTCAATATGACCGGCGGACTGACGAGAATCTTGGGCACCAACACGCTTGGTGGTACGCGGCCGTGGACATTTAACAGTTTGACGTTGGGCAATGGTACAGCCGCTGGAGTGACGACACCCGCTGGAACTGCAACCACTTCGGTCCGGAGCACATTGACAATCGCGGCTGGTCACTTCCTTGACGCTGACAACGGGGTGTTTGACCTACAGGGCAACGGAAACGTATTTGTTGAGACGGGTACCTTCATCGAGGACACCAGTACGGTGCGCTACAGTGGGTTAACTCCGACAATTCTGCGGACGCCATACCACAACCTAATCATCGACACCGATCGGGGTGGATCAGTTACAGCCAACGCACCAGCGATTGGATTGCAGGTGTTTGGCAATCTCTTGGTGGGTCAGATTGGTACCTCATCACTCAACCTCAATACCGCTGATCCGGTAGCCGCCGTCGCCGGTAACGTCACAATTGGCACGCGCGGTACCCTTAGTGCTAGTGATACTAATACCCTGACGGTGTCTGGTAATTGGGATAACGACGGAATATTTACCGCTAATAACGGATCGGTATTATTTACCAGAGCCACGGGCACGGCGAGCATTGCAGCTGGAAATTCTTCTTTTGGAGCAGTCACTATCGGGGGAACCGCCAACTACACCATGACCGAAAACGCCACATCAACCCGTAGCTTTACCCTCGGTACTGGACAGTTCACTCTGCAAAGTGGCCGTACGCTGGCAGTCGGCGGAGCATTCACGAGCGGTATGCCAGGTGGGAATACGAACTGGATTGGCAGTACACTGCGTCTGTTTGGAGGGACGGCGTACACCATCAATGCCAAAGCAACCAGCGACGTCTATGACACAATTGTGGTCACCGGTGGCACGCAGCCCCGTTTCTGGAATTCAAACGCCGCTACTATCACGACTGATCCTGGTAGTTCGCTGTACTCAATGGACCACGCGGATGTGACTGGTGATTTGACCATTTTCGGGGATTTGGTCAGCGCTGGATTCAATGACCACTGGAGCTACGTGACTGATTTTGATGGAGCCGTACTGGGAGCGCCTCGACTAGCTAACGTGCAAGTGGAAGATGGTGGCTCAGTGACCTACACCGGTGGTTCATTGTCGGTCCAAGGGACGTCAACCGCCAGTACAACAATAACTGCGCTTGGTAGCGGGCCATACACGATGACGCTTGGTGGTACCACGACGGTAGATATGCGTCATTACAGCCTGCGTGACACTAGTAGCGACGGGCTACGGATTACCGGCACGCCAGTTATTACCGATCTCTCATTTGGTGATTTTGAAGTCGCGCTCGCTGGTGGTTCTGGTATGACTGTCGGTGGAGCAGCGATTGGTGCCAACCCAGCTAAAAACTTTACCAACAACCGATTTGCAACCACAACGGCCATCAATGCCTTTAACGTGACCGCCACTGGTACCGCGCTCAGCTCGTGGCGGTTCGTGAACGTTGATGGCAACCTTGACGGTGAAGCTAAAGACGTCGACCCAGGTGGCGACCCAGGGTACCTCGTGTGGGAAGACTCAGTCGCTATTATCGATATTTCAGGTTCGGTATACCAAAACGATCGCGCTACTGTATCAGCCGTTTGTGACGGGGTGACGAACAATATCCGTTTAAGCATCCAAGGTCTGACGTTCGCGTCGACAACCTGTGCGGCCGGTACTGGTAACTATCTCTTCACTGGGATTGGCTTTGGTCCGACTGACACTTTGACCGTATACATTGACGGCGAGTCTACCCGAGCAGCCACCGTTAGCAAAGACCCTATCTCACTAATCAGTGATATGGATCTGTACGAAAACCACGTGATTGTCCGGCACGAAAGTGCTGCGCCACAAACCATCGCGGCGATGGCGGTCTACGACAGTTCAGATGACGCAGATATTCCGTTCACTGCGGTAGACGCAGCCACTGATACCTTGACGCTGCCGGCAGACTTTACATTGCTCGTCTGGACTAACCGAGATTTTGCTGCCCAAGGGAATGTGACTATTGCCGGTGGTGGCAGTGGTGCGTCATATGATGGAGCACTCGAACTACTAGCGGGGGCAGAGTACGTTGCGGCCAACGGCCAAACGCATTCTATTGGTGGTGACGTGATTACTGCTGCTGGTGCAGTCATCGCCCCAGCGCAGTCAACCTTCATTTTTACCGCTCCAACCAGTGGACGAACCCTCGACCTCAATGCAGCACCACTGTTCAATGCGCAGTTTACCGGCGCCGGTGCGTGGACACTGACTGATCCCACGTTTGTCGCGAACAATGACGTGCTGATTAGTGGTGGTGCACTGACGCTGCCAACCGGAACATCTACTATCGGTGGTTCGTTTAACAACACTGGCGGCAGTTTTGTGGCCAACACTGGACGGTTGCACTTTACCGCAACTGACACCGGTAACACCGTCCAATTTGGTGGCTCACCAGCCAACACAGTCCAGTTCGCTGGAGTTGGAGCGTGGGCATTTACTGATGTGAACGCTACCTCGACTGGTTCCTTTACGGTAGCCACTGGAACGGTGACCTTGCCTAGCGGCAGACTGACCGTGGCTGAAGATTTTGTTATTATCGACACCATTGCGCATAACGACGGCACGTTGCTAGTAACAGGAACCAATGGCGGCAACGTGGTTACCCTCAGCGGCAACGACCTGACTAGTTTGACAATTGATGCCCTGGCTGGTGACTACACTCTGACCGATACGTCAGCGGCGCTCTTAGGTAGTCTGACGCTAGCCAACGGAACGTTTTCCGTCGGGACCGGTACCGTCTCAATCGGAGGATCATTCGACGCGTCAGGTGGGACGTACAATAATGGGTCGGGAACACTCCTATTTAACTCAAACGATAGTGGTGAGTTTATCGACCCCGGGACTAATGATTTGCATACTGTAGTGGTGGCAGGGCTCGGTGGCTGGACGCTGGCGGGTAATGCGACGACGACCAATAACTTCTCTTTGACCAACGCCGGTACGTTTGTCGTCAGTCCAGGTGCGCGGGTGTATGTCGGTGGGGTATTCACCAACACCGTCGGCGGGGCGGCGACTACCTGGACTGGTACTACGCTGGTACTTGATGGTGCTAATGAGTACGAGATGAACGTCAAAGTGACAGCAACCGAACTATATGACACGCTGATTTTGGGCGAAAACACAGACATCAGTAGTTGGAACACTAGTGCAACCACTTTATCTGTTCCAGTGACCTCATCGTTTTACTCTCAAGATAACGCTGGAGTAGATGGCGACCTGTATATCTATGGTGACTACCACGTTGCTACAACCACTGAATTCTGGAGTGCCAGTACGGACTTTGACGGAGCGGTTATCGGTTCACCGCGACCAGCGAACGTATACGTGGCCAGCAGCTCGATAATCACCATCGACGGTGGAACACTCAATGTCCTCGGTACAGTTACTGCTAGCACCTCAATTCAAAACCAAGGCGTCGGCGCGTTTGCTTGGAACGCCACTGCGGGCCGGATTAACGCCAATCACTACAACGTCACTGACCTGACGGCAGCGGGACTGAACCTCTCAGGCACGATTGCAGTGACGTCACTCAGTAACGGGTACTTTACTCAGTCTGCTAACAACGCCAGCCTTTTGACGTTGGCTCGAGTAGTAGTCAACAACAACGCGTCGCTCTTGGTGACTGACACTGGGTTTGCTACCGGCGGATTTACCGGTGGTACCAACGTTAATTTGAGCGCTACCACCACTAACAGTTGGCGCTTTACTGGAGCGCTCGGCAACCTCTGGGGTGAAGCGTTTGACATCGATGGGACAGACAACTGTAGTTCGATTCGGTGGGACGATAGTGAATGTCTCTTGACCGAGCAAACCAACTACCGGTGGCGTAACGACGACGGTGGCGAAGGTTCACCTGACAGTGCTTGGTTTGATACAAATTGGGACTCTCGTCAGCGCGTGCGAGTGATCAATGACGACGCCGCGACCTATATCAATACTGCCGTCAAAATCAACGTGCCGTACGACGCTGACATGCAAGCCGACTTTGAAGACCTGCGGTTTACTGACGCCGATGGTCAGACTGTGGTCAATCACTGGATCGAACGGTTTGTCTCTGGGTCAACGGCAGTCGTCTGGATCCAGGCCCCAACCTTGACGGCTGATAGTGTGTCTGAGTTCTATATGTACTTTGGTAACGTAGCGGCAGTGAGCACCAGCGACGGTGAGCAGGTATTTGATATCATCGAGGATTTTGAGGATGACGACATTGTTGAGTACGCGGGTGGCACCGGGGACATCGCTCTGTTTGAAACCGACGGAACGCTGGTATACGGCGGTGGGTTTGGACTTAATGCAGCTAACGTGGCTGGACGAACAACTGACGGTATTGTCAGGGATGACTTAACTACGTCGCAAGGGCAGACCATTAGGTATATGAAATATATTGACCCTGTAGTAGGAGCTAATGACGAAGCTTGTACGATTTTTGCCTCCAATGGAACCGTGGCGTCAAACCAGAACTATGCCATCTGTACGAGTTTGTTTGGGACTGATCGAATTGCAATCGTTGAGAACGTCGCCAACGCTGAATCTTCTGGGGTAATCCTGGCGTCTACGGCGGCCAATTTCACAGCCGTTGGTGCTGGGTGGTATGAATTCTACATTGACTGGGAGACTGATAATTCAATCGATGTGGCGGTGTACTACGAACCGACTGGAGCGTTGGTGGCGACATCAACGGTTGTAGATAGTTCATACACCTCGGGTGGTATTGGGTTTGGATTCTGGTTCCAAAACGGCGCCTGGGATAGTTACGTCGCCTACCCACGGACCGAAACTACGCCAACGGTATTTTTAGGTAATAAACAATCAGACGGTGGTGCCACCTGGGCAAACACCCAAAATACTCCAACCGGTGGCTTTGCATTTGGCCAAACCGCTCGTTTACGGGTAGCGATTGAGAACTCTGGTTTGCCAATCGAGAACCAACGATTCCAGTTAGAATTCGCTCCTAAACTAGCGGCGCCAACCTGTGAGGCGGTTGATGTGGCAGACTATGGAGCAGTACCAAACGTTGCTACTTGTGGCAGTAGCGCCATCTGTATGGCCACCTCACCCAACATTACTAACGGTGGACCAACGACTGATCACCTAGTTACCGCCGCGGGCGACTTTGCCGCTGGGGCAGTGGTCACGAGTCCAGATAACCGGACTGCACTGTTTGATCTCGGTCAGAATCTCTACACTGAACTGGAGTACGCCCTGCAGTTAACCGTGAATGCTGCTAATGATGCGTATTGTTTCCGTGTGACTAATGATGGTAGTGAGTTGGATTCCTACAGTAATCTGCCTGAGTTAACCCTCGCGTTTGACCCGGTTATTACCGCCGTATCGCTCAACAACGGTCTACCTATCACCCTCAACCCTGGCGCGACGGCTACGATTACTGCGTCGAGTACGGTGACTGACTTCAACGGCTTTGCTGATCTCACCAGTGCCACCACCACGTTCTACAAAACGTCAGTCGGAGCGGCTTGTACACCAGATAACAATAATTGTTACGTGGCGACCAGCTCGTGTAGCTTTGTGAACTGTTCTGGTAACACCTGTTCGCTTCTGTGTACGGCACCGTTTGCCTACCATACTGATCCAACTGATAATGATGGAGCGCAAGAGTGGTTTGCGTTTATGGAAGTCAGCGACACCGCTGGAGCCAATGTGTTTGGTAGCTCAGTCGGCGTCGAGTTGCTCACTATGCGAGCGCTCGATGTAGTTAATGCCATTGCCTACGGCATCGTCGATATCAACGAAAACACTGGTACATTTAACCCGTCTGTTTCACTGGTAAACCTCGGTAATGAACCAATCGACGTTCGAGTTTCGGGAACTGACATGACGGACGGCGTGACGTCGGTTATTCCAGCTGCTCAGCAATTATTTTCAACGTCGACCTTTAACTACCCTGCGTGTATTGGCTGCAGTACACTATCTGTAACTGGAGTGGATGTAGAAGTCGATCTGGCTAAACCAATTGTGAGTACGCCAACTATTACTGACGCTATATTCTGGGGCATCGAAGTACCGTTTGGGACTGCTAGTGCGGCTCACACTGGAATCAACTTCTTTATGGCCATAACTGATTAGTCTATGTATTACTCACCGAAATTAGCTGAGGCTCGTGCTACGATTAGAACAATGAATGCTCGATCTTTCATCGCTCCGTTGCTTTGTGTGGCTTTGTTGTGGCCGAGTATACTGCCACAATCTGTGATCGCGCAGTCGAACGATCGTGAAGCCCCCGAGATCACCAACCTTGAAATTATTGATGTTAGTGAGACTAGTCTGACTATCACCTGGGAAACTGACGAGGATGCCGACTCAGCTATCAACTATGGTTTGCAGCCTGACTACGGTATTGCCCGTATTCCGGTGGCTGATCGCACCGAGCACTCGGTCACCCTCGACAACCTCGAACCTGGGCGCACCTACTATTTCCGGGTAGTGTCTGCAGACGAGCAGGGAAACCAAGGTATCTCGGCCGACTACCGGATTGTTACCAGTGGTGACCCGACTGCCGGGGCGGGGGAAAACCGCGGTGAAGGTCCCCAAGACGGCACCAGCCAAGGCGACGGCAATCGCCCAGACCCCGAATCCCAGATCACTACCGATGCCCTCGATGACTCGATGGCTACGCTGCGGATTATCGAGATGATTAACGAAATCACTGACCCACAAAAGCTCCAAGAAATCGTCAACGAAACTGTCAAAGCTGTCCAAGGTATTACCGAGGATCTGACCATTGTCGGACCTCCAACGGTCGTACCAGAGACCACCACGGCGCTGATTAGTTGGACCACCGACCGAGCAGCCAGCTCCGAAGTGCTGTTTTCGGCTACTAACGGGTTCGATGGTACTAACTACGAATTCTCGCAGCAGTCGACCGCGGGCGATACTACTGACCACGAGATTAGACTGATTGGACTAAACCCGTTTACCCAGTACAGTTTCAAAGTGCTTTCAACCGACGAGTTCAACATCACCGGAGAAAGCCGTAACTTTACTTTCACCACCAAAGCCACAGCCCCTGAAATCCGCAACCTGCGAGTAGTCAAAGTAGAAGAAAACGCCGCCACGTTGGCTTGGGATACCAACGTGCCAGCCAAAGCCATCGTCGAATTCCAGGACCAAACTACTGGCGCTCAAAACTCAGTTGGTCGACCAACCCTCTCGACTACCCACCAAATGCGGCTGGCCGACTTGACCCTGGGTACCCGCTACGTGGCGTTTGTGACGGCTGAGAACTCGGGCGGGGACCGCATCCGCAGTCAACCAATCCAGTTCATCACCGTACGCGACATCGCCCCTCCGATTATTACCAACGTCACCAACGAATCAACCTTGTTCCCAGGTAGTGAATCACGCATCCAAACCATCATCGCCTGGACTACCGACGAAGAGTCAGCCTGTCTGATGACGTACCAAGAAGGGGTGGCCGGCGGTACCGAACCGTTTGTGATCGAAAAAGAGTCGGTCGAATACAGCACTAGACACGTCGAAGTGGTGGTTGATTTTGCACCCGCGACGGTGTACCAGTTCTACCTGACCTGCACTGACCGAGCGGGGAACAGCGTCCAGTCAGAAAACTTCGTGCTGTTTACGCCCATCCAAGAAAAAAATATTATTGACCTAATTCTCGAGAACTTTGAATCCACCTTTGGTTGGGTCCAAAATATCGGCGCATAGTTATGGCTAAACCTTTCATCGTCGCACGTGATCTGTCGATCATCTATAACCAAGGCAAGGCTAACGAGTTTCGGGCGCTAACGGGAGTAAACACTGATATTTTTGAGGGTGAGTACATCATTCTGTTTGGTCCGTCGGGGTGTGGCAAATCAACCCTCATGTATTCCATTCAGGGGTCGTTGCCGCCAGGTGAGGGGACATTGCTCGTCAAGGGTGACGACGTCTACTCGTACCCACCAGCGGAGCGGGTGTATTTCCAGCGGCACGTCATGGGGATTATATTTCAATCATTCAACCTGATTATGTCGCTGTCGGTGCTCGACAACGTGGCATTGCCGATGATTTTCTGTAACGCCGACCGCGCCACCCGTGAGCGGCGGGCGCAGTCACTACTCGATCGGTTTGGCGTGGGGCACGTGTCACACAAAATCCCGGCCATGCTCTCCGGTGGACAGCAGCAGCGTGTGTCAGTGGCGCGGTCAATGGTCAATGACCCTAAAATTCTCTTGGCCGACGAGCCCACTGGTAACCTCGATTCGGTGTCGACCCAGCAGGTGATGGACAAAATCGATGAGATTAATACGTTCGATAAACGGACGATTATTATGGTGTCACACAACGCCGCTCACCTCAGCTATGCGCACCGGGTGTATTACCTCAAAGATGGGCGAGTTGTGCGCGAAGTGGTCAACCCGCAACGCAAACAAATCAAACCCGTGCGCGAAGGGGAAACAATCGTAACCGAACTCGAGCAGCTGGCGCGACTGTACCCGTACGACTCAGTCGAGACCTGGCGGGTTAAAAGTATGGTCAACTTCCTCACTCAGAACTACAGTTTTGACCAAATTGGGCGCCTGGAGCATGCCGTTGACCTGTTTCTACAAGGTCGGATTGATCGCAGCTCGTTTATCAAGAGTTTGATCCTACCTAAGGAGCGTGGGGGAGTTGAGGTGCTCGAGTCAGAAGCGAGACGGATGGCAGACGTGATTGAGAAAGTCACCCACACCGCTGACGACATTCGCCGGTTCCGCGCTCGCAAAGACAACGACGCGATTTTCTTTACCCAGGACAAGTTAGCAGAACGGATGCAAGAACATATGGCTCAAGAACACCGCATCAAAATGAGTAAACAGCAAGAAGCGAACATGACCGAGTTGATTGCTGACCGAGTAACCGGAGTGGTGGCCGAAGCAGAACTCAACGAGCGTCTGATGCAAGGTGTCCGTTCCAAGGGTCTCGGGCTCAATGAGGCCGAAGCAGACGACATGACCCGCTACTTTGAGAAAATTATTGCCCAGGGAGTAGACGTAAGTTATAAAGGATAATATGAGAGTTCAAGATCTAGCGCAACTATCGACCCGAATGTTTAAAACCAACCCGTTGCGGACCTGGTTGACTATTTTAGGTATGGGAGTAGGAACGGCAGCGGTGGTTATTTTGGTTGGGCTTGGGTTCGGGTTGCAACAGATTATTTTGGAGCAAATCGTGTTTGGTGATTCGCTGCTGTCCTTGGGGGTGTCGTCAACTGGTGCCCAAGGACCATCGTTGACTCCAGAGGTCGTCAACCAGTTTCGCAACAACGAATTAGTGGTGGACGCTGCGCCGCTAGCACGCTTCCCAGCGTTGATTACCTACCAAGGCTTGACCGGTAACGTGTTTATCCAGGGGGTCGAACCGCCGTATCTCCGGTTTGCCGGCGTGACTGCGACCTATGGTGATGTGTTCAAAGACGAGGACATTGGTGACACCAGTAGCGTGATGTTGTCACCAGCGACCCTCAAACTGTTCGGGATTGCTGATGAGGATGCGGAGGCATTTATTGGTGAGCGAGTAACGTTTCGCTTGTTGGTGCCAGCTGATGACGGGACGGAAAACGTCAACGAAATCCTCATCGATAAGGAGTATATTGTACGCGGCATCACCAAAGAAGCTGGGGTACTCAACGCCATGATGATGTTAGCTGAGCTGCGAAACTACGTCGGTATTGAAGAGTTTGAACGAGTACAAGTAAACGTGATAGACAACGTGAGTCTTCCTATTGTTGAAGAACAACTGATTGCCCAAGGGTTCCGCGTCACCGCCCTGTCAAAAACCGTTGAGCAAGCCTCGCAGATTTTTCAGGGGATTCAGGCCGTCCTGGCTACTTTTGGGGGGATTGCGTTGGTGGTGTCTGCTATCGGGATGTTTAACACCATGACGGTGACGCTCCTAGAGCGGACCAAAGAAATTGGCATCATGCGCACCCTTGGTGCGTCACCTAATGACGTGAAATATCTCTTTGTGTCCGAGTCAGTGGTAGTGGGATTCCTCGGAGGTGTCACAGGTATCATGATGGGGGTCGGGTTTGGGATGGCTATCAATATATTTCTCAACATCGTGGCCGGGCAGTTTGGCGGGCAGTCCGTCAGTTTGTTTTCGTTCCCGCTGGATTTCTTGGCCTTTATCGCGATATTTTCTGCTGGGGTGGGGTATTTGACCGGGATTTTTCCAGCCAGACGCGCGTCCACACTCAATCCGCTCGATGCCATCAGGTACGAATAAGCCAGTAATATCCCTGTGTACAACGTGTGTATAACCAGAGGACAATTGCAAAAGTAACGGTACAATTAGTAGGAAAATTAGTTAAATTATTATATGCAGTACAACACCCAACCCCTCCCACATTATATGAAAACCGCTGGTAAGATTTCCGTCTTTGCGGCTGTCACCGGTGTAGCAGTATTCCTTTTGGCCTTTATGGTTGATGTGGGACAACAGGAATTGCAGCGAGTGTCTGCCAACGTTGCTACTACCAGTCTAACGGTGCTCAACACACCACCAGTGTTCACCGTATTTCCCTACGAGGTGACTCCATCGTCTACAACTACACCAACCAACTCTGGCGACGTCATCCGATTTGAGGCAGTGGGGACTGATAGTAACGATGCTCCATATTTTTTACTGATCTGCAGTACAGGGGATGCGCCCGATTCTTTACCGGCGTTCGACAACTCGTCACTTGGGACCGTACCGCCTACCTGTAACTCATCTGGTGTCCAATGGGCAGTCTCTACATCGACCCTAAGTGGAGAGTTGGCATTTGCAGCCACCACCACCAGTGAAGCGGCTAGTTCCCAGTTCCTCGAGGAAAACGACTGGTTTGCCTGGGTGTGTGACGATGATCCAACTCAACCGGCGTGTTCTCCAATTCCATCGCAGGGTCTATACGCAACCAGTTCATCACCATTTAACATGAACCGACGCCCAGTCCTGACCAATGCTGATAACAACGGTCCAGTTGATCCCAGCTCCTTGCTGGCATTCCTATCTACCTCATCTGACCCCGACATTGCAGGTGGAGAAGATGATTTGGAACTGATCATTTGTACCGCGGCAGGTGATTACAACCCAGCGACAAACCAGTGTGATACTGACCAAATCGCCAACACTACGGTGTTTGTAACCGACGACGTGAATGCAACCACCACCACGGGAAGTATTATGCGGGACGGTATTTATCCAGCCTTTGCTTTCTTGATTGACGAACACGGGCACGAAGCAACTGCCAACGGTATCGATGTGTCGTTTACCATCAATAACGTCGCACCAACTGTGGTCGGCGGAAATATTGATCTCAACGAAGGAGCCGACATATTTTTGAATGTTCCAGGGGGTGAAACTACCGGCTTTACGCTTGATTTCACGGTATCTGATGCAAACAGTTGTCTAGCTGCCGACGGCATATCTCCTGAAATCATCGGTTATGAATTGTCTATTCTTCGATTTGGACCAAGCGGTGATTATGCTACGTCTACAAACTGCAATCCGCAGAATGCTGATTATAATCCAAACGCTTGTTACACCAGTGGAGTAGCGACAACGACTTGGAATCTGGTTTGCACCCCTGACGCTACGAGTTGTGGTGGTCCAACCGACGATACACAGGATTTCAACTGTACATTCCCACTTTGGTTCCTAGCTGATCCTACTGATGCTGGGACAATAATATCACCGTTTGCAAGTGACGCCTGGATTGCTGTAGTGGCTGGATCAGATAATAACTTTGCCACCAGTTCTCAAGTAGCTGCCGATTCATCGGTCGAACTGATTAGTGCGCCGTTCATTGACCTACTTACAGCTGTTATCCCGTATGGATCGCTAGCACCAGATTCCAATACTGGTACGCTGTCAGCTACCACGACGATATTGAACATTGGTAACACTGGTATTGACCAAGAAGTTGACGGTTCAGCCATGTGTCCAGAATTCATCTCTTCATCAACTAATTGTTCGCTCAATGGGACCTCAACCATCTTTACCTCTAACCAGCAGTTCTCATCAACTTCACTCGCGTATAATAGCCCGTTGGCAATCAGACTCCCAACTACAACCGTGGCTCTACCAGCTGAAGTTGACCTTGACGTTAATAAACCAACCAGTACGTCCACACCGACCTCCGGCCAAACCTTCTTTGGAATCGCGGTGCCACAAGCCATTACTGTTGCTGGATCGTACACGGGATTAAACACTTTCTTTGGTGTGACAGCTGAAGCGATTGACTGGTAAAAGAACACACAAATGTAGAAAAACAACCTCCGTTATCCCAACGGAGGTTGTTGCTATTTAGGGTTTTTTTACCGATAATGGTAGGACGAATTATGAATGGGTTACTCCGTACGTTCCTACTGCTTTTTTGCTTTGCGCCCATCTTTGTGATGAGTCTTGGTGTGCAGCCGGTGCACGCTGGATTTGGGATCACGCCACCGTACGTCAAGAATACTAGCCTGACGCGCAACTCTATCTATGAGCAGCAAATCTTACTCGTACGTAGTGATCCGACTAATCCCCAACAAGCCGAGATATCAATTGATGCGCCCGAGCTAGAAGGCTGGCTTGAGATTGTCGAAGGGACACCCATCATGTTGCCCTCAGGCTTACAAAAAGTACCAATGACCGTACGTGTTCGCGTACCGGCTGACGCTGAGTTTAAAGAGTACACGGGCGCGATCAGAATCCGTACCTTGCCAGCTGACGGCGCCTTGGCCCAGGGATCTGTCAACATTTCACTGGGTGCCCGGGTCGATATTGCTTTGACCGTTATTGATCGTCAGATTGAAGATTTCCGCGTGCGCAAAATCTCAGTGGCAGAGTTGAACGAAGGTTCAAAACTCGCTTGGTTATTCTTCCCTGGAAAAATCCGGTTTGATATGTTAATTGAGAACACCGGTAACGTCAATATTTCTCCTTCTAAGGTTGAATTCAGAATTTTTGACCGGACTGGAGAAGTACTGTTGGAGGAGGTTCGCAACATTGGGCGGATCGACGAGGTGTCACCCTACGATACCGAAACAGTCACCGCCGAACTCCCAACTAGATTGCCAGCTGGCAGCTATATCGCTCGGTATCGAGTATTTAACGGGGCTGAGTTGAAGCAGGAAGGGGATCTAACGCTGAGCATCCAGCCAGCTGGATCAGTGCAAGCCGCCGGATTTGGGTTTGTTGGTCTCTCAATTGCCCATAAAGTATCGCTCTTGCTACCAGTGTTTGCTACGTTGATTGCAATTTTGTACTTCTTCTTTATGAGACGTAAGCGTAAAAACTAGCATGCGGTTTTTCGTTTCACTGTTGTGCCTGTTAGCGCTAACGGGCCCATCACTTGTGGCCGCTCAACAAGTCGCCACAACAACATTGGATTTGAGTATTTGCGGAAACAGTATTGTCGACGGGAACGAGGATTGTGATATACCCGGCGAGACTGGTGTCTATAGCCAAACTATCGTCGGTCGACAGTGCACCCCCAGCTGCTCGTTTGGACCGTACTGCGGTGATGGGATTTTGCAAACTGCGTTTGGAGAGCAATGCGATGACGGGAACAACGAAAATGGAGACTTTTGCTCAGCTATCTGTATCGTCGAGCCGGCTGGTTCGGGTGGTGGTGGTTCCTCTGGAGGTGGGTCAGGTGGTGGCGGAGGAAGTAACACGCAACTGGGTGATACAGTCGTCAGCGTGCGCGGACAAGCCTACCCCGGTCGGACTATCAATTTTGTACTCGACACCGTGTCGGTTGGTACGGTGCGGGCCGATGGTGCCGGCCGGTTTCAGTTTTCTGTCAACTCTGACCCTGGTACGGCTACGCTTGGTATCTGGACCACTGACCGCAACGGTGTCCGCTCAATCACCGTCAACAACACCTTTGATGTGACTCAAGGCGCAATCACTAATGTCACCGGAGTAATCGTCCCGCCAACTATCAGTGTGCCCAACCAAAACGTCGACCCAGGCGCGGTAGTGACCGTCTCTGGCCAAGCGTCCGCGGGTGCCACTGTCCAGCTACACATCAACAACAGCTCGCGGATAGAAACCGTGACAGCCAACAGTAGTGGCGACTGGTCGTACCAACTCAACACGGCGACCCTGAGTATCTCTGAGCACGTGTTGCGCGCGCGGAGTATTCTCGGTAACCCACCCCTGACGACACAAAGTAGTTTTAGTACGTCACTTCAGTTGTTTGTTGGCGTCGACGGCCGAGCTACCAGACCCTCTGACCTCAACCGCGACGGGTTTGTGAACTTGATCGACTTTTCCATCCTTATTTTCTGGTGGCAAACCACCGGGGGAGACTCCAACCCCCCAGCCGACATCAACCAAAACGGCAACGTCGGCTTAGAAGACTTTTCAATCCTACTATTCAACTGGACGGGATGATGAAAAGCGAAGCAGCCGCCGGACAAAGCAACTCCTTCATACAATAACCACCAATAAACCCACCAAAATACTCCAATCGATTGGAGTATTTTACTCAGTCGCGAGCACCGCTTGTATGAGTATCAATTGGTTGTTCACCCCACATTGGACACACCACTCTGGCTGACCAGCCCCAACCCCACATCATCAACGTCAAAATACTCCAATCGATTGGAGTATTTTTGGTAATTGGGTGGGTGGAATCGGGTGTGGTGGTGGGTTGCTTGGGTTTGGTTTGGTAATAATTGGGCGAGCTTTTTGGGGATACACTCGATTCGCGTTCGCTCACTGAGTTCATCGCCCAAACACTCGCTGTGGTAGAGCGCTCGTCTGGTGGTCCGATAGTCCGCTTGCTATTTCGGTCAGCTTTACTCGGTTAGCTAGTGCAGTGCGTTGGTACCACCAAACGGTTGTTTGGCGCGTGCACGGAGCGACGCCAGTAGTCGAGTGTGCCTTCGAAAAGACCGTCGTTCTATTTCTAACCAGTCATAACCTTCCTCATCAATCCTCGATCTGCCAAAAAAACCTACCTGAACAGTTCACCATTAACCCTAATCCCGCAGAATACCCGCTATTCTGCGGGATTAGGCTTATTATTTGTGTATAAACAAACTCTCGGGCGTCCGGGCAGCGTACAATGTAATTGTATCCGATTTGGAGGTAATTCAATTAGTAATTACCGAGTGTACGTAGTTTTTGCGTACACGTACAGTTCAGCCGACTGTGTCAAAGCGGATGCGTTTACAGTAACTATTTTGTCGTTGGGTGTGGAGACTCAGCGACAATGGGCTGTAGTAATATAGCCCATCTAGGAAGGCGCACCACGCCAACCTGGTACTGTGAGCTAAATACAACGTAGAGTACTATGTCACGCAATAATTACGCGTTCTCAGTACTCCAAGCTACCGCTGCAGTGGTCAGCCTTGCGATCATAGCCTGGTCACT
>Ga0306872_100476_pt1 | contig 15664 bp, 24 predicted proteins | sample AntRauMeHopE1498_FD_190455 | JGI IMG/M metagenome (GOLD analysis project Ga0306872, IMG submission 190455) | Saline lake microbial communities from Rauer Islands, Antarctica - Metagenome Hop E1 #498 (v2) (version 2) | ecosystem: Environmental > Aquatic > Non-marine Saline and Alkaline > Saline ...
TAAACCTATTTTAACTACACTTAAGGAAATTGCAAGCTCTAAATGCGGCAAACTACCAAACCGCTATCAAATGGATTAGTTCCTGTTACTCTTAATAATTTCTAATACTTGCTTCGGACTTAAAATACCATGAGTATATTTAAATAACTTGGTCAATAAAATAAGATCACCAGACTCAAGATAGTCTGCGTATAAACGACCAGCAGTTATATTCATATTAATCTCACCATCACTACCATAAAAGAAATCATAAAGATACTTATCATTTTCTATAATAACCATTATATCCGTTGCAAGTTTTTTCTTTAATTTTTCTCGCCCATTAAATTTTTTTACGAAATCATTCCAAATTCGCTCAGTATTATCTTTAGCCTTCAAATCACCTATATCAACTCTCGTATTTTTAGATGACATCTGAACTTGATCATCAAAAGTAATCTTCCATTGACCATTATCATTCATGTAAAAACGATAACCTAAAAACTCTAAATAGTCCTCATCTACTCCATAATCAAAAGAATGCTTAATAAACTCAAGCCACTGTACGATTGCTTTAGGGTTTATGGCAATCTCAGAACTACCTATACGGAACTCTACTGTCCCTTTACTTAAGGACGATAAGTTCACTGCTCTATAACGTTCACTGAGAATATCTGAAGTTATTCTACTTAAAACATAAGACGCTTGGGTGTGAACGTCAGTGGTGTTCATCGTTATAAGAGACTCTAAACGAGTTATAACATCTTCACTGTCCTGTGCCCAACGATTAAACTCTCGACCAGATAAAGACTCAACCTCTTCACGGTTCTCAAAAAGATAATAAACCATTCGAAGAAAATGAATAATACTCATGTTATCAATACGACCAATATGAACATGCAAACCAGCATTATTATGAAACTTAGCAATACCAGAGTCCTCTATCCCCTTGAAAAGCCTTGCAAGACGCATAATGTTACCGTCCTCAAATGCCAAACGTGGACTTACAAGCTCTACACCGTATTCATAACTACCTTCCTCACTATCACCTCCAAGTGAACGTGCAAATGGCTCTAAAACATCACTAATCTCAACTGCATCAAAATCATTTAAATCATCTAATGAAATATTTTGAATAATATGAGTGGCTTCATCTGAACCAATACGAGAAGCTATAATTGATTGTAAAGTCTCAAAAAAACGATTCTCTTCTTCGCTTAACTTTTCCATATAAAGTTCATCACGAGCTTCCTCATAAGATTCATCAGATTCATAATCAGATTCGTCTGTCTCTTCCTCAGCTTCTTCTAACATACGATCACGAAATCCCTCAAATTCACCAGCAAGATCATTAGCAAGCTCTTGAATAATTTCAACACCACTATCAAAGGTATCTAATTTAGCCGAAGCATCATCAGTTAAAATAAAAGTCCTTTGAATACCCTCAGCAGAACCATCAACTACAACAGTATACTGATCACCAAACTCTTTTGCTACCAAAGAAGTAATAGTCTCTGATACCAACTCGTCATCAAAATCATATTGGGATGCCCACTCAAGCTCAACACCAAAGTTCTTTACCTGCTTCTTAAGACGGTCTTTAGGACTTAAACGCTCTTCTATTTCCCAACGCTCTCGAAGTTGCTCTAACTCAAATTTAAAAATACTCATAAGTCACCCCTTAATAAAACTTATTTATACTTTAAGAAACTCTCAAGCTATCTTTCAAACCGTAATACTCTATAAAAAGACTCCCAACCATCACATAAACTAATTACGGTACTTCCATCAGACCATGAATGAAAACCACATACATGCTCAAGAAACTTTAAGTCACCATTAGGAACAGCAAGCATGTCAATAGGATGGTTAGAAAAATCACCCATAATTTTCTCATACAACTCAATACGACCCTCAAGTTGCTTAACGTACTCTGAATTGTTCATCTTCGCAAACTCTTCTCTATTACTTTTACTTTTCTATTACGTTCCTTAAGAGTAACAACTCGCTCCTGCAAAAAAGGTATATTCGTTTCACCATCTAAAAAAATAGCTTCATGGTCTATATCTAAATCAGCAAGCATCTTATCAATCAATGCAACAATAGTACTCTTACCTGTTGCGGTACTACCCATTACAATTACATGAATGTCTGACCCGTTGCGAGGTGAAACAGACTGTAACTGATTAAAAGATTTATTACGTAACATTGTATTCTCTTCAGAAGCAACACGGTAAGCACCTCGAAGGGTACTTACCTGATACTCTAAGTCACTTACAGCAGCTTCAAGCCGCTTATGATACGCTTCATCAATCAAAACATATCCTCAGCTTGTTCTGCCGTTACTTCTTCTTGATAATACACAGAAAACAACTTAGCACGAGCCTCTTGCTCACGATATGCATCGTTAGAGGCTCCTACATAACCAATACCTTCCATACCAACATTAAATACCTTCTCAATATTGGCTTCAAGCTCCTCAATGTGCTTGAGAAGAGTTTCCTTGGAATCAAGGTTGCTGAATTTACTCATGAGGGGTCTCCTTAATAGGGTATGTTAAGTTATGCACCAATATAACACTTACTATACTAAGAGAAAGTCAAGTAGTTTTTAAAGCGATTCTGGGGGGGGCAAAATTTTTGCCGTATATTTTTGCTAGTAGGTACCCTTTTAGGGGGGTAGGGGGGGCATATAACAGTGTTTTGAGCCGAAATACCCCCGTTTATACCCCTAATACTACCCCTTTAAGGGTACGAGCAGGGGCGTGTGTGATACAGGGATACTTATAGGGGTAGTATTAGGGTGATAATACTAGGGAGTAAAAAGAAACCCCAGCTTGCTAGGCTGGGGCATTTGGTGCTTTCCTCGGCACGCTCAGCCACCTCGGCACGCTCAGCCACCTCGGCACGCTCAGCCACCTCGGCACGCTCAGCCACCTCGGCACGCTCAGCCACCTCGGCAGCCTCTTCATCAGCTTCCCAAGTGGCAAGATCGGCAACCTGATCAGCAACCTCAGCGGCAGCGGCACGGCGTGAAGCCTTGGCAGTAGCACGGCGGGCAAGCGCCGTACTTCGCGCGGCGATTCCAGACTTCAGAAAGTATTTGACATTTGTTTCCCTATTACGATAATGCCGCCCAGTAGCTTTAGGTAGCTTTAGTTAGCTTAGTAGTTGTTTGCGGGATTATGTAAATTGTGGTTTCATTGTCAATAGAAAAACCCCCAGCTTGTTAGGCTGGGGCTTGTGTGTCACTCAGCGATTATCAAGTTCAGCCTCCGCTATAGCGTTTAGAGCCTCCGCTTCGTTATCGTCAAACGCAAGCCCATGCGAGGACTTGCTTTGGTTTTCTTTCTTGCGGCACTCTGGACCAATCCCCGATTCAATGCTGTCGGGGTTGGTGAGCTTACGACCACAGCACAGGCACTTGCCAGCGTGTGCTAACGAGTATCCAGCGGGAATGGTAGCTGCGCTGGCAACTTGACGGATAACCCAAGCTACGGCAGCCACTCGACGGTCGCTCAGAGGCAATTTGCTGCCCTTGGTTGGTTTAATTCCCTTTGTGGTATCCAACATACCCACATAGGAATAGGAGCCCGCGTCTTCGCTTCCAGTCATTACGGAAACGAAGCGCACGTTTGTTTCACGGTCAATGGTACGTCCATCACGGGCGGTGGTTTTGCTTGGTGCGGTGATACGGAAAGTGACATGCTCGCCCTTTCCGTTGCTTACGGTCAATTCAGCTTTCCCAGCGCGGATGTCAGCTAAGGTTGGGAGGGTGGCGAAGGTGGCAGTAGTCATGATAGCTCCGTATTGGGTGAATATGTAATATAATGGTGTGAATAAGAAAGTCAACATTTGATTTTGAAAAGAAACGCTTGCAATGTTTTTTTCTTTTATATAATCCCGCACCCTGCTCTGAGTGGCTCTGAGTGGTTTGGTGCGGGGTTATATAAATTGGGTAATGAAACACAAGTGACAAATGGTATCTCTAGCGGAGTGTGTCACACAAAGATAGTATAAGGTTAGTACTGGAAGGTTAAAAGAAAGCCCCCTAGTTGTTGCTAGGGGGCTGGGAGATTACCACTCGGTGCGTTGAACCTCCTCTCGATGCTCCGCGATTTCTTTCAAGCCGAAACTGCGCTGAGCCGTTCGCAAAGCCCCGCGCAGGGTCTTGCAGTTTTTAATGGCTTCAGCCAGTTCATCGCGGCTGACAGTCTCGGCTGGGACATCCTAGTCGAGACTGTCATAGTTGTCGTGAGCGTGGTTCAAAACTTCGTTTACTAGGTCCATGGTCAAAATCCTTTTGCGCTCTCGTAGCGCGGAGGGGAAAGCGAGGGGCAACCGACATGACTGCTTGCCTCAAAGAAGAATTACCCCTTAGCAGTGTAAGCACAAAGTCAATAGGGAGTTTTTGAAAAGAATATAGTTGACAATGGTTCCCCTGTTACCATAATCCCGCGCTCTATGCTCTGGGATGGTTCTAGGTGGCGGCGGGATTATGTAAATTGGGATTTAGAAGTCAACAAAAAAGCCCCACCCTGTTACAGGTGAGGCTTGAGTGTGTCACTCGGCTTTAGTGTGGGTCAGTCACCCATCACCACACTCATGCCTTTGATCTCACCGTGCTTATCAGCACTGCCGATTGTGTAAGTCTTAATGGAACAACTACGCTTGTTCCAGAGGCGGTGAATTGCCTTCCTCATCAGCACCTTGCTGCCACTCTTGGGCGCTGGCTTACGCACTCCCTTATCAATCACCTTTTCTTGCACTGGCAAGGCAAAGATGTTGATTGACTTAACAGGGCGCACACCATCGGCGTTTGGTGCTTCCAACCAAATTTTAGCGCCTTCATAGCTAATGCTATGATCGTCATGTGCCTTGGCATGGCTGGCACTGCCGCGAGTCTCACCGCGAGCCTTTGCCAATTCCTCAGCATAGACTTGGGCAAACTGTTCTTCGGCAGTGGCTGGGGAAATCCCCTGTGGGGGAATCCAATCCCTCAGATCAAGGTCTTCAATCGTGATCGCTTCCAGATCACGCAAGCGGCTTGCTTTGATTGTTTCGTACTTGGGCTTGATGTTCAAGGTCACATTGGAAACCTTTGGAGTGACCATGCCAGTAGTTGCTTTGTAGGCTTTAATACCTACAAACCCCGCCTTGGCGTTGGCGATAGCATCAAGCGCATTGGCTTGGTCGTTGGTGAGGGAAATGGTGACGTTGGCGATGGTACGAACGATGGTCATAATAGACTCCTTGCCTTCTCGTAAGTCGGTTATGGTTAGCAAGCGACTCGTTCGCTTGCTGTGATGCTCCTATCCTATCAAGTGGAGGAGCATTGCAAGTTTTGTTTTCTGTGTGTTGAGAGTGTTTGTTGATATTGTGTGACACACCAAGAACACTATTGACATTGGTTTCCCTATTACTATAATCCCGCGCCCAACCGAATCTGCCACCTTGAATTTGGTGCGGGAGTATATCAAGGGGTGATTAGGTGTCAAGAGAAAACCCCCAGCTTGCTAGGCTGGGGCTTGACATTGGCTTATCGTGTGGTATTAGCAGTTGCGTATTGCGTATTGTGCTTCGTAACGAGAGACTACTTCCTTGCCCTTTAGTTTTACTTCGGCAAGGTACTTATACACACCATCACGATCAAAGCGCATGATTTTACAATGGTTAGCAGCAGTTGCGTATTGTGCTTCGTAACGAGAGACTACTTCCTTGCCCTTTAGTTTTACTTCGGCAAGGTACTTATACACTCCATCACGATCAAAGCGCATGATTTTACGGTGGTTACCAGAAGTAAACAACTGTACCTTACCAGTACGAGTATCAAGGTACTCGTAGCGGGTAATGGTCTTATGTAAACCAGTACGATCTATGGTATGAAATCGTTCACCAGTACCACCGAGAGCAACATGGATACGCCGCCAGAGAAGACTATGATCAGACTTATTACGCATTACATAATCTACAAGATGTGCAAGCTCATGAAGTATAATGTTTTCTTGTTCTTCATGCGAAACACGCCCCATCAATAGGCTTGATAGCTTGAGAGTCAATGTGTTATTGACAATCTTACCAGCTACCAGTCTAACACTTGCAGAGCCAGCACAGCGAGTCATACGGTTTGACACCTTTACAATGACATTGTTTTTCACTACCTTGAGAGCGTCTTTATACTCTTGTGGGAATGACTCATTGTTAATTGCGAGATTGATGGCAGCGAAGACACGGGATTGAAAGCTCATTGGTTAGCTCCTTTGTGCTGACATCTTATAGGTGACAATAAGATTGCAAGTATTAAATCCTGACATAATAGTGTTGACAATATAAGACATGACACTATAATGCCGCTGGAAGCTATTTCCTTTTGATTCTTGGGGAGCGGGAGTATATCAAGGGGTGATTAGGTGTCAAACAAAAAAAGCCACTTAGAATGGCTTTAAGTGGCTTTTTTGTTTAATCGTTATCGCGTTCATGCTGACATTCAAGGCATCGAAAATCCTTATGCCATTCGCCGTTATACCAGTTCTTGACACCGATAGCTTCATCACCAACTTTAATGGTGGCTCCGCAATTGTCATCACATTGGCATTCGTGAGTTGCAATCATATCATATCTCCTTATGCTTAAGTAAAAGGGGTTAAGGGGGTTACCAAGTCTTTTGGCGAAAGCTAATCCCAATATCTTGCATAAAGGTTTCAAGTTCAGAGGGACCAGAGGGTTGATTCCTGCCTTGCCCAAAACTCATGTAGTAGCAAAGATCATCAATGGTGTAGGTATCCTTAGAGAAGAGGTAAGGATGTTCCTCTTTTTTCTTTGGTTCGTTTTTGACGTCAAGCTTGCCGTTTTCGTCACGGACTTCAATAATGTACTTTTGGTTTGCGCTAAACATGGTCTTCTCCGTTTGGGTTATGTGAGTAGCTTACACATGCTTTTAAGATGCTTTTAAGATGCTTTTAAGATGTCAAGCACCAATTTCTAGAAAGAAAAGAGTTGACATATTTTTCTTTTTTATATAATCCCGCCACGCTGCTTTGAGTGGCTTTGCGGGATTATATAAAGTGGGGATTCATTGTCAAGAGAAACCCCAAGGCTTGACACCTTGGGCTTCTCAGGTAGACTAGGTAGCTTTGCGCTTGTCCCAATATTGGCGTACACGATTGCGCCAATCAACTGCAAAGGCTTGTGGTTCGCTCAAGCCTTCTAAGTAGCTTAGAGGGCAATGGTTGTAAAGAGGACCAGCGTCTTCTGAAATGCTCTTGTAGCCCCATTGGTTGCCACTACGCTGCATTAAGTAGCAAGTGACATAGACAGTCGCCTTACTAGTTTCCTTGTTTGTATAACGTTCTTTCGCCCATAGAACGTTACCACGAACGCAGTGGCGTAGAGTCTGCCATCCACCACGATCATTCTCGTCGGTTTTGACCAATTCTTCGATCATTTGTTTGCGTGAGTAGTGAGAGAATAGCCAGCCCATAAGAGCCTCCTTGGTTTTGGTTATGCATGTACCATATTAGGGTGAATACCATTGTCAAGTGTCAATTCTCCGCGCTTGGCACATTCAACAATCCAAGCACGAACACGGTGCATTGCTTTTATTTCAGCATCTTGAAGTATTTCATCCTTTTCTTCTTCAGCGTTTGCAATGCTGACATCTACTTGATTCAGTAAATGCCAAAGAGGACAATTGATGCTAGTGTCTGAGTTAGCTCCTTATGCCTGACAACTTATCAAGGTGGATAGGAACGTCAAGCGAATAAAATGTTACTCATATTTTGTTCGCTTGGGCGGGATTATATCAAAGGGTTTTGTTTGTCAACCATAAAAAAGCCCCAAGGTTTCCCTTGGGGCTTATGGTACGGCTTTCGGAGTCATAAGGTTGTACAAGCCTTATGGTGTAGCTCTCGGACCATGTTTCTTATCTTACAGAGTAATTTTGAGAGTCAAGCCCTAATGTAGAGGGTAATTGACGCTAGCAACATCACGGTTCCAACAGGCACGGCAGGGACCACACTTGCCTTTGCGCTCACGACTATCACATTGCTTGCCTTCAACATTGCCAGCAGTTGAGCTAAGAACGCCCGCCTCTTGCATGGCTTTGTTGATGGTGATAGGTTTATCAAGCATGTGAGCCGATAAGCGTACTATCATGTTAATAGGAAAAGAACCATGCTCAAGCAAGTAATCGGTGACCATAGCATGCTCACGAGTAGGAAGCCAGAATTGGCACCATGGTGCAGCCTTGGCAACACCTGCTAGCATTTCAAGCATCCACACGCCTTGTAAATCGCCTGAGTCAAACCAACGAAAGAAACGATCATTAGAAATAGCAGTCACTAATTGATCAATCCAATCTTGGCGAGCTTCCATATCATGCTCACACATATTAATGTGAGCAAAGTTATGGTATCTTGCGTCCTTGACATTGAGAAACAAGTAACGACCTTTAAGGGCATAGCATTTGCTACAGGTCGAGCCTTCAACCTTGCGTAACTTGCTACCAGTCTTGCACTCTTGTGCAGGCAAAGAATAAGACTGACAAGGCATCTTGCTTGCTTTGCTCAGTTTAATGTCTGGATAAGCGGTTGCGGTAGTCATAACATCCTTTCGTTGGTGATGCTCATATCCTATAGGTACAGATTACATTGCAAGCATTAAATTATTGAAAGAAAAGAGTTGACATATTTTTCTTTTTTATATAATCCCGCCACGCTGCTTTGAGTGACTTGGTAGTTGTTTGCGGGATTATCTAAAGTGGGGTTTCATTGTCAATAGAAAAAGCCCCAGAGCCATTGTGACTCTGGGGCTTGACAGATTAACCGAAGGTGATAGTCTGTTGAACACCAATGACTTTATCGTCGTTGTCTAAGAAAGCCAGACGGTTGCGAAGGCAACCATGGCGACCACCACCACGAGCAGTCTTGATAACATCAAGAGCCTCTTGCATGGTAGGGTCTTCAGAATTGCCGTTAAATGAAACGGCAAGGTCCACCATGCAACCACGGTAGGTGACTTCAACGCCACTACGGACGATCTTATCAGCAATCTTTTGGAATCGGCGGGAAGGGATGGTTAGTTTGAACTGGTGACTACGCATTTGGTTCTCCTTGGTTGGTTATGCGTGTATCTTACAAGCTACTTGAGGATGTCAGTCGCAATTAAACATTGCATCCCATTTGGCTGGAGTAATACCAGTATTTAGAAACTCACGCTCACCAGCGTTAAGTTTAGGAAAAGCAACTTGGAGCAATTCGCCATTGCTCCATTTCATGACAGCTTCACAGAAATCCTCACGGCTCATGGGGATTACTAGGCTATCAATATCACCATCCATATCGCTTTGAGCAACTACGGTGGTGGTGGTTTCGGAAGCGGATTCGTATTCAATGATCATCTTGATCTCCTTATGCGTATAGCTTACAAGTTACTTGATGTTGTCAAGCTAAAATATCTTTGATGACCTTTGCAAAGGTTTCTAAGTTTCCGTCTGCTGGCGCATATTCACTCAACATGTGAAACATACTGCTTTTCCACTTGCCTTTATACATCATACACATATAGAGGGCTTCATCACTGTCTCCAGTATGCTTCTCCCAAAGCTCCTTAAAATATTCTGGGAATAATAACATATCAGCAAGGGCAAGCTGCTTGAGAGTGAATGCTTCTTGAACAAACTGTAATTGTGTCTCGATTGATTCAGCATGCATTTTCAACTTGTCGAGTTCAGCAAGAGCATTGCAAACTCTTAACCATTCAGGGGAATCAGTTTCGCTATCATCTAGCATCTTCACTAAGATTTCGTCAACAGTTGGTGTATTCATGTTTTAGACTCTTGTAGCCTTCAAATGTCAAGTACCCATTTACTTCATAGTCAGCTTCTTCACCAGAAACTTCGTCCTTGACTTCGTGACCATAATAATTAGTATGGGTACGAATAAAATAATCTTCTATTCGACTGTACTTAATTACATTACGAGGTGGCTCATCTGGCTTACCCTCTACCATCTCAATAATAGTCAGAGACTCTCCATCGCGCAGAATGCTAACGATGGGGTCTACAGGATCATATGATGCCATCTTCTTCCTTAATCTCTAATGATGCAAGCTCATCCAAGGTTAAAGCTTCAATGTTACGACCACCAGTACGGTAAGCAGCGTTGAGCGTGGTCTTGATATCCCAAACCACTTCAGAAGGGATACCAAGGTCCATCATCTCACGCGCAGTACTAACACGTACATCACTCCAACTTACAAACTCTTCACGCAGCTTAGAGACTACCTTGTCAGTAAGCTGCACGGTGAGGTACGAGGTTAGGGGTTTCCCTTCAAATAGATCACCATAGTCACGCTTAGGTAGCTTAGTCATCTTCTTCATGATCTCATCGAAATCATTTTCTAATGGGGCTTTTGGTTCCTCTGGGGCTATGTAGTCTGAATAGTAGCTTTGCATGGTGTTTTCCTTATGTGAGTTAATCTAGGGGGTTGAAATTATAAGTCAATCTTTTATTTTTGGCTTGACTGTTAAGCTCCTTATTAGCATGTATAAGTAATTCTACATTCATCCAACATCTTCCACACTGATTGCTCGTTGTGAAGGTCTTGGATGGACCTCATCTTTATTAAAGGTGGATAGTCTGGTATCATCAACGTATGATATGCGAGCGTTTCAAATGTCAACCACGAAAATCTTTCCGCCATTTGGGGCGGGATTATCGTAATCGGGGATTCATTGTCAACACAAAAATCCCCACCCTGTTACAGGTGGGGAAAGTCGATTAAGAGTTCAATGCTTTGCTGCGACTCGCAAAGGACTCGTCAGCAGTTGCTCGACTGTAGCAATAGTTACCACTTTCGTATTCCCACTTGCCGTTGATTACATAAGCAAGGTGAGTTACAAACGGAGTAATCTCGTTCCACCGCCGCAGAACGATGCACTTAGGAAAGCATCCGTTCTGCACTTCGATGTTGCTGTGTTTGATCCAGTCTACTGGAATCGCTGGGATGTATGCCATGGCTTATAGCCTCCTTATGTGTATCAGTGTATGGCTAGGGGGAAGGTGTCAAGCCTTAAATCCAGCCCATGAAAATAGCAATAGTTAACGAACCCCTCCCCGCTTCAGGGGATTGAGACTTCCATTTAACGGGGGTGGCACCTGCTGGTCCAATCCAGTTAACGAACCCCTCCCCGCTTCAGGGGATTGAGACACATTAGCCCCCGCATCCAGGAGCAGTTTGACGAGTTAACGAACCCCTCCCCGCTTCAGGGGATTGAGACCGCTCCTTGGCACGATTAACTACGTGCTGTTTTGAGCGTTAACGAACCCCTCCCCGAACCAGGGGATTGAGACTTCATCGTAAATGTTATAAGTCTGCATATTATCTCCGTGACCGTCCCCTCCCCGAACCAGGGGATTGAGACTATTCTTTTCTATCAAATTTAGTTCATCCATGATTTCGTTAACGAACCCCTCCCCGCTTCAGGGGATTGAGACTCAAGCCTTAAATCCAGCCCATGAAAATAGCAATATAACCAGCGAGCAGGAAGCCCAAGAAAGGGGCTGAAAGGGCTAGGTCGCGTTTGAAGTCTTGCATGATTGTCTCCTTATGCGTATCAGTGTATGGCTAGGGGGAAGGTGTCAAGGTTTTGTTTTGCCTCGTAAGCGAGCCTGCAAACTTTCGATTGTCCTATGAGTGTATTTGATAGTGCTTGAAAGCCGATCAATCTTCTGTTGGTATTGTTGAACCATCGAAAAACACATATAGTTTACTTTACCGTCAGTGTAGATCGTTTGTTGATAATACTTCAATGATTTTTTATTTTCTACTTGCTGAATAACAAGGTCTTTCAATGACTTTCTCGACATGGCAAGTTCATTGACTAGACGGTTAATATAAAACTCTGCATTTTTCTTGGTAGTGAATACTTGATCGTCATTAGTGATCCAGCACATTTTACGGATGATTGCTCGCATGGTTGTTCTCCTTATAAGCATCAGTATAAGACTAGGGATAGGAAGTCAAGCGGCAATCTACCACGGAAGTACCACGGAAGTCGGCGGCGGGATTATCTAAAAAAATTACACAATGTCAAATTAAAAATCCCCAGCCCCCGAAGAGGCTGAGGATTTCTCTTGACTTACCCTATACCATTTCTAGAGCGAGGTCCATGGTACGCCGAGCAAGAGAAGCACCAGCACCAGTGTAAGCACTCGACCAACGGCGCTCGGCTTGGGAAACCGTACCACGATCACGGGTACCAATCCCCCGAGTTGCGTAAGCAGTAAGAGGCTGGATAGCTTCAAACAAAGTACCAGGGGCGTAAGGTGCCTTGTTCTCTGGAGCATAAGCGAGCATCTCAACGACAGCAAACTTGTTGTCACGCTGAGTTATTGCACGCTGGCTCAAGTCGCTTTCGCTCTTCCCATCAGCAGCAAGTACACGCTTCCAAAGGTCGCGCATTTCAGCCGAAGTCACCTTTTTAGTGGTGAACAGACGCAGACGGTCAGCAGTGTCAATCAAGTCACCCATGGCTTCACGGTAGGCACCTACCATGGCAGCAATACGATCTTCCATGCGCTTGCTGTGGCGAATACAGTAAGCATCACCAGCCTTGCGACCTTCGACATTCTGCCGATGGATAGCAGGCAGCACATTGCGGCAGAACATACGAATCACGGTAGGAGTGACACGCAGGCTTGCGCTACCATCATGGCTAGTGTGGATCGTCAACAAGCCCTTGTGCTTGTCTCCTCCAATATCCAAGGCTTCAGACAGGTCAGGGCATTCGACTTGCATTGCAAGCCCAGCACCACCATTGGTGACTGCCATAAAAGAGAAGTTCAGATCATGATCACGGCAGATGGTGTTAGCCAGCGCCACCGCATCAAGGTTGTCAAAGACGCTAAAGCCTTCGCCAACGGTACGGTTACTGATAGCCTCGTTGGTATCGGCGCGGGTCGGAACCCACGCGTCAAGTGGCACGAATTGAGAAACAGAATCGCCATCACCAATGTTAATGGTATGGTTATAGCCAACCTGTTGCATTGAAATGCTGAAGTCACCACCGCAAAGTTGCAGCATTTCAATGCCATCAGTGCAAGCTTCAGAAGTGGAAACGCCAAAGTTGGTTTTGGTAAAGTCGGTCATGAGGTACTCCTGCCCAGTGGGCGTAGGGTGTTTGTTTCGATGTTTCTATTCTAATGGGTGGGAATAAGAAGTCAACAACTTATTTTCACCCATTAGAATAGGAGAGGCGGGGCAGAATCTGACAGAGGAGATTCCCTCGCTTCGTAGGCACCACCTTATAGCTACGGATACGAAGTCAAGCACTAATTTCTGGAAAAAAAGCATTTGACATATTTTTTCTTTTTTATATAATCCCGCGCCTTGGTCTACAGTAGGTTGCATAAACTGAAACTTTTTGTTGACTTACTACGCGGCTTGATATAATCCCGCGCCACCACCAAGGAAAAAAAGAACCCCTATCGCGCCATCATGTCGTGATCCATGTCGCAGTAGGGGTTCTAATCTCAGTTTGTATTTCAGCATGTGCAGTCGCTTTTCAGCCCATCTTGCTCTCCGATCTGCCCAGAGCAAGGATAGCTTTCAGTAGCCCATTGGTAGTTACTCCTGTGGTTAAGGTGATCCCATGAATAGGAGAAGTTGGTGGGGGTCAGTCTAGGACTCGTTTGCCGTCCACTATTCTCAACTATGATTTCATTATAGAGTGGCTTTTAGAATTGTCAAGCCTTAAAAGCTACTTGACTTTCAGCAACTTCCTTGTACCAGATAAGGAAGCTATCGCTATTGTGACTCATCTTCTGGTAGAGGATACCATCACAACGAACAACGCTAGGAAGTCGCTTGAAGTGGCTATAGATGTCACTCTCAGCAACTACCTGCAACCACCGCCCGCCGTCTGGGTCAGTGAGTGCAAGAGGAACGAAAGCGTCTTGAATGGCAGTAGCAGTTGGCATGGTCTTCTCCGTTTGGGTTATGACAGTACCCTAGCACTAAGCTAGGGCATGTCAAGTAGCTTTTTAGCGGCAGTGAAAGGAAATGTCATCCTCATCAGCTTCACGTTCAGCAGTCACACGCAGACGCTTAACAGTGGCTTTAGACTTGCGAGCCAATGAATTGTCAAGGTCGAGGGTATTGCGCTTATGCGCTTTACCATTGCGTGCCTTGCGTTGAATGAGAGGATTGAGTTCAAAGTTGTCGATGTCCACGGTAATACTCCTGTGGTGGTTGGTTGTGAGAAGGTACTATAGAGAGGCTTTTAGAATTGTCAACCATCAATTTCTGGAAAGAAAGTAGTTGACAAACCTCCCCCACTTTACATAATCCCGCTGCTTAGAGTAGCATGAGCGGCGGGATTATAGTAATCGGGAAAGAAACACAAGAGAAAACTTTTTTCTTTTTATTTCTAGATTCTTGATATGATTAGGGTGTGAGTCTCTATTGTATCAAATCGACATGGTTGGTCAGATTGACCCACCACTTAAATCATTTGACTCAGTGGGGATAAACAGAGGCTCTCCCCGCTCAGAGTCCCATGCCAAATAGGCAAAGCCCCCGTCAACTAGTTTAAGCTTGTTATAGTAATCCATACGAGTAGATAAGTGAGTAACTAGGTCACACATAGTTTGTTCACCAATGTAAGCATTTTCCTCACGGAAGGTCACATGCTGCATAACAATTTCACTGACTTCATCGGGATGTAGAGACTCTATTAGCGTCTCAGTAGACACTGGTGTTTTCTTCATCTTGAGGTCAATGTAGATTGGAGTAAGCTCTCTAGGTATACCATTGTATGCTAATCGAAGATTCCAATATGCATACTCATGAGTATAGATCATGAACTCCTCTATGTTGGGGATTGGTTTTTCTTCATCCATGATTCAATTATACTTACAAGTTCATTGTTTTCAACTACAAATAAATCCTTACCTTGCTTCTCACCTATCTACGAATGATCTCCATGAACTGTCCATTGAAGATATAGTAGATAGGTGAGTAAGAAACTCGGTAGGCATTGAGCGATCTAAAGCCCTGACAAAATCAAATAAATGGAAGGTACTTATCCTCACTATCTAAAGCCGACAACATCTTGTCTGCAATAGTACAAGCCTGTTCGTTGCGGGCATCATAAAAACCATTAGCTTTCAAGTCTGACAACTCAGACAAAAAAGACATGACAAACTGCATCTTGCTCTGAACCAAGGTACGGTGGTCCTTAGTCATGGCAATACCAAGTTCTTTGATATCACCGTGACCACTAGAGTTCACAAAGCTACTAATAGCATCGGCAAGTTCTTTGGTCTTAGTATTGGTGGCAGTAGGCATAGGGTCTCCTTGGTTGGTTGATACATGAAGTTTAACATGTGATCAGAATAAGTCAATAACATATTCTAAAGCTTGAAGTTCATGAGCTGCGGGATTATAACAACCGTTTTCAAATTGCAATAAAAAACTTGAGGGACGGGAGAGTAGTCGCTTAACGGCTACCTTCACGTCCCTCAAGTAAACAAGGCAAAGTTAGTTCGAATCTTGGAGGTTTTCCTCTGCTTTACGAGCATTACGAGCATTACGAGCAGCCTTGCGAGCAGCCCGCTCATCTGCAATACGCTGGCGCTCAGCCCGCTTAGCAGCACGAATGTCAGCAAGAACTTCCTTACGCTTGC
>Ga0306872_100477_pt1 | contig 15662 bp, 14 predicted proteins | sample AntRauMeHopE1498_FD_190455 | JGI IMG/M metagenome (GOLD analysis project Ga0306872, IMG submission 190455) | Saline lake microbial communities from Rauer Islands, Antarctica - Metagenome Hop E1 #498 (v2) (version 2) | ecosystem: Environmental > Aquatic > Non-marine Saline and Alkaline > Saline ...
GCATAAGAAGCCCAGTCCAGAAGGGAAGGCACACGCTAACGGTAGGTATATGTCACGGGATAAAAAGCTCAGCCCCGAAGGGGTATTATCTATTAACGATGGGCGTAGCCCATCGCATAAGAAGCCCAGTCCAGAAGGGAAGGCACACGCTAACGGTAGGTATATGTCATGGGATAAAAAGTTCAGCCCCGAAGGGGTATTATCTATTAACGATGGGCGTAGCCCATCGCTAATGAATAGGATGAAAGATATATCTATATCGCCCTTTCAGGGCTTAGGCCTGTCGTGGAGTTGGCACTTCATAGGGCTGCGCCCTATGTTAATGTATACCGCCCTTTCAGGGCTATCTCGGGAATTAGCTACGCTAAGTGCAGAAGGGAAGGCACACGCTAACGGTAGGTATATGTCATGGGATAAAAAGCTCAGCCCCGAAGGGGTATTATCTACTAACGATGGGCGTAGCCCATCGCTAATGAATAGGATGAAAGATATATCTATATCGCCCTTTCAGGGCTTAGGTCTGTCGTGGCGTTGGCACTTCATAGGGCAGCACCCTATGTTAATGTATATCGCCCTTTCAGGGCTATCTCAGGAATTCGCTACGCTAAGTCCAGAAGGGATGGCACACGCTAACGGTAGGTATATGTCATGGGATAAAAAGCTCAGCCCCGAAGGGGTATTATCTATTAACGATGGGCGTAGCCCATCGCATAAGAACAAGAACAAAAATAGCCCTGAAAGGGTGTGATAATATTATGGGACAATCGCTAGTAAAAAATTATCTCCACATAGTGTTTAGCACCAAACACCGTGAACCACTCATTTTCCCACCAGTGGAAGCAGAATTGCATAGCTATTTAGGAGGTATCTGCAAAAACTTAGGATGTCAACCCTTAAAAGTAGGCGGCTGTACAAAAAAGGAATGACAATATAGACACCTACCAATACTTTGGCGAGCCTGTTTATATCTATTCGCTAAAAGAAGGAATCAATGACGGTTCCTTAACGTTTTTAAGGTCAAACACAGTAAAACACTTTTTAGACGATATTAAATGGCAAAAAAGATTTTATTTACGACTCTTTCTTTGATATTAGCTTATAATACATACAAGCTAGCAATCATCTTTTTTAAGTTGTCGCCAGAAGAATTTTCACCCCTTGCGATAATTGTATTAGCTGTTTCATTTAATATTTTAATTACAGGTGTCGTCGCTTTTTTAGGGTTTGCGTATCCAACAAGAAAAATTTTATCCAATAACTACTATCAAATTAAACGACCCGAAAAAATCAATTTATTTTATAAGTGGATGGGTGGTAAATATTTTAAATCTTTTCTTATAAAGACATTTTACCGGGAAAAAGATAATAAAAAATATTTTAATGGTACAAAATCAGGTGTTTTGCTTCTTGATTATAATACCAAACAATCTGAATTTGGACATCTCATTGCATTGATTTTAGTTTTTTCACTTTCAATGGTTTTGTTGTTTGAAGGTCACAAGTTAATTTTTTTTTGGATGCAACCAGTAAATATATTATTGAATTTTTACCCTATAATACTTCAGCGTAAGCATCGAATAATTGTCGAGCGATTGATTAATAGAATTTGACATTAAAGAATATAAGCGACATTTAAAAAAGCCAACTGCATGACAAGTACATAAAAAAATAAACGACAAAGTAATAAAATCACTTCAAAAGCGTCATTTTCTTCTCAAATACTTGATTTCCCACCTGCAAGCGATAGCGGTATATGCCACTTGCTAGGTTTAGCGCGTCAAACACAACCGTATAATTTCCCGCTTGTTGCCTTTGAGCCTCAACCAATCTGGAAACTTCCTTTCCCATTACATCAAAAACAGTGAGTTTAACCAAAGCAGATTCACTTAATGTGTAGTTTATTGTAGTAGATGGATTAAATGGGTTTGGATAATTTTGGGCTAAAATGGTAGTTTTAGGACTATCATTTGATTCATATATATTAGTATTTGTACCGTCATTGGCCTCTAAAACGATATAGCCACCAGCAGGAAGGGTTAAGCTTTGATTGGTTTCTAAAGTTGGGGCTTCGTCGGTAAATACATTTCTATAAGAGCCGACATAGCTATTTCCGTTTAACGTAAACGTGCGGGTTGCCTCAGAGGTGTTGATAGCCACTAAAACGCGGTCATTGTCTTTTTCCCGAAGGAATGCAAAAATATGGGCATTACTAGAGGTTTGAATTCGTTGATGTAAGTTGTCAGGATCACCATTCCAAAGGGCTTTATTTCGCTTTTTTAAGGCAAATAAGCTTTTGTATAAATCGAAATTGGGATGGTCTTTCCATAGAATTTCATCTTTCTCAAAAAAGGCCAGCGATTTATCGAGGCCAGCTTCTTGTCCATTATAAATAAGTGGCATGCCGTTAAAAGTACTAGCTAGCACGGCAAAAGTATTGGCTCTAAAACCAAACCTAGATTGGGTTGTGCCATGCCATGAATTTTCGTCGTGGTTAGAGGTGAAGTATAAGCGATACTGCCCATTCCTGTAAGTAAGCCGTTCGTTATTGGCGTAGGTTGCTAAACTTCCCGCAAAAACCTCTCCTCTACTAATCTGTGAAAGTACGCCGCCTTCAAAACCGTAAAATCCCCAGGCAAAGCTACTAGCAAAGCCCATGGAATGCCATTGCGGGCCATCGCCTTCGGCTAGATAAAAAATATCGGGTTTGGTGGTTTTTACAGAATCTAAAAGTGGACGCCAAAAAGTTTCAGGGACAAAGCTAACCGCATCAAAACGAAAGCCATCTACATTAAACTCTTCTACCCAATAACGCATCGCCTCTTTCATGTAGTTTTGTAACCCTTGCTTTGCGTGATCTAGCTGAATTACATCGCTCCAATTGGTTCCTGGAGGTTGCGTAAATGTACCACTTCCATTTTTTATGTACCATTCTGGATGGGTTTGTGTCAACGAATTATCCCATGCAGTGTGGTTGGCAACCCAATCAAGAAGTACAAACATACCTCTATTGTGGATTTGGTCAACTAGCCGTTTAAAATCATCTTTTGTTCCAAACTCAGGGTTTACATCTAAAAAGTCTTTGATTGAATAATAACTTCCTAAGCTTCCCAAACGCTCTACTTCTCCAATCGGGTGAATAGGCATAAGCCATAGAATTTCAGCACCCAAATCTTGAAGCCGATCTAAGTGTTCGGCAAATGCGTTGAAGGTTCCCTCAGGCGTAAACTGTCTGATATTCACTTCATAAATGGCTTTATCGTAGGTCCAATCTTTATGATCTTGGGCAAAGAGATCAGCTACTAAGCCAACAGAAATTATTGCTATTAAAAAGGCCGCTCGTTTTGTTATATGAATTAGCATTAGCATAGACATTAGGAAAAGAAAATCTCGGATTTGATACTAAAATGGCTAGCAAGCTAGGGTTTTCCTAGGGTGCAGCTTATTTTTATTTAAAGAAGCAGCTAGTTTGAAATAAGATTCAAAAGCCTTAATTAGGCATATAATTTTCCTTGGATAACCTTTTTAAAGCATTATGAAAACAAAAATACTCTTTCTTGCCTTAGTTGCCCTATTTAGCTTTGCATTGGCGTTGACATTATCAGGCCAAGAGATGCAAACGCTCACCTATTATGAAGACGATAGCACCAAGCTTGAGCTAGATATTTTTCTTCCCGAAACTACAAAAGAAATGGAAAATACGCCTAAACCGGTCTTTCTATTTGTGCATGGTGGTGGATTTACGAGTGGAGAACGAAGTGCAGGCCATACCATAGCTAAATATTTGGCAACCAAGGGTTTTGTAACGGTTTCAATTTCTTATGAGCTTTATATGATTGGCAAAAGCTTTAGCTGCGACGGTATTTTATCAGAGAAAGTAAAAGCCATTCAATACAGCGCTAATCATATTTGGTTGGCTACCGCTTTTTTGGTGGAAAATGCGGCAACTTATAATATTGATACGACCAACTTTTTTATCGGGGGAAGTAGTGCCGGTGCTGAAGCGGTGCTACATGCGCAATACTGGAATTATGAACAAATGAATTGGTATGACGAGAAGATGCCGTCAGACTTTCGTTATGCTGGGGTGGTTTCAGGTGCGGGCGCTATTATGGACCTGAACTTAATTACTGAGGAAAACGCCGTTCCCACTTTTTTATTTCATGGTAGCTGCGATAAAGTAGTTCCTTATGCAACTGCAGCTCATCATTATTGTCCGCCAAATTCACCGGGTTGGCTGATGTTATTTGGGTCACTTTCGATTTACGAACACCTATCAAAAATGGGAGAAAGTACTTCCTTAGCTACCTATTGCGGTGGTGGACATGAAAAAGCGGGAATTTTATTCTACGAAAATATGGAGCTAATACACAGCTTTTTAGTTAGAGCAATACAAAATGAAAAGGTACAGGAACATCACATTTTTAAAGCGGAAGGCGATTGCGTTGCATTAAGTTCACGTCATTTTTGTGGAGATTAATATTGGCAACAATTGGAGTTTATTTGCGTTTAAACAGCTCAACTTTAAAGTGCTGGTAGTACTCACAAATCAAATAACTTCACTATGAATCAAAGAGACAATTTTAGATATCAATGCCCCAAATGCGCTAATACTAAATACGACGAAGGTGAAATACGAACCACAGGTGGTTTCTGGTCGAAGCTCTTTGATGTTCAGAACAAGAAGTTTTTTCATATAAGCTGCACTAACTGTGGGTTTACTGAGTTTTACAGTGCTAAATCTTCAAAAGGTGGCAATATTTTAGATTTCTTAGCTGGCTAAGGTGCCGCAGCCGCTTCGCGGTTACTTAGGTTAGAGGTGTCGTAATTGCTTCGCAATTACTCAGGTGTGAGGTTAGAGGTGACGCTTCGCTTAGGTTAGAGGTTTTGATTCTTACCAAGAAAAGAAAAAAATTATTAAAAAAATGTAACTATTTGTCCAGCAGCGACATAAATTTTTTAGGGAAACCTCAAACCTCAAACCTATTCCCCAGAATTAGAGGTTTTTCATCATTTGAAGTACGCGCTCTGCATTGGTGGTTAGATCAGACAATATTTTCTTTACGTCTTCATCTTGTATGTGTGCAACAAAATCGGTCATTGTACTATGTTGAATAATTTTGCCGCCTTTCAAAAGAATGATTTCATCTGCAATATCTATGGCATCAATTAAATCATGGGTGATGAAAACCATTGAAGTGCCCACTTTTTTAATCAACAATCGAATTTCTTGTCGCAGTGCCGTTTTCAGATTTGAATCTAGATTGCTAAAAGGCTCATCTAAAAGCAGCAATTCGGGCTTTAGTGCCAATGTTCTGGCAATGGCAACGCGCTGTTCTTGCCCGCCACTTAGCGTTGCAGGATAAACATTGGCGTATTCCTGCATTTTAATTAGTGCTAAGAGAGACTTTACAATAGATTCATCTTTTTTCTTAAGCCCAAATGAAAGATTTTCTACAACTGTAAGATGCGGGAACAAAGCAAAATCTTGAAATACTAGCCCTACCTCTCGTTTATCAGGAGAGCATATTTTTGTGTCATCGCTTACGGTTTTCCCATTAATACTAATTTTGCCGCTATTTGGTCTTTCAAGTCCAGCAATTAGCCTAATAAGTGTTGATTTCCCACTTCCACTTTCCCCAACAATGGCACAAATTCTGCCCGTTTTCATTGAGAAATTTACATCTGATAAGGCAAATTTTTTCCCATCATAACTTTTTGAAAGCGATTGTATATCTAAGATATTTTTCATGTCTTTTATAAGAATAAATTATTCAAATCTATTCGCTTCTTTCGGTGATTTTTCATTTATTTTATTCCAATAACTTACAAAAATCATTACACAAGAAATTATCGCTATTAGTAAAAGTGCTGGAATTGCAGCTTCTGCAACTCGTTCGTCATCAGCATATTCATAGGATTTTGTTGCCAAGGTCTGCAGTTTGTAAGGCTTCAAAATAAGTGTGAGGGGAAGTTCTTTTAAGATGTCTACAAACACCAATAAAAATGAGCTAACCAAGGTGTATCTCAAAAGTGGAAGTTCAATCTTAAATAGTGTTTTTATTTTGCTAGAAGCTAGTAAATAGGATGATTCAGATAGATATTTTCCGAACTTTAAAGAATTGGCTTCTATGGGGTTATATGAAACGGCTAAGAATCGAAAGATGTAGGCATAAATAAGTACTACACTACTTCCGTAAAATAGAAATCCGATGTTTAAGCCTATATAATCACTGAAAAAATTAATAATACTTTGGCTACTTCTGATGATACCAATACCAATGATAGCGCCAGGTATAACATAGCCAATAGTTGCAATTCGTTTAAAAAAGTTTAAATATTTCAAATTATTCCAACGCGAAAAATATACCAACATAATCGACATAGTTACTATGAAGAATGCTGCTACGCCTCCAACAAATAAACTTTGTAGTGCTATTGTTAGTAAAGCCGTATTGAACATGGTATGAAAGGTTAAATATCCCCAATACAGTAATTGTATAACAGGCAGTAAAAATCCAAATAAAACGGGAATCAATAGAATGCTGTAGTACACATATTTTTTCTTTCCCGATAAAAGCACTCTTTTACGTTGTTCTGGCTCTAGAGTAGTAATTCTTAGCGCATAAGATTTTTTGCGCCTATACCATTTCACCAAAATATTAAGCAGGAATACCAAAGCCACTAAAATGGCCGACAGATATATGGCCGACTGAATATCTTCTAGGGCTGTCCATGTTCTAAATATCCCAGTGGTGAAGGTATTTATACCAAAGTATTTAGCTGCGCCGTAGTCGTTTAGCACTTCCATGATTACCAAAAATAAACCACCAATAATAGCTGGTGAGGCTAAGGGAAGCGCAATGCGAAAAAAATACCGTTTACTTGAGGCGCCGAGTAATGTGGCGGTTTCTTGAATAACCTTCGGGAAACTGATAAACATGGTTTTGGCGCCAACGTACACATAGGGGAATAAAGAAAAGCTCAAGACCCAAATTAAACCTTGGATGTTCATCATTTCGATTTTTTGCAGCGGTAGGCCAATGGCTTGCAGCCAACCTATTAACAAGCCTTGGTAGCCAAGCAAGCCGACATAGGTGTAAGCCATTATGTAAGATGGGATGGCTAGTGGCAGAAATAGCAACGATTCAATGAGGCTGCGAAAGCGAAAATCGTACTTACAAACTATCCATGCGGCTGAAGTGCCAATGCTAAAGCTGAGGAGACTGGTTCCAAGAATTAGAATGACAGAATTTTTGATATAATCAAATAAAAAGTAGGTAGTAATGTGTTGCCACATTTCCCCAACCCCGTTAAAGAGGTAAAAAAGAATAGAAAGTGCGGGTATAGAAATGAACAAACCAATGGCCAAAACATAAAATGACCATTGGTTCGAATCTCTTTTAAGATGCTTTAGTTTAAATGTCACCTTTGTTTTTATTTCCAACCAACCTCATCAAAAGTAATGACCGCCTCTTTATTTAACTCGCCAAGTTTAGCTAACGCTAAAGAATCTTCCTTGAAGCTTCCCCAAGATTTTAGTAGTTCAGAACTTTCAGCATTAGGGTTAACTGGGTACTCATAATTTGCTTCTGCAAATAGCTCTTGAATCTCTTTGCTCGCTAAAAATTCCACAAACTCGATAGCTGCTTTTTTATTGGGTGCGTATTTGGTTATACCTATGCCGCTTACATTAATATGTGTACCTTCTCCTGCTTGATTTGGGAAGAAAATACTAATGGCATTGCCTGCTTCAACTTCATTTGGATCTTCTGAATTGATCATATTGCCAATATAGTAGGTATTAACAATAGCTAAATCGCCTTCACCGGCTAAAATAGCTTTTACTTGATCGCGATCATTTCCTTTTGGCGTGCGAGCAAAGTTATTGACCATGCCCTCAGCCCAAATTTTTGCGTTTTCTTTTCCTTTATTGGCAATAATTGAAGCCATTAAAGACTGGTTGTAGATATTGCCTGAAGAACGAATCAGGATTTTATTATTCCATTTAGCATCAGTTAATGCTTCATAAGTAGATAATTCGTCTGCATTTACGCGGTTTTTGTCATAAACAATAACCCTGGCTCTTTTGGTTAAAGAAAACCAGTTATTGTCGCTATCTCGAAACTGTTCTGGAATAGTGGTAGTCAGAAAATCTGATTCGACGGATTGCAATAGCCCCATTTCTTTGGCACGAACAAGTCTTCCCGCATCAACGGTCATTAATAGATCTGCTGGTGACTGGTCTCCTTCGCTCTCTAATTTCTGCATAAGTTCATCGGCACTGGCTTTTACCACGTTTACCGTTATGCCTGTTTTATCTTCAAATTTCTTAATAATAGCTTTATCGGTGTCGTAATGACGGTGTGTGTAAAGCGTAATAGACTGATTATCTTTTGCCGTTTCCTTAGACGATTTTTCTGCAGTACAGGAAATGAATAATCCCAAAAATAGTAGTAATAATAGACGCATATATATTTTAACCGAGTTATTAGTAATGTGTTCTTAAAGATACGTATTTGGACTAAATCTTAATAAATTTAATTTACCTACGGCTGAAAAAGTACATTGGCATCATTCATTAAGCTTATTCAATCTGTTTTAACCACAAAGCGAACGAAGTTTTATTATCATGAAGGCCATTAAGTAGCATCAATAAGCCATATTTGAGTAGTTGGTGAACCTCGTGCCTTCTTTGTAAACCTCGCGGTTAAACTTTTTATGCTAAACCCGTTCAACACTTATCGTTCGACACTAAAAATCTATAGCCTTTCAACTCAGTCCAAGTTCAAAGTTCGTCCAATTTTTTTGCTAGACAGTTAATTGATTACTGAATCATGGGTTTTTACGAGCATAATTATTGGAATCTATTATCAAGCATAAACCAGCCTGAAAAAGCACTAAAGCAAAGGTTCCGTACCAGAACCATTCATTGCCCTGAAGTTTATTTAATCCAGCATCTATAGCCATTGATAGACCACTTCCGGTAAGAAGTAAGCCTGAAACAGCTTCTAGGAGCCATTGTTTACGATTTTCTTGTTTCATGAGAGGTCCTGCAATCGCTGCGCGTTTGCTTAGGTGTGAGGTGATAGGTTTTGACTCATACCTGGCAATAAGAAATTAACTATATAAAATTATAACTATTTGTCTGGCAAGGACGCAAATTTTTAGGAAAACCTCAAACCTTGGTCTGTAAACATTTAATCCCACTGGGATATTTAGATCTAGCTCGTTGCTAAGATTTTACCTCTGAGGAATAGCCTATTCATTTCTCAATTGATTCATGGAGCCCTCCTAAAATAATCATTATTGCTCAGCACCCATCATTCTTTGCGTTATTTCTCTCATTTTCGCTGTCCGTTGTCTGATATTAATTAAAACCAACGAGATCCTGAATCAAACTCTCCGCTTGCGCGGATAGCTGTTCAGGATGACGGGGGTGGAGCTGCGTTTTTGTGCCAGGCGGAAAGCGTCCCTTCGGGAAGCAAAAATTTAGGCCAGTGAATAATTTATAATTCATAATTTTCCACTCAGCACTTATCACTCACAGCCCATACCTCAACCTTGGTCTATAATCGAATAATCCCCCAAACTAAGTAATCTCGTCGCCACATTTTTTACAGAATAGGGCATCGATATCGTGGTCTTCAAAGCCACAATTTCTACAAACTTGAGTCGAAATTTTTAGGGATGCTTTTTTGGTAAGCTCGGCCGAAACAATTCCCGTTGGAACTGCAATGATACCATATCCAGCTATCATAATAATTATGGCAAAAAATTGTCCTAGTGGGGTTTGTGGGGAGATATCACCATAACCCACCGTTGTGAGTGTAACCACAGCCCAATAAATACTTCTAGGAATACTTGTATAGCCATTTTCAGTTCCTTCTATCAGATACATTAATGAGCCCACAATCACGGTTAGTGAAATAACGGTAAACATGAATACTAGGATCTTTCTTTTCGAAGCGACTATAGCTTCATTTAATTGATCTATTTCTTTTAGATATTGGGTGAATTTTAGTACCCTGAAAATCCTAAGCACTCTCAAGAAGCGAATGACCAGCAAAATTTGTGTACCTGGTAGAATAAGGCTGAGGTAGGTTGGTAATATGGCAAGCAGATCTATTACACCAAAAAAGCTGTAAGCATAGGCTTTAGGCTGCTTGACCGACACAAGCCTTAGTATATATTCAATGGTGAATATTCCTGTGAAAAACCATTCTAACTGCAAAAAAAGCTTGCCGTACTGCTGATTATAGCTTGCAACACTATCTAACATTACAATGAGTACGCTTACCAAGATGCAGGTCATTAGCACAATGTCAAACACTTTACCTGTACGAGTATCTGATTCAAAAATTAATTCATGAAGTTTATTTCGCCAATTCTTCTTTTTGCTTTCGCTCGTCATACTAAGGTAAGTGCTAATGAAAATGGAGATGGTACTATTCCTTTATTTTAGCCAATAATTAGCAAAGATAATGTATCGTTTGGCAAAATCTAGAATAAGCTAGAGCAGGCTATTCAGAGATTGTGTCATTCAGCATTCCTTCCGATCTCACAGGGATGATTTCTGCCTAAAGTTGGGTATCTTTAATATTGTTAAATCTATATGAAAAAGACTGCGCAAAGCAGTTTATGGTAAGAACAATTTGATAGAAGAGAGAAAATTATGGAACAAAGAAAACCAGTCGTACTCATGATTTTAGATGGGTGGGGCATAAGGGAATTCGAAGAAAACAACGCAGTAACACACGCAAATACCCCGAACTATAACAATTGGCTAAAGACTATTGAGCGGTCAGTGGTTGACGCTTCAGGTGAAGCCGTTGGATTGGTAGCCGAGCAAATGGGTAATTCCGAGGTTGGGCATCTGAACCTTGGTGCAGGTCGCATTATTTATCAAGATATTTTACGCATCGACAAATCTATAAAGGAAGGAAGTTTCTTTGAGCTAGATGGCCTGGTAAAAGCGGCTAAATATGTGAAAAGTGAGAAGAAAAAAATCCATCTAATTGGCCTATTAACTACTGGTGGGGTACATGCGCACACCCGACATTTATACGCATTGCTAGATTTATGCGATAAATTCGAAATAGAACCAATTGTCCATGTTATCACCGATGGCCGTGATATGCCTTCTGATTCAGGACTTGGTTTAGTGGAAGAATTAGAAGCTCGTTTAGCTAAAACGGGAAATGGCCGAATTGCTACGGTTAGTGGTCGATATTTTGCAATGGACCGCGATAAACGTTGGGAGCGCTCTGGTTGGGCTTACAATAATATGACCAAAGGCCAGAAAGAAAGAGTGTTTAAAACTGCGTCAGAGTGCGTGAAAGCAGCTTACGCAGAAAAAGTAACCGATGAATTTGTAAAACCAGCAGTTATCTCGCAAAAAGACGATAAAGATGTACTTTTATCTGAAGGCGATGCGGTAATAATCTATAATTTCCGCGCAGACCGCCAGCGTCAAACCTTGCACTTGCTTTATAACGACAATGACCATGATCAGCAGCCAACTAAAGCGGTTAAGGATGTTCACGCATTTACCTTTACCGAGTATGTTGGAGGGCAGCAAGCAGAAATTATTTATCCATCGATAGAGATTAAAAATACCTTAGCTGAGGTAATCAGTAAGGCCGGTTTGCGACAATATCATATTGCGGAAACCGAGAAATATCCACATGTTACCTATTTCTTTAATGGTGGGGTGGAAACTCCATATCCAGGCGAAGAACACGTGGTCGTGCCTTCCCCAAAAGTGGCTACATACGATTTACAGCCAGAAATGAGTGCCTATGAGCTTACTGAAACCCTATCTGCTAGAATAGATGAAGGCGTAGACGATTTTATTTTGGTGAATTTTGCTAATCCAGACATGGTAGGACATACGGGAAACTTGAAAGCTGCTGCAAAAGCCGTAGAAACGGTGGACGAATGTGCTGGGAAATTAGTGAAGCAAATAACTGAAAAAGGTGGGATTGCGCTGGTAACGGCAGATCACGGGAACTGTGAGATTATGGTAGATGAAGCGACGGGCAAGCCTCATACGTACCATTCCACAAATCCAGTAAGTTTCTTTGTAATTGGTACGCAACCAAAAGAATACTTTACGCTTCGTCCAAGAGCCATACTTGGTGATGTTGCTCCAACCGTTTTAAAGCTCTTAGGTGTTGAACAACCAGCTGATATGACCGGCGTGAGTATTGTGGAAGAGGTGAATCCTAAGTAAAACCTATTCACTGAATAGCTATTTCTTGCAGGAAAATAAAAAAAGCTCTTTAGATTTGTCTAATGGGCTTTTTTTTGGGAAGGTTTCAGCCCTTTCCGCTGCGGCCTATTGAGCTTACTTTTCTAGAACACTACTAAATTATTACAGATTTAAAAGTTTTTAACTACTTATTAACTGCTGTGCGTTAGATCTGTGTTTTTGGTAGTTCCTCTACACCCTTTTTCTTCTTTTTGTAGCTAGGCTTAAAGCTTTCAGGCATGGATATTCCGCCAGAAACGATAAATTTCATTACATCTGCGGCAGGTAAATCTAGTGTCTGCACATTTTCTCTAGGTACGAAGAATAAATTCCCGGATATATTATAGGAGTGAGGTAAATATACTGCAATGGTATCCTTATCTAAGCCGAGGGGGGACACATCTTCTAGGGTTATGAAACCAAATCGGCGAATTTGCTCAGCTTTATCTAAGGTAACCACCACAGGATGGTTGAATTTCTTTTTATTCCCCACAAAGGCTTCTAACAAATCTTTAATGGATGAATAAATAATATTCACTATAGGAAGTTTGGTCAATAAGCCTTCTCCCCAAGAAATAAGCGGTTTCACTAAGAAGGTGCTACTCATTACACCAATGGTAGTGATAGACACCAAAATGATTAGTAGCCCTAATCCAGGAATATTTTGGATGGTTATGAGTTTATCTACCCATAGAAAGGACGCAAAAAGTACGTAGACGGTTGTTGCAGTGGGAACAACTAACAATAAACCTTGGAAGAAAAAGCGAGCTAGTTTAGATAACATAGATAAAGAGACTTTAAATTATTGAGTGGTAATTTACTGAGCTTCTAGTTAATAACTACATGGGAATACTAACTTCGCTAGTGCTCAGAGGTATTAACTCGCTTCGCTAACGCTCAGAAGGATTACTCAACCGAGTTGCTCGTAGTATTTATTGCTTTTCTTAGCATCATTGTTAGAGAAATGCATTGACTTAACATAGAATCTACTTTTGTTCCTTCTATGAAGTTTAAGTCACCTAGAAGTTTCAACCAGTATTGTGTCTCAAGTGACTCTCTATATGATAGAGATAGTTTGTGAGAGAACTCTTTTCTTGAAAAAGCACCAAATGCCTTATTAATATTTGCGCCAATTGATGTGCCAGAGCGAATAATTTGTTTACTTAAAATATACTCGCGTTGTTCTCGTTGGATTTTAATTGATTCTCGAACAATTTCTAGAGCAAAAGTATAGGAATCAGTTATTAGTTTAGATTTCTGCATGGTATGTAATTAAAATGACTGTCGAATCGAAATAAGTGAAACAGAAACAACAAAGTCAACTTACTTCATGAAATACCTCTGAGCGCAGCGAAGGTTTTTCCCTAGGCGAAGCCGAAATACCTCTGAGCGAAGCGAAGAAATACCTTTGCGAAGCAAATAAACCCACGAAAGAGCGTAAGCGATTGAGTAATTCTACGAATTTCGACGCCGTCGAAAGAGTAATCCCACGAGCGAAGGGTTATCCTAAAACTTCAACTCTGTTTGAGACGATCGGCCAAAGCTATCCTCAACTTTGAGGTTGTTCTTATCGCCAATGTGCTCTTGTAGCTCAGTACGAAGTTGCTGAATCGTGAGACCACTTTTTAGTGAGCCTGCTCTAGCTACCGAAATTCTGCCTGTTTCTTCTGAAACCACCAAAACAAAGACATTACTAGACTCGGTTACACCTACTGCTGCACGGTGTCGTGTTCCAAAAACTCGGGAAATATTGGGATTTTGAGATAGCGTTAAATAAACACTAGCGCGCTCAATTCGGCCATTTCTTATTACAACGGCACCATCATGTAAGGGAGTATTTCTATTGAAAATGGTAAGCAATAAATCCCTACTTACATCAGCCTGTATCAAGGTTCCAGGATTAATTACGTCTTGCAGTGAGGCATTTCTGGCAAATACGATGAGCGCACCCGTTTTTTCTTTCGCCATAATCTTAACGGCCTCAATCACTTCATCAAAAACCGGATAAGAGTCACCGGTATTGAATAAACGGTCTATTTGCGCATTCCTACCTAAACTATAAAGCAGTTTTCTAATTTCTGGCTGGAAAATAATTACCACCGCTAAAACCCCAATTTCCAGAATACTGCTAATAATAAAGTTGATGGTGGTTAGCCCTAAAATACTTACCAAAGCATTTAGTCCGATAACGGTAATTAACCCGATAGTTGCCTGAATGGCAAAAGAACCCCGAATCCATCGATAAAGATAGACTAAGATGAAGGCAATTATAGCTACTTCAATTAAATCTTTAAATCCAAACTCAAGAAAACCTATGGGGAACAACGTTCTTTGGCTAAAGTGTTGACAATTAACGCAATATCGTAATGTTTTATGCCTTTAAAAAGCTCAACAGATAAGCGTAAAATAAAAAGAACGGCAAAAAATGGAAAAGCATAAATTTCCATTCTATAAAAAGCTGCAATTTGGCTAACTTCATCCAACCTTAAATCATCTACGGGGAGTAGCTTTGCTCGTTCAATTACTTAGTCCTGAAGACCTAAATAGAACCATAACTCGATTGGCGCATCAAGCTGTAGAGCGTTTCGATAATTTAGAGCATTTTGCCCTAGTAGGTTTGCAGACAAGAGGCGTGTTTTTGGCAAAAAGAATGGCAGAGCATATCGAGAGTTTGTACCAAACAGAAGTGAAGCTGGGCGTTTTAGACGTTACTTTTTATCGAGATGATTTTCGCACAAGTACCAGTAAAAGTCTACCAGAGGCAAAAATCACTGAAATTCCTTTTGATTTAACCAATATGAATATTCTTTTGGTAGATGATGTGCTTTATACTGGTAGAACTATACGCTCTGCCATGGAAGCCTTAAACAGTTTCGGAAGACCCGCAGAAATACGCCTTTGCACCATAGTTGATCGCGGACATAGAGAGTTACCCGTGGCCCCAGATATTACGGGACTTCAAGTGCCAACCCATGAAAATGAGCGTGTTGAGGTTCATGTAAAGGAAGTGGACGGACAAGATGGGGTCTTCATTAGAAGGAAAAATAAGGTGCTAAATTTTACTAGTGATCAACCGAAGGAGGCTAAATAAATGAGTACTCAGGACAACGAAACTACCGAGTACCAATTTAAACAAAAGCATTTGATCGGATTAGCTGATTACTCTGCGGCAGATATTAATCATGTGCTAAGTCAGGCAACCAATTTTCGGGAAATACTAGATCGCTCAGTTCCAAAAACGCCCACTTTACGAGATAAAACCATTGTAAACCTCTTTTACGAAAATAGCACTCGAACTAGACTCTCCTTTGAATTAGCACAAAAACGCATGAGCGCCGATGTGGTAAATTTCTCGGCTTCAAGCTCTAGTACTAAAAAGGGGGAGAGCTTAAAAGATACCGTTCGCAATATT
>Ga0306872_100481_pt1 | contig 15604 bp, 22 predicted proteins | sample AntRauMeHopE1498_FD_190455 | JGI IMG/M metagenome (GOLD analysis project Ga0306872, IMG submission 190455) | Saline lake microbial communities from Rauer Islands, Antarctica - Metagenome Hop E1 #498 (v2) (version 2) | ecosystem: Environmental > Aquatic > Non-marine Saline and Alkaline > Saline ...
AATTTGCAGAAATTAAAAAAGTCACTTGAAAGTGCATAACGTAAGCTGTATAGTTTAGATATCATACGCTGAAAGGAGACCAACGCATGATCATAAAATCAAAATACGATCTAGGACAAGAAGTTCGATTCTATCGATACGAAGATGTCATGTACGGACGTAAAGCAATAAACAAAAAAGTAGAAAAGACTGGTGTAATATCTGGTCTAGAATCAAAGATCTATTTCAAGCGTGTTGCAGAAGGTGAACAGTCTAAAGAACTGGACGTCACTCACCAATACGTCATTGACTCAACAGAAGCAAGGTATCATGTAGATAAGTCTATGTTAATTGGAGTAGTCTCGTGAAGTATCTGAAATTATTAGAAATGTTTATCTGGATCTTCATAGCAGTATTGTTTTGTTTATTCTTCTTGTGGTTCTTCGTTGATATATTTGTAATTTTACTTGCATTGTCTTTCTCGTTTATGATTTTCGCAATAGTTGTAATTATTGGTTCTTTGAAATGGTAGGAAAAGAATATGCAAAATTTATCGGTCCGATTAAAAACGACTGGTATGATATCAAACTAGAAGGTGGTGCTGAGTACAAAAAATGTTGGTATGCAAACAAGCTTTTCCATACCGGCAAATATAGCATTAGACCTGAACTTGTAATTGAAATTAGAAAGAATCGATCATGAAGATTTATGTAAAATCAAGTTCTAGATCGTATAAAGTAAAAGTGAGAATACTATGAAAAAAATACACATCATATTTATGAAAGAAATTAAGAAGCCTGACGATCTAGTTCTGTACGTCTCACGCTATAAGTCAAAGAAACATGCGATCATGACTATGCACCTGCAGGGCTTTCTACCACAGCATGAAATAACCTATCATCAAGAACTACCAACGACTAAATATCTAATCGGTGTTCTATTTCCACATCTCGGAGTTGTTAAAAATCAATATAAAAAAGTGACGTTAATCACATTGTTGAAGTATTATTTATCACCGATTAAGAAAGTTTTTGTTGGATCAGCAACGAAAGACTATAAGAAAGTCGGATCGTATGACGTTCTAACTAAACGAGTGTACATCGATGATTAAAATGCCAAAACTACCGATCTCGCTTAGAACAGGAGAATCAGAACAAGACTATCAAGACGCTAAGTCTAGAAACGATCTGAATCCGATCAGTGAAGAAAAGACTATTTGTAGCTATCGCTATTGGAGAATTATAGAAAATAGATTTCCGTATGACGTAGCCTACAAAACTTGTCATATGTTGGTCCCGAAGCGTGATTTTGCTAGACGATCACAAATGACTGTCATGGAGAATCACGAACTGTACACGACAATCTATCGAGATCTTGAAGCAAGCTATCATCAAATCATTGAGAACATGATGTCTTCTCGGAGTATTCAATCAACGTTTCATCTGCATTTAGTATTATTTAAGAAAGATAGGGAGTTAATGAAGTTATGAGTAAAGTAAGAACACATCTTGAAGACAACGAATCAGAGGATGCGATATTGATCAAGCATTGTCTTGTGGCTATCTGCACTTACATCAACGCTACAAAGTCAAAGGATCTAGAAGCAGACATTGAAGTTAATGGGAAGGAATATCACATTGAGATCTCGGAAGTAGCGAAAAATGTTTAGACGTGGAATGAAACAACCTGATTTTGTACCACAGCTTTATTCAGGTGAGACAGAACTTCCAGAGCATACAATGCTTGTGATAGATCAGCTTCTTCGTGAAGGACTATCAGACGAAGCATTTGAACTTCGTGCTAGTGCAGAAATACATTGTCGAGAAGTTTTGTATTATGGACGTCTAGTCTCTATCGACTTTCTAGATCAGCAGGGACCAGAAGCATGATCGAAGCTGATAAAAAAATCATTGAAGGAAAAATGGTTTTGCATATTACTATTTCTGGTGAAAGTGCAGAAGAATTATTTGCTGTTGGACCTGAAGATCTAAAAAACTATTTCTTAAAAGAATACCTAAATGTAGATCCTGATGATATCAAGCACATTAGTTTCAATAAGAGAAAAGAAGCTGACAACCCTTTTGGTGTTGTCACAGTACACAAGGACAATTTCTGATGACACATCTTTATGTAGTCGAAAGAGCAAGTGAATATCTGAGCAAGCGTTGTAACGTGGTTTTGCCTGAATTCTTTTGTTTTAATCGTGAAGTACCTGACGGTTGGGGTTTGTTGTATGTTTACCCTAGTGGTTCGGTTAGAAAAATTAAAGAAAGTTTTTACAAAGTTACTAACGATAGCAAGTTTCGATTTCACAAAAAGAATAAAGAAGCTGAAATGCACGTTCTGTATTATTACGCTCGGAGAGCAAACTATGCAGGAGTTCACAACAGAATTATTGAATATAGAGGTTATGATTCATGAATAAAATTCACATAGCATTTGACGTAGACGGAACACTCAGAAAAAACTCTGAAGAAATTCATAGAACTGAGATAGTAGAAAACACTGAAATGATTACATTGTTGATCACGCTTGCAAAACTTACGAAGAACGTTACTGTTCACATCTGGTCTAATCGTGGTGCAGAATATTGCAAACGAATCAGAAAAGAATTCAGACTTGAGAAATACGTCAAAGAAACTAACTGTCATAAAAAACTATGGAAAGCAGGTCAGATCAAAGCTGTAGAAGCTAACGAAGACTACTTCAAGCCGAATATCGCTATAGACGATCAGCAGAAGTTTGACGGTGCGTTCGAAAACATTATCGTGAGACTAAAGTGAAATCATTCGAACCTGATGAATTAGTTCAAGTTGTCTAAGCTTACCAAAGCACACGCTCAAGAATAATGCTTGTGATACAATAATCTCACGAACAGGAGACCAACGTGCAAAATTTGTATAGACCAGACAACGATGAAGAAACTGAATTAGATATTGTATATTTAGTGATTGGTTTTCTAGTCTTTTGTGTATTCGTTGCACTAGGAATTTACCTCGCAACGATAGGCGTAATTTATCCTATGTTTTATATGCTATGGATACTAGCCATGTATTATGTATATGAGGAACGGAACCGATGAAGAAGAAAACAACAGTCAAGAAAACTACGATCAAACCGAAGTCAAAGAAGACTCGAATTGATTGGCTTGAAGTTAGAAAAGAATACCTGACGAATCATAAATCTTCTTATCGATCATTGGCTAAAAAGTTTGCTATTTCATATACAGCACTTCAGAAACATGCAACAAAAGACGATTGGCCGGAACAACGCCAAAAGTTAGCCGAAAAGACTAAACAAAAAACTGATGATGAATTCGTGAAGATTAAAGCTGAATGTGATGATCGTCACGTCTTGCACTACAAGAATATTCAGGCTATTGCGAACAGAACGATTATGAACTGGAATGAACAGCTGAATAAACCTAACTCTAAATATGAAGTCGATCCGAAAGATCTATCAAACGTTGCTCGTGCATTGAAGATTGGTATTGACGGAGAACGAATCGTTCGTGGTCTACCGACTAGCGTGACTGGTCATACTGACGGAAAAGGAAACGCACTTCCTGCTAGAGTATTCGACATCATGGGCGAACTACCTGATGAAGATACTAACTAAAAAACAATCAGAGCTTGTCAAACAGCTTAGAACTAGAGCTTATCGCTATCTATTATTTGGTGGTGGCGTTGGTGGTGGCAAATCTTATTTAGGTGCAACTATCATCGTCAACATGGCTATGACGCAAGAAAACACGTCATACGCTGTAATCAGAAAGAACTTAACGACTCTCAAGCGTACTACTCTGAAAACATTCGAGAAGTACATGAGAAAGAACAACTTTGTTGAAGGTCGAGACTATACGTTCAATCGATCTGATATGACATGGACGTTTGGAAATGGTTCTATCATCTACTTCATGGAAGCTGACGTTACGAAAGATCCTGAACTGAACAAGCTCGGTGGTCTTGAAATAACGGCCGCAATGATTGACGAAGCTGATGAAGTTGTTGAAGCAGTATTCAACGTGCTGAAGTTTCGTATTGGTCGAAATAACGATCATGGAGAATTAGCGTTCTTGTTTCTTACTTGCAACCCTAACCAGTCATGGGTTCGTGGTACGTTCTATGATAAAAGCAGAAAGAACAAACTGACTGAACCGTACTTGTTTATTGAAGCACTCGCAACAGACAACCCATACAACAACGCTGAATATATTGAGGCTATATCAGATCCGAATACACCGAAGCAATTTCGTCAAAGATATTTTGCCGGGAATTGGGACTATGTTTCTGATGATAACGCTATAATTCAACTCCGGGATCTTGAACGTTCATATACTGATGTTCCGAAGCTATCAGATGATAAGTCTATCGGTTGTGATCCGTCTCGTGAAGGTGTAGATAATCCGGTCTTTTGTTTATGGGAAGGTGATCAAATCGCTGAATGGTATGTTCCTGACATTGAGATATCAGACACATCACCGATCACAATAGAAATCGCTCGTGAGTTGATCAAATATGCTAAGAGACATAAAGTCCCTGCTTCTCGTGTTGCTGTTGACGCTGTTGGTAACGGTGGTGGTGTCGTTGACGGTTGTCGAGACGAAGACTTTCAGGTTGTTGAATTCAAATCAGGATCAACGAAAGATCTTGAACTTACCAAAGTTGATAAAACTCCGAAGTATAACAACATCAGATCACAGTCAGGTTGGAAAATGGCTAAAGATCTAGAGAATGGGAAAGCTACAATCTACAAAAATGCACCGTATCGTGAAGAATTTCAGAAAGATATACTTGGTCATACGTTCAATACTGACGGAAAGCGAACTAATCTAGATCCGAAAGACGATGTGAAGAAACTTATCGGTCGTTCTCCTGACTTTTTTGATTCTGCAATGATGGGCTATTGGGTTAAGCACAATAAAGCAATCGGTGGTATCATTAAAACAGGTAAATCTTACAATCAGATATTGAAGAAACATCGGAAAAAAAGGTATTATTAGAATATATGAAACTATTAGCAACCAACGCACGAAATCTTTCAGAGAAACCAAAACGTTCAGCACTCAATAAAGAAATTGGTGTTGGTGGTGTTGATAAGAAATATTTCAGTTCAGATCGTATCGATCAGAAACCAACTACTGAAGAACTAAATCAGATGATCAATACTGACGGAACAGCTCGATCGCTGTATTCATTGCTTCAGCTTCCGATTATGTCTAACTCTTGGAGAATCGATCCTGATTCTGATGACGTTGAAGGTACTGATGAAGATCCAACACACCCACAAGCTGATCTAGTTGAGTCAAACTTCATACTTCCACCACATAAAGGTGGCATGTCTACACCGTTTAGATTAGTTCTGAAGCACATGGTCCGTGCAATTCTTGAAGGTCATGCAGGTTTTGAGAAAGTCCTGACAATATCTGAAGACGGAAAGTACGTCTATAAAAAGATCGCACCTCGTGCAATCGGAACTATTAGTATTCAGACTGATGATAATGGTGGTTTTGCAGGTTTCAAGCAGAAGACTTTCATCAACAATAAGTTTATTGATGTGTTTATTCCAGTTGAGAAGTGCTTTTTATTCACAGTCAATAAAGATGTAGATCCACTTGAAGGTGATTCATACCTCAGAACAGCTTATTATCACTACGACAAGAAGCACCGACTGTATTTTCTATACGAAAACGCTGTAGAAAAGGGATCAATGGCACCGAAGATCTTGAAGATCGAAGAAGGTAACAGTGATTCAGAAGCAGTTCAAGACGCAAACCTGACGGCCGTAGAAGAATTTGGTATCAATTCAACCGTCAAAGTACCTCAAGGTTATGATCTATCACCATACGACACGAAGAAGGGTCAAGTTGACGCTATTCCTGGTATCGATCACCATAACGCTGAAATGGCACGATCTGCACTTGCTCAATTCATCTTGCTCGGAACTCAGAACGATTCTTCAGGTGGATCTTACGCACTATCAGAATCGCACACTGATCTATTGTTGATGTCTATAAAAGGAATCATGAACGAGATCGAAGAACACATCAACGCTTATCTGATCCCACAACTGCACGAATGGAACTTTGACAAGCCGTTATATTCTGAATTTAGATTCAACGACATGACAGATGACACTCGTGAGTTCTTAGAAAAGATCTTCATTGAAGTTATTCAGCGTATACCACAGGGACTTTCAGAAGAATTTGTTGAGAATATACAGAAGCAGATCGCAGAACGTCTAGATCTAGACGTAACTGACTTCACTCCGGGCAATTTAGGAACTGGTGTCGGTGGTGCAGGTGATCCTGTTACTCCTGTTAAAGAGAACTCATCACGAGTTCAAAAAAAAAAGTCTCTAGCCGAATCGGAACGTTGGCGTGAAACGACTGAAGCTGAATCTAGCGTTAGTCTTGATCAGATTGAATCAAAGTTCAATACTATTGAAGATCAGTTTATTGAAGAAATGCGTCCAGTGTTTACAAAAACAACAGACAAAGCAATCGAAGACCTTAGAGAAATACTTAAATCAGGTGAACTCGATAAGCTCGAAGAACTAAAACTACAGAACTATAACGAATATCGCAACGTCATCATCGATAACATGACTGAAATGTACAACTTCGGAAAGATGAGTGCTTCTGATGAGTTGGAAGTCAAAGCACCGAAGACTCCGAAAGAAGCCAGAGACTTCATCAAACTAAAAGCTGATGAGATAACAAACAAACAATACGAAGATATATTGTTCTTGATTAGATCTACAGTCACAAAAGAAGTTCAAAAGGGAAATCTATCTGAAAAGAATCTAGACGAAGCTGATATTCTTGGTGCTTTAATACCTGACATTGAAGCGTTCTTTGAAGACAAGATCGGACTGACTGCAACTGCAATCACGTCTCAAGCTATAAACAAAGCTCGTGATGACGTGTTCGGAATTCATGCAAGTGAAATCGCTGTATATCAGTATTCAGCGATTCTTGATGATCGTGTTTGTCCTATTTGTGAAGCACTAGACGGAACCGTACTTGATGATAATGGTTATAGAAACACTCGTTTTGTTCCACCTATTCACTTCTATTGTCGCTGTATATGGATCGCAATCAAGAAAGATCAGACTGAAATACCTGAAATTACAGAAGAACCAGACGCACCGGGTGGAATCACTGAACCATTGCTGTCAGACGAGAAAGCACATCACAAGTTTCTGCACAAGCATTTCGATTCACAATAGTTTCTAAATATCAAAACGTGGTATTATTTAATTATGGAAAACGAAAATATAGGTTTAATGTTTCAGTCAACTAGCGGCCTAGAGCGTGTCGATCTAGCAGACGTTGAGAAAATCAAGAAAGATATCACAGGACAACTCTATAAAAAAGAGATCGTGACTAAAGGAAAATACGCTGATCAGTGGTTTCCTGAACTAAGTTTCGAGATAGATGACACTGTCATGAAAGAGTTTACGACTAACTTTAAGAACAAAATCGCAGGTCGTATTGCTGTACCTGCAATGCACACGACCGATCCTGAACAAAATCGTGGTGAGTTGCTTGCAATCGAACTCGAAGGCAAATCACTCATGGGTTATATCGATATTCGTGATGAAGATATGGTCAAGAAGATTGATGAAGGTGTTGTTTGGGACGTGTCTATTTCGTTTACGCACGATTATGTTGACAATAAAGGTAAAGAGCATGGTCACACGATCACGCACGTTGCACTTGTCAACAATCCGTACATCAAAGAAATGAAACCTTTTCAAGCATTGTCAGAAATGGTCAATGACTCAAGGGAAGCATTAGCGAAAATGTTTGCACAGCCAAAACAAAAAAGTATAATGCTAAGTGAATCAAGAATTAAAGGAGATCCTGAAATGATAAAACTATTAAACGATCGTAAGTTTGCAGTATTGGTTGAATACTCAGACACTAAAGGTACTCACAGTCTTTCTGTAGAAGCAGGAAAAGAAATCGAGATCCCTGAAGACCAAAAAGACGCTGTTCAGAAGCAGTTTGATGACGCTGAAGAAGCACCTGCAGAAACAGCTGAAGAAAAAGAAGCTCGTGAGAAGAAAGAAGCTGACGAAGTTGAAGCGGCTCGAATCGCTAAAGAGAAAGAAGACGCTGACGCTGATGAGTCTGACGCTGATGATGAGAATCTATCTGCTGAAGAACGTCTCAAGCGATCACTATCTCGTGAAGGTAAAATGAAATCTGAGAAAGTTAAGACTGACGCTGAAGCTCAGTTCGCAACTCTACTTAAAGAAGGAAAAGTTGTTCCTGCTCAGAAAGAATCGTTTATCGCTTTTGCGACAACACCACAATCAGTAAATCTTTCAGACAAGGACGCAAAGTCACCGTTGCAGTTGCTTAGTGACATGTTCTCAACTGCTAAACCAGTTGTAGAATTTGGTGAGAAGGGTACTTCTTCAAAGAAGACCGAAGAAAATGGTTCTGTTGCTTACTCTGATCTTAGCGAAGCTGACAAAGTGGGACTGAAAGCCACTGGTGTCACAGAAGAACGCTATGAAGCTCAGAGAAAGAAGCACCCGCATTTATTTAGTAAAGAGAACAAGAAAGAGGAGAAATAATCATGGCAGATCAAACAGCTGATAGAGAACCGAATCGTCAGGAAGGTAAAATTCAACATCTAGCCGCAGGTGTTGCAGAGTATTTCAGAGGTGAAGCAGTAGCTTTTCAAGCAACTGGACTACTTGGAAAAGGTGGCGATGACGCTAACACTGAATTTGCAGGTATCGTTGTCAAGCACAACAACATTGTCAATTCAGCAGATAGACTAGAAATCTATCGTGAAGGTGTATTTTCATTCGTGTATACACCGGGTGACGCTGATCAAGCTGACGTTGGAACTCTAGTTTACCTAGAAGATTCACAGTCAGTCGATATTGCCGCAACAACCACAAACGATGTCCTTGTCGGACGAATCGTTGAAGTCGTTTCAGCAACAGAAGTTCGTGTAGATATTACTAACAGAGTTTAACCAGAAGAAATAAGGAGAATTAAATATTATGGACAAATCATTAGTAGCTGGTTTCAAAACTCTATTCCTAGAGCAATATGAAGCGGCTAAACCAGTCTGGGATCAAATCGCTGTAAAAGTCGATTCTGATTCAGACTCAGAAGTGTACGGTTGGTTAGGTGGAGTTCCACAACTTCGTGAAATGAACGGTGAACGTATGCCGAAGACATTGAAAGACTACGACTACACAATTCGTAACGAGGAATGGGAAGCAACGATTGAGATCTCTCATCGTGACATGAAGTTCAATAAGCTTGGAGACAAGAATCTTATTGTTCGTCAATTAGGTGAAAGAGCGGCACTATTTCCAGACAAGCTAGTTTTCGATCTATTGGAAACTAACGGTGTTTGTTATGACGGTCAGAACTTCTTTGACACTGATCACGAAGAAGGTGCTTCAGGAGTACAGAGCAACATCTTAACAGCAGAATTAGACGCTACAACTTTCGCACAAGCTGAAGCTAAGGTTCTAACGTTCAAAGATGATCAAGGTGAATTCATGTACGATAGCGTTGAGTTGACGCTAGTGGTGCCTCCTGGCCCTCGTGCTGAAATTGCTCGTGCTTTACTTGAGAACGAGACTGTAGCAACTGGTGGAACTAACAACATTAGAGGTCGTGCAAAACTTCTAGTACACCCTAGAGTCGCAAGCAACCGTTGGTTCTTGATGAACACTGGTGGAGTTGTTAAGCCGTTGATCTATCAAGAAGCTGAATTCATTCCGTTTGAAGCACTTGAGAATCGACCTGACGCAAATAACTTCGAATCATTCATGAGGAAGAAGAACTATTACGGTCCTTATATTCTTGCTAACGCAGGTTATGGTGATTGGAGACGTGCAGTTCGATCTACTGTTTCCTAAACGGTAGTGACTGACTAGAAGATCGGAGACCTCGCACTCCGATCTTCAATGACAATCATTAAGTCAAAGGAGATCAACGAATGTCAAGCAACAAGAAACTCTACAAAGTAAGATTAAGTGCAGGTTTTCCTGCTAACGTCCGTAAACGTGCAGGTTTCGACTTCCAAAAGGGTGGCGAACCTCGAATTATAGAACTAACTAAAGATCAACTAGAAGCGTTGAACGGTGATGAATGGATCACAGTCAAAGAATTGACTGCTGAAGAAATCAAGTCACGAGAAGATTCTGAGAAGAAAGCTAAAGCAGACGCTAAAAAGCGAACTGAAGATCAGCAAAAGCTTGCTGAATTAGGTGGTCAAGGTGGTTCTGAATCTGATGATGAAGACGAAGACGCTATCGATCTAGCTAAACTAAAACGACCAGAGTTAGAAAAATTAGCTACAGAAATGGAAATTGCTGACGCTGATAATAAAGAAGTATTTCCGAACGTTGAATCACTCAGAGAAGCAATCAGAACTAAGTCTGAAGCTGAATCTGATGATGAAGACGAAGATACAACTGAATAAATAAATAGGAGTTTACTTCATGTCATACGTCAATCAGCAAACAGTTCGAAAAGAAGCTGGTTTTCAGACGATTGAACGTAAACAGTTGCTTGCTGGTGTTGCTGATAATAGCAACACGATATTCTATTCAGACGGAACTCCGATCGTAGACAATAACAATGATGACGCTGTTACCATTGCTGATGTTATTGTCTATGTGAACGATATAGCCGTCACTGTTTCTGCTATAGACGCAACAACAGGAAAGATCACGCTTGCTTCTGCACCTGCAGTTGACGCTGAAGTTCGTGCAACATACGCACATTCTCAGATTGAGACTGATGACATCACTGAAGTTATCGAAGAAGCTCAAGAATTAGTTGACGGAGTTGTTGGAGATTATTTCACAGTACCACTCGATGACAGGTCAACATTCTATAAAAGGGCTCGTCTGATCACGAAGTATTTCGCTTCAGGCTTTTTGCTCGTTCGTGACTATGGTGCTTTTGCTGATACTGAAGAAACATCTAAAGACGGTTACGCAAAAATAGAACAAGCTCAGAAGTGGCTTGAATCTTTGAAATCAGATCTCATGAACGAAAACGCAACTGCTAGAACAAACAAAGCTAGTATGAAATCAGACGGAAAGATATTCAAAAGGGAGTTCACGGCCGGTATAGATCCAGTCGATAAGTTCATGCGAAAGATAGTCTAGTCATGCCTTTAGAGCTTGGCTTCACTATTGAAGGAGAAAAACAACTATCTGCTTCACTCGGAATTATTGCTGAAGGTGTTCAAGACTATCGTGAACCTCTGAAGAAATCTAGCGAATCATTATTAGATTCATTCGACAAGAATTTTGCTCAACGTGGAAAACTTTTCGGTGGTTGGAAGCCTAGACAACCGAAATATTCTCGTGGCGTCCGTATCGATAAACACCCACTGTTAGAAAAGTCAGGTGATATGCGTAAAGGTTTCACTGGTATAATCACTGGAAACTCTACTCTAACGCTTTCTAACGTAGAAAAGCACTTCAAGTATCATCAGTCGAACAAAGCTCGTAAAACTAAGCTTCCTAGACGTGTCATGATGAAGATCGATGGTATAAGACGCAACGATATACTAAAATATCATCAGGAATACTTAATTAAGATACTAAGAATCAGAGGTTTACGATGATAGGTACACGCTATAGAGATCCAATCATTGCACTTTTGATTGAAAAACTAGAAGAATTCGGTCCTAAAGAATTAGTTAAGAAATATTACTACGGAAATCCGATCATAATCGGTCAGAATGAGAAGATGTTGCCTGCAGGTTTCATTTCTTTTATGAGTTCGAACACTGTCAAAGCGTCAACTCATCGAGATCGAACTGTTAATCAGTACGAAATCAACGTTGCAACGCTCATGAAGAAGGACTGGTTGAATACTGGCCGTGTCGTACAATCTCACATGACGCTTCTAGACTGGATACAAGGTAGAGGTGCAGACATGAATCTTAAAGATGATTGTATTTTGAACGTGCTTAGAAAGTTTGAAGTTCTTGACGGTGACAATAAATTGTACATCGATCTTAATACTGCTACACAAGTTCGTGTCTTTCCGGGTATTGAAGCTAGAGGACCGGGAATATTTACATACGAAGCAACGGTCACGTTTAATGTTGTGAAAGAGCAAATTCGTGCTAGTGCTTGATAAAAATTGCAATAAAGTTAAATAAATAGGTATAATGAAACCAATGGAGAACACAATGTCAGATAACCAATCACAATCCAAAGAAGTCAAAAAGACAAAGACTACTAAACTACGCAAATTTACAACTTCAATTAACGGCAAAGTTTATGTTACTGAAGCTGAAAATGCTGTTGAAGCAGGAAAAATAGCGACTAAACTAGCGAAGGAGAATAAATAATGGCTGATATTATTGGACGATTAGTATCTGTAGGAATGGGAATTGAACAAACTTACGGAACAGCAGTAGCACCGACTAACTGGCTTGGAAAACTTGAACTTTCATTCTTCGAACGTGAAGAAAACATTATCAATGAATCAGGTTTTAATCATATTGCGAAGAACTCAGGTGTTGATATTCTTCGTGTATTTGGTGAGGGATCACTAACAACTAAAGTATTTGATGACTCTATCGGAAATCTTTTGCTTCTATTTTGTGGTCAAGACGCTACAACTACAGCTAACGGTGACGCTTATGATCACGAGTTCGTTATGCTTAACAGCAATGAACACGCTTCAGCGACTCTAGCTATTGACGAAGGTGCAACTGCTGATCAACGCTTTCCGGGTGCAATGCCGACATCATTCTCATTTCAGATCGTATCTGATGACTATTTCAAAGTTGAAACTGGTTTCGTTTCTCAAGCACCTGCTACAGCTTCAAACACACCTTCATTCACTGAAGAAGTCGAGTTTGTTCCTAAACACGCTAATCTCTACGTTATCGCTACAGGTGGTGATCTAGACGGTGCAACTGCACTTGGTGATGTTCGATCGGTTACTCTTGAAGTAAACAAGAACCTTATTCGAAAAGAAACTGTTGGATCGAACACGATCATTCTGAAGAACGGTGTTCTTGAAGGAAATCTTTCAATCGAAATGTACTACAACGCAACTACATTCAGAGACTACAAGCGAAATAAAACTGGTCTTGCTGTTCGTATCGAAGTTGAAAACACTGACGTTGCTGAAATTTCATCAGGTGTACAGCCTCGAATTTGGTTCGATATTCCACTTGCTAAGGTCACTAACTGGGAACCTGACTATTCTAACGATGAGTTGATCATGCAGACTATCGAAATGGAAGTATTGCTTGATCTTGCTGACGCAACGTTCATCACACCTAATTTGACAAACGAAACTGCAACATACGTTCAGCCTTCATAATCTGGTATACTAAGCTTACAAAGCTAATAGGAGACCAACATAATGTCAGATCGACCAACTAAAACTGCAACGCTTCCTCAGACGAAGCAAAAAGTAGAAGTCAAAGAGTACGCAACAGGGCGTGAACTTCGTGAAATTTCTAACGCTATGTTAGACGGAGTAAACTATCACTATGAAGGAACAAAAGTTAAATCTGACTCTGTTCCATATTCAAAAGCAGACGCACAACAGGACAAAACTATTGAAATAATGGTTGTGAAACTAGCTGATGATGATAAAAAGATACTTGATCGTGTACTAGATCTACCAAAAAAAGACTTCAATTTCATTAAGAAGATGATCAACGAAGCAACAGCTGATTCAGACTCGGACGAAGCAGAAAAAAAAGACTAAGGGAGAAATATCATAGACTCCTAAAGGGTCAACTGCATACGATCCCGAATGAACTTTTCGTTACGTTAATAATCGAACGTACAGGTTGGACTTATCAAGAGTTCGATCTACAACCTGAATGGTTAAAATCTCTGTTGTTTGTTATAATTAGTACAGATATATCTAACAGGAGAAACGCAACCAGTGGGTCCAGCACAAGAAGAACTAACAGTAGTCGTACAGGCTAAAGACGAAGCTTCAGCTAAGATAAAAGCTGTTCAAAAACAGATCAAATCTGCAGGTGCAGACTTCGAAAAAGTCGGTAAGAAAATGCAAACTGTCGGTGAGTCTATGACTAGAAACCTGACTTTGCCGATTGTTGGTGTTGGAATTGCGGCCGTTAAATCATTCTCAGACTTCGAAACACGTCTAGCGAATATTTCTACATTGATATCAGGTGATAGCACTCAAGCTATCAAAGGTTTAGAAACTGGAATTCTAAACATGGTTAAAGTTATACCGAAATCAGCTGATGAACTCGGTGCTTCTGCATACGACATTGTTTCTGCAGGTATAAGCGATACAGCTGAAGTTCTAAAAGTTCTTGGTGCTTCTGCAAAATTAGCTGTTGCAGGTCTCGGTACTACAGAAGAAGCAACAAACTTGATGACTTCTGCATTGAACGCTTTCAAACAAGAAGGTCTTTCTGCTGACGAAACAGCTGACATATTATTCAAGACAGTAAAAGCAGGTAAAACAACCGTTGCACAGCTCGCACGATCGTTTGGTGCAGTTGCACCGACTGCAAGTGCTGTTGGTGTCTCACTTCGTGAACTGCAAGCCTCAACAGCGGCTTTAACAACTACAGGTCTACCTGCTTCAGTTGCACAAGCTCAGTTGCGTCAATCAATGGTTGCGTTGATCAAACCGACTGCTGAAATGCAAGTTCTATTCGATAAGCTTGGAATCAAGTCCGGTGAAGCGTCAATCAAACAAGACGGTTTAGTTGGAACGATGAACAAGCTAAAAGGTGCGGCTCAAGGAAACACTGAACAAATGGCTAAAGCTTTTGGATCCGTTGAAGCGTTGAACGCTGTAATGGCGTTGACTGGTCCTGTTGGTGAGTCTTTCAGGTCAACAATGGCTTCAATGGAAGATCCAGCAAACGCAATGACTGAAGCTTTTAACAAACAAAGCAAGACTACAGCGGCACAATTTCAGTTATTGAAGAACAAGATGAATGTTGAATTGATCAAGCTCGGCCGAACGATACTTCCAATGGTCATTAAGATAGTTGAAGGTCTAAGTCAGAAGCTCGAATCTCTATCTAATTGGTGGGAACGTCAGAGTGACGGAACGAAGAAGCTTGTTGTGCAACTTGCAACATTCGTAGCAGTTGCGGGACCAACATTATTAGTCGTAGGTAAAATGGTCACAGCTGTTGGTGCAGTTGTTAAAGTCATGTCGCTTCTCGGTGGTGCAGGTGGTGCAGTCTCAGGTGCTACAGCAGGAGTTGCTAAATTCGGTGGAGCAATGAGACTCGCACCCTTATTGATGAACCCTTGGGTGCTTGGAATCGGTGCAGGTGCTTTAGCTTTAGGCTTTCTCGGTAAAAAGATCTATGACGCTACTAGAGAAACGAAGTCGATGAACGACACTGTTCAGAAAGCACCGTTCACATTGACGCCCTATTCAGACGCAATCAACACTGTATCTGTAAATACACAAACAGCGGCACTTTCAACAGAGAAATTAAACGAAGCTATCAGCTTTTCTAAGATATTTACTGACGCTCAGACGAACGCTGAAAAAGATCTCGCACTTGCTAAAGAGAAGAACAAAACTCTAGACGAACAACAACCTGCAATCATGGCTAGAAACAACGAAGCTAATCAACGTGTTGTCGAT
>Ga0306872_100484_pt1 | contig 15505 bp, 12 predicted proteins | sample AntRauMeHopE1498_FD_190455 | JGI IMG/M metagenome (GOLD analysis project Ga0306872, IMG submission 190455) | Saline lake microbial communities from Rauer Islands, Antarctica - Metagenome Hop E1 #498 (v2) (version 2) | ecosystem: Environmental > Aquatic > Non-marine Saline and Alkaline > Saline ...
TTGCTCGTCAGCTGGAACACCGAGAACGGCCTCCTCCAGCTGAGAACCTCCACCATCGTCAACGCGACCGGCACCTGGGGTTCGCCTTTCGTGCCCCACTACCCCGGCCTACGAGACTTCGCCGGGCGGCACGTTCACACTTCCGGTTACGAGAGTGCCGAGCATTTCGAGGGTCTCGATGTTGTGGTCGTGGGGGCGGGAACCAGTGCCACCGGCTTCATTCTCGAGCTTGAGCCTCATGCGGCCAGTGTGACGTGGGCGACGAGGCGTCCACCCGAGTGGGTCAATGAGGGTGATCTAGATTTCGAGGCGGCTGAAAAAGCCACGCTGGTGCACTACGAGGCCGCGCGGGCCGGCCGCGCTCTGCCGAGCATCGTGTCGGGCACGGGGGTTCCGCGCACGCGCCGTATTCAGGCGGCTCTTGATCGCGGAACGTTGAACTTCCGCCCCATGTTCGAGCGCATTGAGCCCAATGGCGTGGTCTGGGCCGATGGATCCTGTCAGCACGCAGACGTGCTGCTGTGGGCGACCGGATTTCGCCCCGAGTTGCGTCACCTGGCTCCCTTGAAGTTGCGCGAAAAAGAGGGCGGCGTTGCGGTCGCCAGTGACCACTCTGTGCGGGATGCGCGGGTGTTTTTTGCCGGATACGGCCCGGCTGCGTCGACGATGGGTGCAAACCGCGCGGGGCGCAACGTCGCTCGTCAGGTTGTTGCCGCGCTGAGCCGGTCGGGGCGCTGAGCAGCTTGGGCCGCTGTGCAGGTTGAGATGCTGAGTTCGGCTCTCGCCGCCCACGTCAACACTGTGGCCGATGAGTCGCGGCGGCGCGTATTCACGCCAGCATGCGAGTGAGCACAAGCCCGACCACTAGTGCGGCGATGCCGAGCACCATGTTGAGGGTGACGCTGAGGGCAGCCGCGCGGCGGTGTCCGTCGAGTGCGAGCTGCACGGTCTCGACCGACAGGGTGCTGAAGGTCGTCAGGCCGCCGCAGAATCCGCTCACCACGACCAGCTGAACGACGGGGTCGAGGGGCAGGCCGAGTGCTACGCCCGCCACACCTGAGCCGACGACGTTCACGACGAGTACTGCCCAGGGCAAGGATCCGCGCCCGGCGCACCATGTTGACACTCCGTAGCGGGCGAGAGCGCCCAGGGCGCCCGCGCCGATGATGGCAAGGATCACGAGCGGCGTCACTCGGTCGCCCGGTCTCGAGCGCCGCCGAGGGCAAGCCCTGCCCACGCCGCGAGTAGACCCAGCGCAAGACTGGCGATGATCGTGATGACTGCAACCAGCACATCGCCGGCTTCTGCGAGGGCGACGACCGAGACGGCGAGCGCTGAGAACGTGGTGAATGACCCGAGCACTCCGGCGCCGAGCCCCGCGCGGGCCCATGCGGGCACGCGTGGCCAGAGGGCGGCGACGAGCAAGCCGAGCAGAAAAGCGCCCACCGTGTTGACGAGCAGTGTGCTGGCCGCGAACTGTGTGGGGCTGTGCGGCACGGCCGCATCCGCCGCCAGTCGCAGCCCTGTGCCGACTGCGCCGCCGATAACGACAGCCATGATCTCGAGAGTGGCGCGGCGGCGGTCGACGACCAGATGCGGGGTCGAAGGCATGCAATAAGCCTAGCCACGTGCCTAACCCTGTCTGGGCCGACTAGCTGGGCCGACTAGCCGAGCCAACTAGCTGCGCTGGGTTGCTTCTGGCACGCGCAGGCGCGGCAGGGCCCACCCGACCATGGGGCCGATGAGTAGAGCGAAGGCGATCGTGCCGAATCCGACCGTGCCCCCCAGTAGCCAACCGATCGTCAGCACGGTGATTTCGACGCCGGCGCGCACTTTCCACACTGTCCACCCGAACCGGGCGTGCATGCCGGTCATCAGGCCGTCGCGGGGGCCTGGGCCAAACCGGGCGCCCAAATAGAGGCCTGTCGCGAGGGCGAGAAGGGTGAGGCCAGCGGCAAACATCAGCCACTTCAACCAGAGCGGCTCCGGGGTGTCGACGACGAAGAGCGTCACATCAAGCATCACCCCGATGATGAGCACGTTGAGCACGGTGCCGATTCCTGGTTGCTGCCGAAGGGGAATCCAGAGCAGCAAGACGACCACGCCGATGAGCACCGAGATAAGCCCCAGCGACAATCCCGTCTGCACTTCGAGCCCCTGAGCAAACACTGTCCATGGGTCGAGGCCCACATCAGCCCGCACCAGCAACCCCACAGCGATGCCGTAGAGAAAAAGCCCCAGCATGAGTTGGCCCCAGCGGCGAACAGTCGTCAGGGCTGCGGGCATGTCTCCATCATGCCTCTCGCCTCACTCGGCTGTGCGCCAGCGGCAGGCGTGTAGCGTAGGTACAGAATCCTGACCGATCGGTCGGATGCGGGGTCAGCATCCACCGTTCGCTGTGTGAACACTCAGCGGATGCTGGGAGGCTTACCGATGCGAACGGCAGCGATGCCCTCGCCTCAACCCGCCAGCTGAGCGCTGCTATCAAGCCTCGCTCCCCACTGTGACCGGAGTCACCGTGCACCTTCTCTCGGTTTTCAGTCTGCGCAACCGAGCGCTTATCGCCCTCGTCACAATCGTGGTGGGCCTGTTTGGTTACCTCGCCCTGACGGGCCTCAAGCAAGAGCTCATTCCGTCGGTCAGTTTTCCGCAGGTACTGGTCATCACGCCGTACGGCGGGGCGGCCCCCGCCGTCGTCGAAGAAGACGTCAGCACCCCCATCGAAACCGCCGTGCAGGGGGTTCCTGGGCTCGAAAGTTCAGACGCAACCTCGAGCACCGGCTTCTCTATCGTTAACGTGCGCTTCGAATTTGGCACCGACATCGCCCGGGCCGAGCAGCGCGTGCAACTCGCCGTCAACCGGCTTAACCTGCCGGCCGATGTTGAACCGCAGGTCGTCACCGGCTCGATCGATGACTTGCCCGTCATTCAACTCGCCGTCACCAGCGACCTTGCACCCGGCGACCTCGCCATTGCGCTCGAAAACCAGGCAGTGCCTGATGTCACCGAGCTCGACGGCGTGCGCGAGGTTGCCGTCTTCGGTGCTATCGGCGACCGAGTCACCATTACGCCCAACGACGATGACCTTCTTGCGCTCGGTCTCAGCCGCACCGACATCACCGACGCCCTCGACGCTTACGGCGTGCTGTTGCCCGCGGGCACCATCACCGAAGACGGCAAATCGCTCGCAGTGCTCACCGGTGTGCGCATTGATAGCCTCGAAGAGCTCACCGCCCTGCCGCTCATCGGAGCCGAGGGCGCCGACATTACGACCATCGGCGACGTTGCCGAACTCGCCGTCGTCAGCGACCCCATTCAAGGAATCTCGCGCGTCAACGGCGAGTCGTCACTGACCCTTGCTGTCACAAAAACTCCGGCGGGCAACACCGTGGAGGTTTCGCGCTTGGTTCAGGATGCCCTGCCCGCGATTTCTGCCGCCATCGGGTCAAACACTGAATTCACGGTTGTGTTTGACCAGGCTCCGTTCATTGAAAGCTCGATCGAAGCACTCGCGATTGAGGGCTCGCTCGGGCTCATCTTTGCCGTCATCGTCATCCTGGTGTTCTTGCTGTCAGTGCGGTCGACACTTGTCATTGCCGTCTCGATTCCGACCTCGATCCTGCTGACCTTCCTCGGCATGCAAGTGGCGGGTTATTCGATCAACATCTTGACCCTTGGCGCGATCACAATCTCGATTGGGCGCGTCGTCGACGACTCCATCGTGGTCGTCGAAAACATCAAGCGGCACCTGGCGCTCGGCGAGACAAAAATGCAGGCCATCTTGACGGGCGTTAAAGAAGTGGCCACGGCAATCACGGCGGCCACTGCGACAACCATCGCAGTGTTCTTGCCCCTCGCACTGGTGGGCGACATCACGGGTGAGCTGTTTCGACCGTTTGCCCTAACCACAGCGATCGCGCTCGCCGCGTCGCTCTTTGTGTCACTGACCATCGTGCCCGTGCTCTCCTACTGGTTCCTGCGCGCCCCCAAGGCCGGGTCACACGCGGCCGCCATCTCACTCGAAGAAGAATCGGCGCGCCCCACTCGCCTACAAAAGAGCTATCTGCCGATTCTGCGCTGGACTCTGAGGCGCCCAGTCGCAACGCTCATGCTGTCGCTACTCGTTCTCGGAGGCACGGCGGGCCTCGCAACCAACCTGCAGACCAACTTCATCGGCGACTCGGGGCAGAACACTCTCACGGTGACGCAAACGCTCGACAATGGAACAAGCCTCGACGAACTCGACCGCGCGGCGACCGTCGTCGAAGAGGTATTGCTTGACGTTGACGGCATCGAGACCGTGCAAGTCTCGATCGGCTCTGGTGATGGCTCAGCGCTTGCATTCTTTGGCGGCGGCGGCGACATCACCTACTCGATCACGACCGACGAGTCTTTTGACCAGGTCGAACTGCAAAACTCCGTGCGCGAATCGCTCGCTGGTCTCACCGACGTCGGGGAGGTCGCCCTGCAGGCGGCGGGCACCGGATTTGCCTCGTCAACCATCGACGTCGACATCACTGCCGCAACCGAAAGCGACTTGCGTGACGCTTCAGACGCCATCATCAGTGCAGTGAGAAACCTCGATGTGGTCGCCGAAGCGACCAGCAACCTCGCCGCTGTGCAACCGTTTCTCGCCATCGAAGTTGACCGCGCTCGCGCCGCCGAGTTGGGGCTCAGTGAAATCGCGGTCGGCGGAATTGTCGCGCAAGCGATGTTCCCCGCTTCGGTCGGTCAGGTCACGATTGACGAGAAAACTCTGTCGGTGTTCTTGCCCAACGTGAACGCGCCGACGACCATTCAGATGCTGCGTGACTTCAGCATTCCGACAGCGATCGGCCCTCAGCCGCTGAGCGAACTCGCCTCGGTTGACGAGTCAACTGGCCCGGCCAACATCACCACGATCCGCGGTGTGCGGAGCGCGAGCATTTCGATTACCCCCGACGTCGCCGACATCGGTGCGGCATCAGCGGCTGTACAGACCGCAGTTGACGAGGCGTCGTTGCCCGACAGCGCCACCGCGACACTGGGTGGCGTCACCGCTCAGCAGGCTGACGCGTTTAGTCAGCTCGCCCTAGCGTTGCTCGCCGCGATTCTGATCGTCTACGTCGTCATGGTCGCCACCTTTAAGAGCCTGCGGCAACCGTTGTTGTTGCTGGTCTCCATTCCATTCGCAGCTACTGGCGCAGTGGGCCTGCAGCTTATCGCCGACATTCCGCTCGGCGTGCCCTCGCTGATCGGTGTGCTTATGCTTATCGGCATTGTCGTGACCAACGCCATCGTGCTCATTGACCTCGTCAATCAGTACCGCGAGCGGGGCATGCTCGTAGGAGATGCTGTGATCGAAGGCTCGTCTCGACGACTGCGCCCGATTCTCATGACAGCCGCGGCGACAATCTTCGCTCTTGTGCCATTGGGCCTCGGCATTACCGGTAGCGGTGGGTTCATCTCGCAGCCGCTGGCCATCGTCGTGATCGGCGGTCTCGTGTCATCGACCCTGCTGACGCTGATCGTGTTGCCCTCGCTGTACTACCTCGTGGAGGGCGCCAAGGAGCGCCGCGAAGCTAAGCGTGCGGCAAAAGCAGCCCTGGCAGTGGAGGCAACCGTTTAAAGCTCGCCACCACGATCGCGCGCGCCTCCGAGACGCAGGTGGCTAGGCCAGCCGCACTTCCATGCAGAGGCTGTATTCATCAGCCACGTAGGGCCCAAAGCGCTCGATCACTGCATAGCCCCTTCGCTCGTATAGCGCGATGGCCGCGTGCTGCTTCGGGCCGGTTTCCAACTGCAATAGGCGGATGCCCCACGCGCGGGCGGCCGCTTCAAGAGCATCCATGATCATGCTGGCCACACCCTGGCCGCGACCGATCTCGGCAACGAATAAGCGCTTCAGTTCGCCGGTGCCGTCGTGCCGATCAACGAGGGCCGCCATGCCGAGCGCGCGGGCATCGTCGTCGCGGGCGATGAACACGGTTACGCCGGGCTTGGCCAGCTCATCGAGCGACAGTAGGTAACAACTGTCGGCCGGATACAGACTGAGTGCGTAGGCGTCGCCCGCGCGCACCATCGCCTCAACCTCGGGCTGGCGGGGGTCTTCCACGGTGACGGTGCTCACGATTCGCCCAGAATAGGGCAGGTCTGGCGTGCGTCGGGTACCCTCAATAGTCGGCTAGAGGCGGACGGGGTAACTCGTCAGTGCATTGTGTGCGCCTCAGGGCCGGTACTCCCCGTCGTTCGACGGCGAGATCACCTCGAGATGTGACGGCCCTAGGTTCGCGACAACCAGTCGGCGACTGCCTGGGATAACGGCGCGCGTGCGCCGACGCAACTTCTTGCACTACCCCAGAAAGAACCATGCCTCAGAAGAATTCGGGCGGCGCTGCGCGCTCGCCCCGCCCAGCACGATCATCTACCCCACGCCCCGCTGCTGGCTCACGTAGCCCCAAGCACCGCGGCCACCGCCCCGAAGACGCTTCAGCCGCACCTGACAAAAAGGCTCGCTGGAGCCGTGACGAACGGGTCGATCGCGGTCACGCCCCCGAGCGCTCTCGACCCGAAACCGACGGCCGTGATGAGCGCGGCGCAGCACCTCGTGGGCAGCGTGATGACCGTGGGTACCGTGGTGCCGCTCCGCGTGATGAGCGTGGCGCAGCGCCTCGTGGCCAGCGTGATGACCGTGGTTACCGTGGTGCCGCTCCGCGCGATGACCGCACCGGACGCTCGACCGGAGATGACCGCGGGTACCGTGGTGCCGCTCCGCGTGATGAGCGTGGCGCAGCGCCTCGTGGCCAGCGTGACGACCGCGGATACCGCGGTGCCAGCGCTGGGGCGAGCGGACGACCCGCGCGCCCGAGTCGCGACGCACACACTCGCGATGGCGCCCCCCGCACCGGCACCGGCCGCGCAACTCACCGCCCCGACTGGCGGCCAAAAACAGAGTCGAGTGGTACCGAGCGCCCCGCGCGTTCGTACGACCGCAGCTCTCGCCCCGGTGACCGCGATGACCGCGCCCCGCGAACCTTCGACCGTGACACTCGGCCGGCTCGTGATGCGCGCCCGACCCGTGATGACCGCGCCCCACGGTCGTTCGATCGCGATGCGCGCCCTGCGCGCACGTCTGACCGCGATGACCGTGCCCCGCGTTCGTTCGATCGTGACGCGCGCCCTGCGCGCACGTTTGACCGCGATGCGCGCCCAGCGCGATCGTTCGTTCGACCAGATCGCGCACCGCGCACGTTTGACCGCGATGGCCGTGATGGGCGCACTGACCGCGACGAGCGACCCGTGCGCCGTGAGTCGAGCTTCTACCCGAGCCGTGACGCCAAGGCGGGCCCGGTTGACGACGTTGTGCTTGATCGCCTCACGGCCGATGCCGTGCAGGCTACCGATGTTGAGGGCGTGACTTTCGGTGACCTCGGCCTCGGCGCGAATATCGTGGCTGAGCTAGCGCAGCAGGGTGCGGTCGCTCCGTTTCCGATTCAAGCGGCCACCATTCCCGACGTACTCGCGGGCAAAGACGTGCTCGGGCGCGGACGTACTGGCTCGGGTAAGACCATTGCGTTCGGCGCCCCGCTGGTCGAGCGCCTGATGGAAAACGATGGTGGTAAAAAGCGCCAGATGGGTCGCGCTCCGCGTGCTCTTATTCTTGCGCCGACGCGCGAGTTGGCCCTGCAAATCGACGGCACCGTGCAGCCCATCGCGCGCAGTGTCGGCCTGTTCACCACCCAGATTTACGGTGGCGTGCCCCAGGGTCGCCAGGTGGGTGCGCTTCAGCGCGGCGTCGACATCATCATCGGCACTCCCGGACGCATGGAAGACCTCATCGAGCAGGGTCGCCTTGACCTGAGCCAGATTGAGATCGTCGTACTTGACGAGGCCGACCACATGTGTGAGCTCGGATTTCTTGAGCCCGTGCAGCGCATCATTCGTCGCACGCGTCGCAATGGGCAGCGCCTGCTGTTCTCTGCCACGCTCGATTCGGGTGTTGCCAGCCTCGTCAGCGAATTTCTCAACAAGCCAGCCGTGTACGAAGTCGCCGGTGAAGATCAAGAGTCGTCGACGATCGATCACAAGGTGTTGCTCGTCGACCAGCGCGAAAAGCGCGGCATCATTGAGCAGCTCGCCTCGGGCAGGGGCAAAACGCTGATCTTCGCGCGCACTCGCGCCTTCGCTGAAGAACTCGCCGATCAGCTTGACGACGCTGGAATTCCGGCGGTGAGCTTGCACGGTGACCTCAACCAGGCGCGCCGCACCCGCAATCTCGAGAAACTCACGAGCGGTCGGGTGAATGTGCTGGTGGCGACGGATGTCGCGGCGCGGGGCATCCACGTCGATGACATCTCGCTCGTGGTGCAGGCTGACCCGCCCGACGAATACAAGACTTATCTGCACCGGTCGGGTCGCACCGGCCGCGCGGGAAAGGTCGGCACCGTCGTCACGCTGATCACCCGCCAGCGGGCCCGTCGATTCGACGAGCTGTTGGGTCGCGCAGAGATCAAGGCTGAAACCGTTGAGGTGCGCGTGGGCGATAAGTATCTCGATCGGCTATCTGCCCTGTAGAGGGCAGGGGTCGGCTCGGGGAGAGATGAAGGGGAACGTGGTGTCTGAAAGTTTCACGACCGACCCCAGCTTCGAACCCGCCGAGGTGCACCAGGCCGCTGCCGCTCTCATGCGGGGCGGCCTGGTCGCCTTTCCGACCGAAACCGTTTACGGGCTCGGGGTTGACGCCGACAACGGCGCAGCGATCGCGCGCATGTATGCGGTGAAGAATCGGCCGGCCGATCATCCGGTGATCGTGCACGTCGCAGAGGTGGGTGACGTCGACTACTGGGTGCGGGATGTTCCCGCGTACGCCAGCGCACTCGCGAGACACTACTGGCCGGGCCCCATGACGCTCATTCTGAAGCGCAGCGAGCACGCGAGTGACGCCGTCACGGGCACACAAGACAGTGTGGGTGTGAGGATTCCTGACCACCCTGTTGCCCTGCAATTGCTTCGAGAGTTTCGCGCCCACGGTGGCCATGGTGTGGCGGCCCCGAGTGCCAACCGCTACGGCGCAGTCTCTCCTACCGACGCGGCCGCAGTGCGGTCAGAACTGCAGCAGTATCTTGAGTCGACCGACATGATTCTCGACGGCGGGGCATCTGCCGTGGGGGTGGAGTCGACCATTATCGACTGCACTCAGGCCAGCCCCACCATTCTCAGGCCGGGTGCCATCACGGTAGCGATGATCGAATCCAGCACGGGGATGACTGTTGCCAGTGGAGTTCCTCCCCGGGTGCGAGTGTCGGGCTCACACCTGCAGCACTACTCACCGCAGGCAAAAGTCGTCATCGGGGGCGCCAGTGTTGCCGGTGAGGGGCTGATCGCGGCCCGAGAAGTTGACACCCCGCCCCACGTGATCAGGCTCGCCGCACCGTCGTCTGACGACGAATACGCGCGCGTGCTGTACTCCGCGCTGCGTGAGGCAGACCGCCTGGGCCTTGCCATCGTGCGGGTGATGGCGCCCGCCGGTGATGGGCTCGCCATCGCCATTCGCGACCGCATCACACGCTCGAGCGCGAAAGGGTAGCGCACCAGCGAGGCTCGCTTCAGCTCGGCACGGCACGGCACTGCTCGGCACGGCCCAGCTCAGCTCAGCTCAGCGCCAGCATGGCGCTCGCCGTCAGCGCGAGGGCCAGGCCAAGCCACTGCAGGCGGGCGATGCGTTCGCGCAGCACGAACGCCGCCAGCAGAATTGTGCCGGCCGGGTACAGAGCGGTCAGCACCGACACGATCGTGAAATCGCCCGCGCGCAGACCGGTGAGCACGATGATGTTGGCCAGGGCGTCAAGCACACCGCATCCGATCGCCAGTACCAGTCCTCCGCGCCAACCGCCGCGCAGGGCCGCAGCGCTGGCGCTCAGAAGGCCGTTGCGGCGCGGCGTGGTCACGGTGTTGGTTGCGCGCGGCGACGCGCCAATCAGGTGCGGGGCGCCGTGAGTTCCGTCGAGCACTGCTAGCGGGGCATCCGACGCACGAACGTGACGCGACCCGGCAACGACAGCCAGCAGCACGATGGTGATGATCACGACGGTGGCGCTGACGACCCGGTTGGCGACGAGCGGCACGAGCCCACTGTCGTCGGGAGTTTGATCAACCAGAATGAAGAAAGCGCCGATGAGCGTGCCCGAGATCGTCGCCATCACCAGCCCCGCGCCTGTCGGCCGCGCCGCACCTTTCGCCGGAACGAACCCCACCAAAACAACGGCGACGAGGGCAAGGGCGAAGGCGGGGTAGGCGATTGGGCTGAGCTGCGATCCGGTCGTAAGCCCCCACGTGAGGGGCACGATTGCCGAGGTCACAGCAGTGAGTGGCGAGAGAATGCTCATCGGCCCGATGGCGAGACAGGCGTAAAGCAGGGCGATGGCGGCAGCGCCGGTTACCCCTGAGATCCCCCCCCACAGAAGTGCGCTGGGCGACCATTCACCGGGCACCACCAGAGTGCCCAGGAGAAGAAAAATGACTCCCGAAACCGCGCCGATTGCGGTGACTCGCAGTGCCGAGATGCGTCGGGCGGCGAGACCCCCGAGAAAGTCGGCGGCGCCGTACACGAGGGCGCCAGCTACGCCAAGCACCACTGTGAGCATCGCCTGCACCTCCGGCGTCGATTCTGGCAGGCAAATGTGGTGAACAAACAACAACCATCGGGTGTTCGTCTTCTAGCGATTCACTATTTGCCGTGGCGGTGCCGCCGGTGTGGAGCGGCGGGGGTGAGGTGGGGCGGGGGAATACGTCCGCCCCACCTTCGTTGTACCTGCAGGGTGCATTGCTTCGAGGTGAGAGCCTTCACGCCTTTGCACCCCTGTTTGCCTGGCTCGTGCTCAGCCCCCGTACTCTGGAGCCACAGCACGCACGCGCATCCAGCTCGCGCAGCACACCCGCTCTTTTTCTGAGGAGACCCCGTCATGGCCCGCATTTACTCCGACATCACCGAGGTCTTCGGTAACACCCCCCTGGTGACGCTGCACAACGTGACCGACGGCGCCGGCGCCACCGTGCTCGCCAAGCTCGAGTTTTACAACCCTTCAGCGAGCGTTAAAGATCGCCTCGGTTACGCCATCGTCGAAGCGGCCGTGAACAGCGGCGCGCTGAAGCCCGGTGGCACGCTGATCGAAGCGACCAGCGGCAACACGGGCATCGCCCTCGCCATGATCGGGGCGGCGCGCGGCTACAAGGTGGTGCTCACCATGCCTGAGAGCATGAGCAATGAGCGCAAAATGCTGTTGCGCGCCTACGGGGCTGAGCTCATCTTGACCCCGGGAAGCGAGGGGATGAAAGGCGCTTTGTCTGCTGCTGAAGCAATCGCCGCTGAGCGGCCCGGATCAGTTCTCACACGACAGTTCGAGAACCAAGCAAACGTGGAGATTCACCGCCGCACGACTGGCCCCGAGATTTGGAACGACACTGACGGCACCGTCGACATTTTCGTCTCGGGGGTCGGCACAGGCGGCACCCTGACGGGTACCGGGCAGTACCTCAAGCAGCAGAAGCCTGGCCTCACCGTCGTTGCGGTCGAACCCGAAGAGAGCCCGATTTTGAACGGTGGCGCTCCAGGCCCGCACAAGATTGCGGGCATCGGTGCTAACTTCGTGCCGGCAATTCTTGACCGCGAGGTGTACGACGAGGTCATCGACGTGACCATTGAGCAGTCAGTTGCAATGGCACGGCGTGCCTCTGCTGAAGAGGGCATCCTCGCCGGAATCTCATCAGGAGCCACCATGCATGCCGCGGTGCAGCTCGCCCATCGCCCTGAGAACGCCGGCAAAGTCATTGTCGTGATTGTCGCCAGTTACGGCGAGCGCTACCTTTCGAGTGTGCTGTACGACGACCTGCGGGTCTAAGCTCCGATGCCGATCCGCGACGACATTGCCAACGTTCGACGGCGAGATCCTGCGGCGCGCACCAACCTCGAAGTTTTTCTGACCTCAGTGGGGTTACACGCCGTGTGGTGGCATCGCATTGCCCACTGGCTGTGGAACCACCGGCTCAAACTGCTCGGGCGCTTGGTATCCCAGAGCGCGCGTTGGTGGTCGGGCATTGAAATTCATCCGGGCGCACGCATCGGGCAACGCTTTTTTATCGACCACGGTATGGGCGTCGTCATTGGCGAGACGGCTGAAATTGGTGATGACGTCATGCTGTATCACGGCGTTACCCTCGGTGGTCGCACCCTCAACAAAGGCAAGCGTCACCCCACAGTCGGCAATGGCGTGTTGATTGGCGCTAACGCCACAGTGCTTGGCCCCATTACGATCGGCGATCGCTCGCAGATTGGCGCCCTGGCCCTGGTAACGAGGGATGTTCCGGCCGACTCGGTCGCAACCGGCGTGCCGGCGACCTCCCGCCCCCTCGATCACGGGGCCGGCGGCACGGGCGCCGATGGCTTTTTCATCGACCCTGCGATCCATATCTGATTCGCGACGTCAGCGGTGCCGACTAACCTGGGGCGAGTGACTACGACCACTACGACTCCGCAGCAGGTGCTCGAAACGGTCTTCGGCTACCCCGCCTTCCGTGGCGAGCAGCAGGCCATCATTGACCACGTGGTCAGCGGCGGTGACGCTCTCGTCCTCATGCCCACTGGCGGCGGCAAAAGTCTGTGCTACCAGATTCCGGCCCTTGTCCGTGAGGGCGTGGGGGTAGTTATCTCGCCACTCATCGCGCTGATGAAAGACCAGGTCGATGCCCTCGAGGCGGTCGGCGTGCGCGCAGCTTTTCTCAATTCAACGCAGTCCTTTGACGAGCGGCGGGCCGTCGAGTCGGCTCTGCGCGCGGGCGACGTCGATCTGCTGTACATGGCACCCGAGCGGGTGACTGTTCCCAGCACAGCCGAACTTCTCGACAGCATCACAGTCGCGCTGTTTGCTATCGACGAGGCGCACTGTGTATCGCAGTGGGGCCACGATTTTCGGCCCGACTATCTCGCCCTGTCGATGCTGCACGAGCGGTGGCCGAGTATTCCGCGCATTGCTCTGACGGCGACGGCTACTGACGCAACCGCCGCTGAGATTGTGCAGCGACTCGACCTGGGGGCGTCACGGAGGTTCGTTGCAAGCTTCGATCGGCCGAACATCCAGTATCGAATCGAACCGAAGAACCAGCCGCTTCAGCAGTTGTTGCAACTTCTTCGAACCGAGCACGCGGGCGACGCGGGCATCGTTTACTGCCTGTCACGTGCGAGCGTCGATAAGACTGCGATCGCGCTCGCTGAGCACGGAATTCCTGCGCTGCCGTATCACGCGGGTCTTGACGCGGCGACGCGCGCGAACCACCAGTCACGCTTTTTGCGCGAAGAGGGCATCGTCATGGTCGCAACGATCGCCTTTGGCATGGGGATCGACAAGCCCGATGTGCGTTTCGTCGCCCACCTCGACCTGCCCAAAAGTGTCGAGGGCTATTACCAAGAGACGGGCCGCGCTGGGCGTGACGGTCAACCCGCAACCGCGTGGCTCGCATACGGATTGCAAGACGTTGTACAACTGCGGCAAATGATTGACCGCTCGGAAGGCAACCCGGCGTACAAGCGCCGCATGAGCCAGCTGCTGGATGCGATGCTCGCGCTCTGCGAAACCGTCGAGTGCCGCCGGGTGCAACTGCTGGCCTACTTTGGGCAAGCTTCGACTCGGTGTGGCAACTGCGACACGTGCTTGGCCCCGCCCGAATCGTTTGACGGCACGGTGCCGGCCCAGAAGCTGCTGTCGACAATTGTGCGGCTCGACCGTGAACGCGGGCAACGCTACGGAGCCGGCCAGCTCATCGACATTCTGACGGGCAAGCGCACCCCTCGCGTTGAACAGCTCGGTCACACCGAGCTGGCGACGTTTGGCATTGGCGCTGAGCTGAACGATCAAGAGTGGCGCGGGGTGGTGCGGCAGCTGCTGGCGCAGGGGTTACTCACGGTGCACGGCGATGGCTACGGCACGCTCGTGATCACTGCTGCCAGCGCCTCGGTGTTGACGGGTGATCGAGAGGTGCGGCTGCGACGCGAAGTGGCGAGGCCCACGCGCTCGGCAAAGCGCAGCACGCCCTCTGAATTGCCAGCGGTGGCGGCTCCGCTCTTTGAGCGTCTGCGCACCTGGCGGGCCGCGACGGCGCGCGAGCTTGGCTCACCGGCCTACGTTGTGTTCGCCGACGCCACACTGCGCGGCATTGCTCTCACGACACCGAGCTCCCGTGACGAGCTTGCTGGCGTGAGCGGAGTCGGAGCCGCCAAGCTCGAAAGGTACGGCGACGCCGTGCTCGCGATCGTGCGCGGCGACGACCCGCCCGCCCACAGTGGCGACAGCGCGTCCGACGCTAACCTGCGCGACGCCAGCCCGTTCAGTGCCAGCCCGTCCAGTGCCAGCCCGTTCAGTGCCAGCCCGTTCGACGACATTCCCTTCGACGACATCCCGCCGGAGGAATGGAACCTCTGACACCATAGGGCGGTGCTGACCTTCTTTGCCCGAGCTTTTCTTGGCCCCCTCGCGCGGATGATTTGGCGGCCCACGATCATCGGGCGCTCGAATATGCCGGCGGCTGGCCCTGTCGTGGTGGCCAGCAATCACCTGTCGTTCATTGACAGCATCATCATTAGCCTGCTGGCACGCAGGCCGGTTAGCTTCTTGGCAAAAGAGGAATACTTCTCCGGAACAGGCCTCAAGGGTGCCGTCTCACGCGGGTTCTTTTCGGGGGTGGGCGCCGTCCCGGTCACGCGGGGGGCTGGGCAGGCCGCGCAAGACGCACTTGATGCTGGCCTGGCGAAGGTTCAGGCAGGGCAGGCATTTTCTATCTATCCCGAGGGAACACGCTCGCGAGACGGTCGCCTCTATCGAGGCAAGACCGGGGTTGCGTGGCTGGCACTGACTGCGGGTGCGCCAGTGATACCCGTGGCGCTGACGGGAACGCAAAACTTGCAACCGGTCGGCTCTAAGCGCATTCGGTTGGCCCACGTCACGATCGAGTTCGGTGAGCCGATGGACATCAGCGCTTTTGGCCAGGCGACATCGGGGCGCGCTCGTCGCCTCGCAACCGATGCCATCATGGCGCGCATCCAAAGCATGTCGCATCAGGAATATGTCGATCGCTACAACGATCCGCCCCCGGTCAGCGTGCGCGAACGAGTTCGTCGCTTTTTTCGAACGCGGGCTGAGCTGTAGCCGCCCTTCTCGTTGCCGTCGTTGCCGTCGTAGCCGACGGTGCCGCCACCGCGCAACATCCTCATCGCGGGCGACCGTTGCCGCTCTACTAAGAGCGAGCGTTACCTTGTGAGGTCTTCGACAATGCCGCTTGCGCTACACACCTCTTTATGGTGCTGCCTGCACCAGGAAACCCCGCGCTCATCGGCCGCGATCTAGCGTTATTCGTATGAGCACCATTGAGTCTTCCGCCCCCGCCCAAACCTTTTCGGAAGCTGGGCTGACGCTTGACGTCGCCGCACTCGGCCAGCAACTCATGGGCCGCTGGGCTGACAGTCGGCGGGCCTCGCGTG
>Ga0306872_100486_pt1 | contig 15495 bp, 10 predicted proteins | sample AntRauMeHopE1498_FD_190455 | JGI IMG/M metagenome (GOLD analysis project Ga0306872, IMG submission 190455) | Saline lake microbial communities from Rauer Islands, Antarctica - Metagenome Hop E1 #498 (v2) (version 2) | ecosystem: Environmental > Aquatic > Non-marine Saline and Alkaline > Saline ...
AGTTGGAATTGTATCAGTGCTGCTTGAGTTTGAGGTCCAAAGTATCCTGTTGCTCCGGCTGGAATCGTCATGCCTTGTGTCATGAGGAAGTTTTGGAGGGTTGTGACATCTGGTCCTTCCATATTGAGATCGAGGTTTCTTGTGTATGGAGTTGGAGTTGCTGGAGTTGTTCCACCTTGCTCTGCGATGATGGCTTGTATCTGAGCTTGAAGGTCAGCGATGAGTGCGAGGATTTGAGTGGTGTTGGTTGGGAGAGTTGTGGGAGTTGCTGTGGGAAGTGCTGTGGGAGCAGTCGGTTTTGATGTCGTACTTTGTGCTGAGCTTCCACTAGACCTTCTTGATGATCCAGACCTTCCTGATGATCCAGACCTTCCTGATGATGTTGATACGACTGGAGTTCTGTATGTCGTTGTAACAGTTGTACCGTCTTCGAATGAGAGCCATCCTGTGTTGTCGTTGTATGCGTGGCCAGAAAGACCTTCTCCGTTAAAGAGTACATTTGAGAAATCAAAGTATCCGACAGATTCGCTCCATGCGAAGCCAGAGAGTGTTCCGTCTGAGTTTGTGACACCGTCAAGAACGAGCCATCCTGTGTTGTCGTTGTATGCGTATCAAATGAGTGCACCCTCTTCGAGGGTTGCATTTTGGAAATCGAACCATCCGACTGATTCACTCCATGCGTAGCCTGACATGTTTGATGCAAATGCAGGAGTTGCAATGAAGAGGAATGCGAAGGATAGAATTGTTGTTATTAAAGTTTTTTTCATTTAAAGGTATGTTGTTATACGGTTAAAGAGTATGGATGAAGTATACCATGTGATGTGGGGGGGGGTTGGGAGGGATGTGTGGGGAAAAGTATTTATTTGAGGGGTTGGGGTAAAATACAAAATATTAAATATTTCCTAGATATGAAAGTCTATGAAATACAATTGAGCCTTTTTTCTTTATAACACCTCTATGCATCTTCGTTCCATATCCCTTATGTATCTCAAATCCGTACTCCGGGTATTTTTGTGCAAGCCTGGTCATATAAGCATCGCGCCATACTTTTGCAACAATTGAGGCTGCACCTATTACCTTAATCTTTGAATCTCCCTTAATGACAGTTTCTTGATGCAAAAATTCCTCAGGTGCCTTAAGGCTTCCGTCCAGATATATGAAAGTTTTTTGAGGGTCGCATTTAAGTCTTTGTAAACCTTGTGCGATGCATTTTTTAATACATTTTGAAATTCCGATTCGATCGATTTCTGATGCGGGTTGCGAGACTGTTGTGTAGGAGCAAAGGTCGCGTGTGCGGAGCGCCCGAAGGGCGCTCGTCAACTCTTCCCTCTTTTTTGCACTCAGCTTTTTTGAGTCCGTAATCCCCTCTGGTAAATAATCTCTTTTTCTATCTCCACCTTTATACACACTGACGGGAATCATAAAAACACCAATTGTTACCGGTCCAGCCAGCGGTCCTCGACCTACTTCATCAATTCCAACCACATATTGAATAGTTTTAGGAAATTGATTTGAAAGGAAAATCTTTTTCATATCAAAATAGTAGCACACAGTAACCTCATTGAGTGAATGTTCTCAACCAATAATCAACTTCGTGCAATATGATATACTTTTCTCATGAAGCCTTTCACACATCTCCATGTGCATAGTCACTACAGTCTTTTGAATGCTCTTCCAAAAACAAAGGCGCTCGTTGCCAAAGCAAAAGAAGATGGAATGAAGGCGCTTGCCCTCACCGATAGTGGAAACATGTACGGAGCTATCGAGTTCTACATGAACTGTCTCAAAGAAGATATCAAACCTATTTTTGGAATCGATGCATATATTGCTCCGCGAACAAGACATGACAAAGAGACCCGTGTCGACGCGCGTCGAACTCGCCTTGTCTTTCTCGCAAAAAACAAAACTGGATATCGAAACCTCATGGCAATGGTAACAAAATCTCAACTCGAGGGATTCTACTACAAACCCCGCATTGACCGCGAACTCATTAAAGACTATAGCGAAGGACTTATTTGTATCTCACCTTTTTTTGCAGGCGATGTCAGTATTGCCTTACATGAACACAACGAAAGCAAAGCAAAAGAATTTGCTGATTTTCTGCACGGAGTCTTCAAAGAAGATTTCTATCTTGAAATGTGCAACCACCCCGACTTTGATACTGGCATGGAGCGATGGAATCAAAATCTCGCTTTTGCAAAGAAAGAAAATATACCAACTGTAGCATCGCATGATGTGTACTATATAAACACCGAAGACCGCGTCGCACGAAAAACAATGATTTCAATCCAATCGAGTTACGGAGCAAGAGATGGAAACTATAATGAGAACGAAGATTTTTCATTTATTAAGCAAGCTGATGCAAACGAACGATTCAAAGATATCCCCGAAGCGCTCGACAACAATCAAAAAATTGTTGATCAATGCGATGTTCATATTAAACTTGAGGATTGGCGCTTCCCCGATTTCATCATTGAAAGTGGACGTGAAGCAAATGACGAGCTCAAACATGTTGTATATGAAGGCTCAAAAAAACGAGGTATCGAAATGGATGAAGTAGTTGAAACTCGTGTCCTCTATGAGCTTGATGTTATTAAAACAAAAGGATACGCGCCATACTTTCTCGTGGTAGCAGACCTTTTGCGCTATTCTCGTGAAAACGATATTCTCACTACTATTCGAGGATCGGTTGCAGGGTCTATGGTGACATATCTTTCTGGAATTACGAACGTGAACCCTCTTGAGTACAAGCTTCCCTTCGAACGATTTCTGAACCCTGAACGACCGTCTGCACCTGATATCGATATGGACTTCGCCGAAGATAGACGAGATGAAGTTATTGAATATACTCGAAAAAAATATGGATATGACAAGGTAGCTCAGATTGGAACTTTTGGAACAATGGCGGCGCGTGGATCTATTCGCGACACTGCTCGTGCACTTGGATTTGATTACGCTATTGGTGATCGGATTTCAAAAATGATTCCTGTGGGGGCACAAGGTTTTCCCATGACCATTAAACGAGCGCTTGAAGAAGTGCCCGAGCTCAAAGAGCTCTATGACGGTGATGGTGACACACGTGAAATCATGGACATGGCCCAAAAAATTGAAGGTTGTGCACGACACATCGGAATCCATGCAGCGGGTGTGGTAATTTCTCCGGTTCCCCTCATTGACGAAACACCACTTCAATACGATCCAAAAGGTGAAATGAAAATCATCACGCAGTACGACATGCGCTCTGTTGGAGAAGATGGAGTTGGTCTTTTGAAGTTCGACTTTCTTGGACTTAAGAACTTGGCAATTCTTGCGCGAGGAATTAATCTTGTGAAGCAGCTGCGTGGAATTGATATTAATATTGAAGAAATTCCTCTCGATGATACACGAACATTTGAAATGTTGGCACGAGGTGAAACTGCCGCAGTTTTTCAACTCAGTGGTTCTGGGATGACACATTTTCTCAAAGACCTGAAGCCTTCAACTATTCACGACATTAATGCGATGGTGGCCCTCTATCGACCAGGTCCGATGGAATCAATCCCTAGCTATATTGAACGAAAACATAATCCTGAAAAAGTAACCTACCTCGATGACCGACTTATTGAAATTCTCGATCAATCATATGGAGTGATTACCTACCAGGATGACGTTATGATGACAGCGATTAAACTCGCTGGGTATTCGTGGCTCGAGGCTGATAAGCTTCGAAAAGCGATGGGTAAGAAAATTCCTGAACTTATGAAGATTGAAAAGAAAAAACTTTTTGATGGTCTGAAAAAAGGGGGTATGGAGAAAGATAAAATAAAAGAGCTCTGGTCACTCATCGAGCCTTTCGCCGCATACGGTTTCAACAAAGCTCACGCCGCAAGTTACGGCCGAGTCGCCTACCAAACCGCATATATGAAAGCTAACTTCCCGGGCGAATACATGACCGCAGTACTTACTGCCGACTCTGGAGACGTCGATAAGATTGCCGAATTTGTAGCGGAATCCCGCCGAATGGACATTGAAGTGCTTCCACCTGATGTGAACGAAAGCTTCGAGGAATTTACCATTATCAAAGGTAACAAAGATGCTGAGGAAAATGACAGTATTCGTTTTGGACTTAATACGATCAAGAACTTCGGAAGTAATGCTGCGACTGCAATTATTGAGGCCCGAAGGGCCGACGGCCCTTTCGTATCTTTTGAAGATTTCCTCACACGAGTATCTGGAAAAGCCATGAACAAAAAGTCGCTCGACGCCCTTACAAAAACCGGCGCACTCGATTCTCTCGTGCGCCGCGGAGCAGTCCTTGAAAACCTCGAAGAAATTCTCGCATACAACAAGGAACTGACGAGATCATCTGGTCAGCAAAACTCACTCTTTGGTGACGCAACTGGTACTGCGCTCCCCGAACTTCACCTTAAAGACCACACACCGATTCCAGAAGCTCAGAAACTTATCTGGGAAAAGGAACTTCTTGGACTCTATGTCAGTGGCCACCCACTCAACGCTTTCAAGGAACAGTTTGCAAAAAAAGAATCGACGAACGAAACCATCCTTAGAGATACTGAAGAAGGCGAAAGCGTTCTTGTTGCCGGAATTATCGATGAAGTAAGAATTATTCGTACGAAAAAAGGTGAGAACATGGCATTCGTCACCATTAGTGATTTTTCTGGTCCAATTGAAGTTGTAATCTTTCCTAAATCATTTAAGTCGAACGAATCGATAATTGTCACCGATACTTGTGTCGCACTTAAGGGAAAAATGTCTGAACGAAACGGCGAAAAAAGTGTACTGTGTGATGGACTTAAAAAACTGGTAAGTAGTGAAGAAGCACTGTCTCAACAATAACACTCAGCAATAACACTCGGCAACAATACATTAGCTTCAACTTACTTTTCAATCAAAATATGCTACGATACTTTTAATGAAAGAAATAAACCCAACAGCTGAAAAAGAAAGCACTCACCTAAGTCAATTACACAATATTCGACACTCACTCGCCCACCTACTCGCAATGGAAATACTCAAGTACGATCCACAAGCAAAGCTCGGAATCGGTCCTGTTATTGAAAATGGATTCTACTACGATATTCAGTTTTCAGAGGGAAAGATCCCTGGAGAAAAAGATCTCAAAGAATTTCAAAAAGGAATAAAGAAACTTGCCTCTCGAGGTATTGATTTCGTACAGAATGAAATCTCAAACGACGAAGCACTTGAAGTGTTTGCTGACCAACCTTTCAAAATCGAGCTTATTAATGAACTTATTGAAAAAGGAGAAACTCTCAGTGTATACACTTCTGGAGATTTTACTGACTTGTGCAGCGGACCCCATGTTGAAAATTCAAAAGAAATTCCAACTGACGGATTTGAGCTCGATTCAATCGCAGCCGCATACTGGCGTGGAAGTGAAAAGAATCCAAGCCTTACCCGAATCTACGGAATTGCATTTGAGGGACGCGAGGAACTCGACGCGTTCAAAGCACGAAGAGAAGATGCACGAAAACGAGACCACAGAGTTCTTGGAAAAGAACTTGGGCTTTTTGTATTTTCTGAAATTGTCGGAAAAGGACTCCCACTTTGGACTACGAAAGGAGCAACTATGCGACGTGAAATGGAACGATTTATAGTTGATGAAGAAATCAAACGAGGATACTCACATGTCTACACACCTGATATTGCAAACTTGGCACTTTACGAAAAATCTGGCCACTATCCGTACTACAAGGATTCAATGTATGCGCCAATCAAAATCGACGAAGAAGAATACATGCTGCGACCAATGACATGTCCACATCATTTCGAGCTGTACCTTTCAGAGCAGCGAAGTTATCGAGATCTTCCAATGCGAATCGCAGAGCTTGCAAAGCTCTATCGATACGAACAGTCAGGAGAACTCAACGGCCTTATTCGTGTACGAAGTTTCTGCCTCTCTGATGCACATATTATTTGTACAGACGCCAAGCAAGCAAAAGAAGAAGTAAGAAGTGCACTCGAACTAATTGATTATATTCAAAAAATATTTGGACTCGAGGAAGGTACCAACTATAGCTATCGACTCTCCCTAGGAAACCGAGCAGACGAAGCTAAATATTTTAAAGACGACGCTGCATGGGATACTGCAGAAAATGCCTTGCGAGAAGTTCTTGTTGAAAAGGGTGCTCAATTTATAGAGGTAGAAGACGAGGCAGCATTCTACGGTCCAAAGATTGATGTGCAGATGAAAAACGTGAACGGAAAAGAAGACACTGCTTTCACTGTGCAATATGACTTTGTAATGCCAAAGCGATTTAAGTTAGAATACACTGGACAAGACGGACATCGACACGAAGCGCTCGTGATTCATCGATCGTCAGTTGGTGCGATTGAACGAGTAATGGCATTTCTTATCGAACACTTTGCCGGAAACTTCCCTCTCTGGATTTCACCCGAGCAAGTCGCAGTAATTCCAATTGCTGAAACACACAACAATAAAGCACAGGAAGTATTCGAACTCCTCAAATCTGCAAATATTCGAGCGACCATCGATACTTCAAAAGATGGCTTTGGAAAGAAGGTCCGAGCAGCAAAGAAGGATCGACTTCCCTATTTCATTATTATTGGAGATAAGGATATCGAAGCTGACATGGTGACTCTCGAAAGTCGTGACTCTGGTAATCTTGGTCAAATGAAGATAGAAGATATTCTCGCACTCCTCAAAACTGAGATAGAAACAAAAAAACTGCCCAGGATTAAATAAGATTAGAAGCAGGTACACAAAAAGACCCTTACGGGTCTTTTTGTGTACATTCAGCTTAATTTTGTTTGGTGTTGACCTAAGTATTAGGCAGAGAGATTTGCTTTGTTTTCTTCTTTAAAAGCATTGATTCGTTCTTTTTTCATCTTCTTATATGCGTTCTTTTTATATTCACGCACACCGACAAACGAAAGTAGTGCGAGTACAATTCCCCAAAGTGAAACCATGAGCACATCTTCAGGTCCAGTATATGGAATCTGACTTAGGTATACTGAACTTAATGAGGCAGGAGTACCTGTTGGAGTTGGAAGATTTGGAGTACTTGAAACAATTACTCGAGTATCGTCATCTTCGTCATCAATTCGAACGCTGCAGTTCGCAGTTTCAGTTTGACCATCTCCTGATCGTACTCGGACATTTCCATAGTATATTCCTTCGTTTCGGTATGTTTCATACTCGAGAGCAGAATTACCATTTACATCTCCTGACCAATCGAAGTCATAGTCACCATTACCTCCTGATGCATATACGCGCCATGTCACACGCTCACCTACTTCGGCGTTTCGCGGATTAGCGACACACTCAACATCAAGGTTTTGGTAGTTTGGTCTTGGTGGATTACAGTCACGACAAGGTGCTGGTGGAGTATATCCACAGTCATAACAAGGCAGGTCGAATCCTCCACAATCAATACATGGATTTCCCCAGCCGAAGCCTTGGTCCCAGCCGAAGCCTTGGTCCCAGCCGAAGCCTTGGTCCCAGCCGAAGCCTTGGTCCCAGCCGAAGCCTTGATCGAAGCCGAAGCCGAAGCCTTGGTCGAAGCCTTGGTCCCAGCCAATATCATTGAAAAATGGTTCGTTGTACGAAAATTGATTATCGTAACTAGCATTATTCCAGCTATTGTCAAACGTTGATCCATAGTTATCCCATGTGTCATACGTTGAGCCATAGTTATCCCATGTGTCAAACGTTGATCCATAGTTATCCCATGTGTCATACGTTGATCCATAGTTATCCCATGTGTCAAAAGTTGATCCATAGTTATCCCATGTGTCAAACGTTGATCCATAGTTATCCCATGTGTCAAACGTTGATCCATAGTTATCCCATGTGTCAAACGTTGATCCATAGTTATCCCATTGAGCAGATGCTACTCCAGGTAGAACCATGAGCGTAAGAGCGAAGATTGCTACAAGGAAAATATTCTTTTTAAGTAATGTTTTTTTCATATAAATGTTGAATGTATTAACTGTTAAATTATACACCATATTACAATAAAGTCAATAGCATTATAATATATACGAGTATACAACTATTTTGCTGTACTATCCTGGTTCTCTTCAAACCTACATCGTTCGCTTAAAATTTGCATGAGCTACCCACCGTTCTTGCTTCTCACCGAATGAGTTACATGTTGATATGGTGAGTTTTTTAGCACTTCCACTTAAGTCAATAAGAGCCTCATTTTCATCAACTAATTCAATGTATTCGACTTCGTACACATGAGTTTTACCACCTGATTCCACGAATATTTCGCTCCCTTGAACAAGATTCTCAAGGCCATTAAATGTTTTATACGCATCGTTTCGCACAATTGCCCAATTAGTACTGTGTCCAAATATGAACATATTACCACCCTCGACACTTCCAGATCCAGGATAATGTACTGCTCCTTTTTGAAGAAACTGATCGAGTACCGCAACATTAGAGGTTTCGGGCTGAGTAATAACAGTATCAATATCTACTGAAGGAATATATATACGCGTTGGTCGTGTGTAAATAGTATTAGGAGTCACGTTTTTGTCAGAAAAGCCCTGATTTACTTGATTATTGGTTTCAGGTGATATAACAACATCTTCTTTTGTTAAAGACCATTGTTTTGGCGCTAAGCCTAGAGCGAAGAGAATAATGACAACAACAACAAAAACACCAAGTATTTGGGTAAGAAAAACGAGTTTCTCTCGATAGTTCATATCAAAAAAACCACGTTTCTTTTTGAGAACAAATGTTTCTGTATTGTCGATATCCATGACTCGTATTATACCATGTATATATGCAACTAGTCAACTAGTGGCTTTGTGCCTATTTCATTGACTCATTTATGAAATAAATGGTTTCCTATTTAATATTTTCTTGCTATACTCTATCCACGCACAGGTGGCAGAGCGGTCAAATGCATCGGACTGTAAATCCGACGTCTCACGACTACACAGGTTCGAATCCTGTCCTGTGCACCCAACTAGGTAACATAAAAAAAACGCCGTACGGCGTTTTTTTCTGACTTTCATATCGTCCATACCTACATCACTTACATCACTTACATCCTTGCAAGCAACTTCTCTTCCGTAATATCGCTTTCGAGATATGACTGGACTTTCTTTCGTCCTTGCTTTACATCAAATGTAAATGCATCTTTTTTGTATCCCACAGTCACAGCGACATTGTCGTTCAATCCCTGTGTAATAATAAGCGATGCCAGTGGATTCAAAATCTTATTCTGAATAAGTCGCTTGAGCGGTCGCGCGCCATAGTGCGGATCGTATCCCTCCTTTGCAAGATATTCGAGTGCGGGAGCTGAAACCTTGAGTGCAATATTCTTTCCTTCAAGCCTATCGATAACGTGTTGTACTTGAATAGTTACAATTTCTTTGATTGCTTCGGTGCTTAGGACATCAAAAACAATAATGTCGTCAAGTCGATTGAGAAACTCTGGTCGGAATTTGTCTTTCAAAGCCTTTTCAACGTTTCGTTTCATTTGTTCGTATTTTGAACTCTTCCCTTTTTCATCGTGTCCACCAAATCCCATAGATTCCATTTTGTCGATGTATTCTGCTCCAACATTTGAAGTGAGGATAATAACGGTGTTCTTAAAATTAATCTTACGGCCTTTTGCATCTGTGAGGTGCCCATTGTCGAGAACCTGCAGAAGAATATTGAATACTTCAGGGTGAGCTTTTTCAATCTCATCAAAAAGAATTACAGAGTACGGTCGGTGACGAACCTGTTCAATAATTCCCCCTTCTTCGTGCCCAACGTACCCAGGTGGAGCACCTACAAGTTTTGAGACAGAGTGCTTTTCCATAAACTCTGACATATCGACTCGAATAAGTGCTTTTTCATCGTTAAACATAAATCCAGCGAGAGCTTTCGTAAGTTCAGTCTTTCCGACTCCTGTTGGACCAAGAAACATAAATGATCCGAGGGGTTTATTTGGATCTGAAATTCCAGCTCGAGCACGCTTGAGAGTATTTGCTACACGCGACACCGCGTCTTTTTGTCCGAGAATTTTTTCAGTAAGAGTTCTTTCCATTCGAGAAAGTCGGTGCGCCTCAGCCTCGAGCATTCGCGCGACAGGAATACTTGTCCATCTTGAAACAACTTCAGCAATATCCTCTTCGGTAATTTCCTCTTTGAGAATTCTTCGTGAGGACTGCAATTTTTTAAGGCGTTTTGCAGACTCTTTGATCTCAGCCTCAATCTGAGGAATTGAACCGTATCGAATCTCCGCTGCTCGTGCTAAATCATTTCGCACCTCTGCTTGTTCGGCTTCATTTTTGAGTGAATCAAGATTTTCTTTAAATGACTTAATCTTGGTGATGGTTTCTTTTTCATTTTTCCATTTCAGCTCGAGCTCACGGTTGCCTTCTCTAAGATCAGCAATAATTTTGCTAATTTCTAAAATCCGCAAGGTTCGCTTCTTGGTTTTATTTTCATTTGAAAGTGCCTCCTTTTCAATTTCAAGTCGCATGATTTTTCGACGAGACTCTTCAAGTTGTGGAGGCATATTTTCAAGTGAAATTTTGAGAGATGACGCAGCTTCGTCAACAAGATCAACCGCTTTGTCAGGTAAAAACCGATCGGTAATATATCGACTACTTAATTCAACAGACGCAACCACAGCATCATCTGTAATGTGCACACCGTGATAGAGCTCGTATTTTTCTTTGAGACCACGCATAATTGCAATTGCATCCTCAAGGTTCGGCTCATCAACCACAACTGGCTGGAACCTACGAGAAAGTGCGGCATCTTTTTCGATATGCTTTTGATATTCTTGCAAAGTCGTTGCTCCAATAGCTTTGATTTCTCCTCGAGCGAGTGCAGGCTTGAGCATGTTCGATGCATCAAGTGACCCTTCTGCAGCTCCCGCTCCTGCAATAGTATGAATCTCATCAATGAAAACGATTATTTGACCCTCTGCATTCTTGAGATCTTTCATGATACTCTTGAGTCGATCTTCGAATTCTCCGCGATATTTTGTACCAGCGACAAGAGCGCCAAGATCAAGTGTTACAAGCTCCTTATCCTTGAGAGACTCGGGAACATCTCCAGTAATAATTCTCGTAGCAAGTCCTTCGACAATAGCAGTTTTTCCTACTCCAGCTTCTCCAATAAGGATTGGATTGTTTTTTGTCCGCCTTGAAAGAATCTGAATGATTCGATTGATTTCTTTATCTCTTCCAATAACTGGATCGAGTGTATTATTTTTTGCTTTATCAGTCAGACTCACAGTGAACTTTCGCAAGTGTTTCATTTTCTTAGGACCATCCTCACCCTCAGTGATTTTTTTATCTTTAAGGTCCGCGATAATGGTCAGGACATCTTGTTTTGCAATTCCGAATCGACCAAGAATTTGTCGTGGTGGTGCAGCAATATCAAATAACGATACAAATAAATGCTCAGTTGAAACAAATTCATTTTTGAGAGTTGTGGCAACTCGTGTTGCGTTTTCAATCGTCTGTGCAAGCTCAGATGAAAGAAACATTTGATACGTTGCAGAAAGTGTCTGGGCGCCTTCGGCGGCCTCAATATTTTCAAGAAGAACATCAGTGAGTAGCTGAGTATCTACCTGCATCTTATCTAAAATAGAAGCGACCATGCTCTCATCTTGCAATACAAGTGCGGTAAGTAAATGCAAGGGATTTACATGATTTTGACCTCGCTCAACAGCGAGTTCGTGCGCGTGGCGAATTGCCTCTCGCGCTTTTGATGTGAAGTTTTTGAATGGTTGTTGCATATATGTATATTACAATTAAAATTGATACTTGTAAATGTTACACTTCCTAACGAAACCGTATGTCCCTATACTTGAGTAAGGGCATTTGCAATATAGGATTGCACAGTTTCAACGGGAGTAAATGTTTGGCTATCGAGAAATTCTCCAAGATTCATACCGACCACTTCCCCCTTCAGATTAATAAGAATTGTTCCCATGATTGATGGTGCTGAAACAGTTGTGTTAATTGCGAGGACACCTTCCCCTTCATCACTTCTCTGTAGACTCTTGATTATCCCGTTGTTTACCTCGTTTTGATTCGCACCTCCGAGTGACAAAACGGTTTGGCCTAACTGGAGCGTTCCCGCCTCCCCGAATGAAACAGCAGAGAACGAAACATCTGTACCCTCAGCTACAATTGGTTTCATTATGATAATAGGATCATCTTTTCCTTGATAGAGCGCGGCAAGCTCATACTCCTTATCTCCATATACCCCTGTATAATTTTTATTTCTACTAAAGAAATTCTCTCGAGCGATAAGCGAACCATTTTCTGATATCGTAAGTCCGAGAGTGACAAACGTTCTCCCTTTATTGTTCACTTCATAGATTCGTACTAGACTTTTTGTGTTTGCTCGAACTGAATCTATCGTAAGGTCTTCTTCCTTTACCACAACGGTAACAATTTCTTTTTCTGGTGTTTTTACTATCGTCACAGGATTTGCATCTACTTCAGCAGGTACAACTCGCTCAATAGTTTTTTCAACCACACGATTAATAGTCTGGGTTACCGTCGGAGTTTCATATTGGGTCACAAGAGACACGGTTGTAATACCGGTCGCAATCGACGTTACGAAACTTACTAATAATGTCAAAAGCACAATTTGCTGTTTGTTAAGTTCTTCCATATGCAACTATTATATCAGAAGAGTCGAGAAGAACCACTTTGCTATTTTTTTGTTATATGTGCTAATGAATTAACAAGAAATCGAATATCAGATTTTCGAGTACTTCTCCCAAATGTGAGTCGTAGTGAGGAGTTTTTACAGTCCGAATTTATTTCTTGAATAATGTACGAGTAGAGATCATTCCCTTGGGTTCTACAGGCTGTCATAAAGGAACAAAGAATACCTTTTTGAGAAAGCTGAATAACTGCGTACTCGGCGTTCATGCCAGGAATACAAACACTAATATTGTTGGGGATGCGGTGCTTGAGGCTTCCATTTATGGAAGCCTCCGGGATATTTTTCTTGAGAAGCTCAACGCAATAATCACGCAGATTGCTCAGTCGTTTTGATTCGGACTCTCGAAGTGATTCTGTGATTTCGAGAGCCTTTGCAAGACCAACAATCAAGGGAATATTTTCTGTTCCGGGACGGAGCCCTGATTCTTGTCCTCCACCACAAGAAATAGGTCTTATTGGGACTCGCCTATCTACATACAGTGCCGATACCCCCTTAGGTCCGTAGATTTTTGATCCGTCAATAGTAATGAGTTGTGCACCAAGCTTATCTTTTGTACACCGAATATAGTTTGGTGACTGACTTGCATCAACATGGAGGTGCGGCGCATCACTTTCTATTCGTCCCTGAGCTTTTTTGTATTGATTAATTACTCGCTCAACATCTTTTGTTGGCTGAATAGTTCCTATTTCATTTTGTGTATGAATAAGTGAAACAAGAACTGTGTGCGCTTTCAATGCATTATGTACATCTTGCGAATCGATTCGTCCAGCAGTGTTTGGCTTAATATATGTTACCTCAACACCTCTTCCTTCTAGATATTTACATACTTCAAGTGTTGCGGGATGTTCGATGGATGAGGTAATGATATGCGGACGAGAAATCCCTTTTTCTTTATATGCATCAACAACACCACGAATTGCTATATTATTTGACTCAGTTCCTGATCCTGTAAAAAATACTTCCTCTATTCGCGAGAGAAAATATGATGCAATCAAAGCGCGAGACGATTCGAGTACTTTTTTAACTGCTACACCTTGATCATAAAGAGATGATGCATTATAGAAATTATCGTGCCAAAAAGGCGCCATTGCTTGCACGACAATAGGATCGACTGGGGTTGTTGCGGCGTGATCTAGATAAATTATTTTGTTATTTCTTTTTGAAAAGCCAAACATGTATTATAATCCTACTACATTTTACTTATAAAGCTAAGGGCAACCAAACATGATCACACTTACACCAGAACAAATATTTATTAGTTTCGCAGGTCTCACTCTCATCCTCCTTATATGCATTACAATGATTATATTCCTATCTTTGCGAATTGGGCGCCTTACAAAAGGTAAGCACCTCCATTCGCTCGAGGATATTGTGGTTGAACTCAACAAAGAAGTTGGTGACTTGCAAAAGTTTCAAGATGAGACATCTGCTTTTCTCAAAAAATTCCAAGAACATGTCACACACAACATATCACATGTTGCGAGTACTAATTTTAAAGCATTCAGCGGAATGGATTCAGGTGGAAACAATAGTTTTGCGACAGTTTTTCTCAATGAACATGGAACTGGCGTGCTTCTCTCTGGAATCCATACTCGAGATAAAATGAATGTCTACTCGAAGACAATTACAGGGTGGGCATCAGAGCGATTACTTACTGACGAAGAAAACGATTTATTGACAAAAACCAAAAAATCACGCAGTATGTAAGAACTATGTCAGTAAACACCTCTCCAAAAACTACAGAAAAAGCACAGAGAGCTCCAGTGGTAGCGATTATGGGTCATATTGACCACGGAAAATCAACACTTCTTGATTATATTCGGAGTAGTCGAATCGTAGCAAAAGAAGCTGGAGGAATCACACAACATCTCGGAGCGTACGAAGTTGAGCACGGCAACAGTACGATTACTTTTATCGACACACCTGGGCATGCCGCTTTTACCCACGTACGCACACGAAGCGCTGTTGCAGCAGATATTGCAATCCTCATTGTCTCGGCAGAAGATGGAGTAATGCCTCAAACAAAAGAGGCTCTTTCATGTATTAGAGAAGCAAAACTTCCCTTCATCGTTGCAATCAATAAAGTAGATAGTCCGAAAGCAAACATCACCCAAACCCAAAGCTCACTTATTGAAAACGAAATCTACGTCGAAGGACTTGGAGGAGATATTCCTGTTGTGCAGATTTCGGCCCTTAAAGGGACTGGTGTTTCTGACTTGCTCGATATGATCACTCTTGTGGCCGACATGGAAGGTTTTACAGGTGATGCAGACCAGCTTGCAAGCGGAGTTGTCGTAGAAGCCAATATGGATAAGCAGCGAGGAATTACAGCTACAATGATTGTAAAGGACGGAACAGTTAAACAGGGTCAGTTCGTTGCCTGCGGAAATGCATACGCACCTGTGCGCATCCTCGAAAACTCACTTGGCAAAGTCATCAAAGAAGCAACATTCTCAAGTCCTATCAAAATATTTGGATGGAATAGTGTACCAGTTGCAGGTGAAGAATTTATCACTTTTAAATCAAAGAAAGAAGCCGAGGAATATGCCGCTACTTTTAAAGAAGTTGCAGGTGTCACACAAAGTAACGCACTCGCACCAAATGGAGATGAGCTTGCGGTGCTTCCTATTGTTATCAAGGCTGACACTACCGGAAGTATCGAAGCTGTGCAGCAAGAACTCGCAAAGCTCCACAACGAACGAATTGCCTTTCGGGTTATATCAACAGGAACAGGAGCAGTGAGTGAAGCTGACGTAAAAACTGCCAGCGGAAACCCAGGAACTGTAATTGTCGGATTTAATATTTCTATAGAC
>Ga0306872_100492_pt1 | contig 15361 bp, 15 predicted proteins | sample AntRauMeHopE1498_FD_190455 | JGI IMG/M metagenome (GOLD analysis project Ga0306872, IMG submission 190455) | Saline lake microbial communities from Rauer Islands, Antarctica - Metagenome Hop E1 #498 (v2) (version 2) | ecosystem: Environmental > Aquatic > Non-marine Saline and Alkaline > Saline ...
GATTTTGGTTGCAGCATCTGAGAACAGATGCTCAAACGACAACACGTAGAGCAGTACAATCAACCCAAAGAATCCAACCACTATCCAGACGTACAAAAAGTTCACCACGGCCATAATCAGCAATGCTAAAACAATAACGGCTGCGAGCAAACCCTGCACCACTGGACGCAATTTAAGTTGCAACAACGTGATGACACCCAACACGACGGTCAAACCAGCCAGTAGGGCCAGATCATTAAAATTACCAGCTGGAGACTGAGTCACACCCACAAAACTCCCAAAGGGCAAGATTGGCCCAGCAAATAGTCGTACGGACGCATACAGTAGTAGTAGTCCCAGTCCCAGTCCCAAGGCAGCGCACGTAAAAAACATATATCGTGTGGAGTGCTGCAGCACAAGTGGCACACACATCACTCCAAGCAACAGCACCATAAATGCCACGGTTTGGACCTCAAACACACTCCCACGCAGGGCAGCCAGCGTATCGACCGACGTCACCGCTGACGTCACCGCTACAGCCAGGAACCCTATAAATACCGCAATCGGGATTGGTAGAATCGTTGTGACTTCTCGCGTCCGCAGCGCCAGCAAGCTACCAACAATCACAACCAACGCTACACAGATGAGCGCCAAGAACGACTTCTGGAAACCAAGCGTACCCCACAACCCAGGAAGAAAGAAGATTGGCAGCAGGAACGCCAGACCAACCACAGACAGTCGTGCGCAACTGGCTAAAAGACTACTTACTCCATCAGGCGTTTGTGCAGTGTTTGTAGCCACTGGCTCTGGGTTACTGGTAATTTTTGGGGCGGCTGACTGTGGTGCGAATTGGTTAGGTATCATAAATATACAAGTAAATAGTATTTAGCTTCAGGAACAATGATACCACATCAAAAAAACCCCTTGCGGGGAATTTTGAACACCTACGCCGGATTCTGTCGTGATTGCTCACGGATGATCATCTACCTAGGTCGATGGTTACCCAGCGACTCATGCGGCTCTCTCACTTGCGTGAGCGCGGCCTTGCACACTAGTAAGGATTTAGCCGTTTCACCTCCAATGGTTACCCATAGAGCTATCCCGCGCGCTGACGCGCGGGACTCCATTGCTTTCGCGTTGGACGTCTCTGCTCGCACCTCGAGTATTACTACCGACGGGCGTTACCCGCTACCGTACTCCTGGCAAGCCAGGGTGTGTCCGGACGTTCCTCCCCACTCACGTGAGGCGATCATCGTGCAGTGCTAGTATGCGATAGATGCATATATTTGCAAGTTTATTGCGGGAGTACGAGTTCATCCCCGAGGGCGATACTGTGTGTCTGCACAAACCCAGCAACTGTCTCAACTACAAACCAAGCTGGTACTGGCGAAGCAAACGATGACGGGAACGTATCGGGCGAGACATTTTCTTCGATATGAACAATTTCCCCCGCTTCTGCCACCCAGAGGATATCAATCGCGTAGTTCATGTCTTTCATCCAAATTGAGTGGGGACCTGGTACGCCAAAAGCAAAGAGTTTGATGACATCATCCGGCAAATATGGCGTGTTCGACAGACCTTTGATCCGAGTCGTCATGGTATCCGCGACCGACGCTTGGACGAGGACACCACCGAGCAAGACCGGGACGGTGTTCGGGTATATACGCCGCCAGTCAGTCTGGTCGTCTCCAGCTGGGTCTAGTTCGCTCACCACCACCTCATCAGGGATCTCAAACGCTCCGGCGGCAACTTCTGCCCGAAAATCACTGCGTTGTTTTTGTACGGCGTAGTACCCAGCGTACCCCACTCCAACAAACGCCAGGAGCAAAGCAACAATTACAATTCGTTCCGCAGTTTTCATACGACTGGACTAGAAGGCGGTGTAGATCAGATACGTAATAACCGCAACCGAAGCACCCAGCACCGTACCCCAAATAATATCAACAATAACCAGGTCAAGCGGCCAGTCTTTGAGCGTTGCAAGGTTGGTTAGGTCGTAGGTCGCATACGTAAAAAACCCAAACAGTCCACCGTAGAGCATCACCATCTGCCACCCTTTATCGAGTTGTGGATACACCGCAAAGAAAATCAACCCCACGAGGAATACTAAATAAAATATAATCGACGCCGTCCAGTTGATCTGTAGCAAGTCACCCATCCGCTCGCGGTAAAAATTACTAGCAATTACTCCCAACCAAAGCAAATCAATGATGAGAAAAATGGGTACACTAATCGCGTAGAGTATAAAAAATGTTTGGAAATTCATATACCACAACTATACCACGCCTTATAGCATGATTACCGTCGCCAACCCAAGTAGGAAAAACAGTCCCGATACGTCGGTAATAGTCGAGATAAATATCGTTGAGGTAGCAGCCGGGTCTTTACCGATATGTTTCATAAATAACGGTACAAATGAACCAGCTACCGCCGCGACGATGTGCGCACCAATCAAGGCAACAGCGACCACTAACCCCAGCAGCGGCTCGCCATTCCAGACAGCGGAAATTAGCGCTACTACCGCGCCGATAATGATCCCGTTAATACAGCCAGCGACCATCTCGCGCCAGAGCGCTGGAGCGGCGTTTTTGAGCGAAATGGTCCCCAGCGTAATCCCTCGGACCATAATCGCAAACGACTGGGTCGCGGCGTTGCCACCCATCCCAGCAATCACCGGCATATAAATCGCCAGGATTGTCAACGCGTCAAGCGTATCTTGATACAGCAACACCACCGAACTGGCTAGAAAAGCCGTTGCCAAGTTCAAGATTAACCACCGGTAGCGGTTTTGCACTTTTTTGCCGATACTATCAAACGGTCGCTCACTCCCGTCTACTCCAGCAAAATCATACAGCGACTCAGCCGGCAGATGTCCAAACAGCTGCCGCGCCATGTCTGCGTAGACCACTCCCAACACACTCGCATCGTGATCAACCACCACTAGTTTACGTGCGACCGAGTCAGTCAGCGCGGTGACAATTTCGCTCACTTCTGACTGGTACGCGATGGTGCCAATTGGTTTGATGATTTTCTTGAGCGTGAGGGTGTTGCGCGCGCGTACCATCTGGGCGAGTGGCGCTTCACCAACTAGCACCCCATCGCGATGCACGAGAATCTCCGGGTACTTACCCGTTTCTTCGTAGTGCTCGTCAACCAGGTCAGCCGCAAACCCAATGGTTTTGTTTTCCGCTACAAAAATGTAGTTGAACGTGATTAGCGACAGTGATGCCTGGGGATGAAACCGCAAGAAATATTCCATCTTGTCTTTCACTTCCCCTTTAAGTCGCTTGACGATTCGTTCACGTTTTTTAGGGTCCGGTATTTTGGCCAATGCCCGCTCCGCTTGCTGCAAATCCATGTGGTCGAGCAGGTCGACAATCTCAATGGTTTTGAGCTGTTTAAGAACAGTCTGCTGGACATACGGGGACAGTTCAGAAAACACCGCGTATTGTTCCGGGACCGTCAGCCCACGCAAAACCCGCATGCGCTCATGCGGGTTGCGGGTGACTTTTTTGAGCGTGGCAGTGGCAGCGGGTGACATTGCCTGCAGTATAGCAGTCGCCTGGAGCTAATTCAGCTCGATATCCGCACTGGCTCGTAGTTCCTGTAGGTAGGTATCGAGAGTTGTTTGCTCTTTTGACTGTCGTAGCTGTGCTTCGATTTGGCCAGTCACCTCAACCAATGGTGGAAGGACTTCCCCGTTACTAGCAGCGACAGCGTTGTCATACACCTCGGCAATTTCTTCGGGTGATACGGTCAGATCAGCGGTAGCGAATAGTTGCTCAATCCAGGTACGGATCAATAGCTCTTCCTGAACGTCAGCGTTCAGCTGCGCCTCATCAATGCCAAATTCTGCCAGTTCCACCAGCAGGGCGTCCAAACCACCGTTAGCAGTTGCAATCTCCTCAATCCGCGCGGTCACAGCTGATTCCTCGACTACGACGTTGTTGGCGTTGGCAGCTTGCTTGAGCAAGGTCGTGTTGATCAGCATTTCGAGCGCCTGCGTTTGGATTTCTGATCGTACAGCGGGGTCGGCTGGGTCCAGTCCCTGCGCTACTGCCGCTCGCTCGAGTTGTTCAACTCCAGTCGCCAAGTCTTCAGCGCTGAGCCGCTCACCCGCGACCACCGCCACTGGTGCATTGGCATCAAGCGCAGCAATCAGTCCGCCAAATACATTGGTCTGGACGCGATCTTGGCGTTCCAACTGGAACAGCACAATCAGTAACGCCAGCACGACGACAATGACGGTAATAATGGTGTATTTGTTTGACTTTGATTTCACTGGAACACCTGCAATCGGTGCTGGGGTGGCTGGCGTAGCTTCCATCGCGACTTTGATTGGTTCAGCGTCAACTAGATTTACTTCTGGAGTGGTTGGTTCTGGGGTGGTTACTTCTGGAGTAGTTGGTGGGGCACTGGTCTCTGGTGTCTGGTCGGTTGTTTGTGGTTCTTTTGTATCCATAGATATCCGTTACAAATTAATTTACCCCCTATCATACACCACTCTGACTAGTCTGTAAGGGCCCGGGGGTGTTTAGACGACCAACTAGCAAGCACGATAGCAGTGGCAGCCGCGGCGTTGAGGGACTCACACTGGTCGTGAATGGGGACCGATATGAGGTCATCACAGACTTCTTTGGTGTGCGGTCGCAGTCCCGACCCTTCGTTGCCGAGCACAAACACTGATGGTTTGGGGTACGTCTCAGTCGTCGTGCTGGTGGTACCATCACCTTCTAACCCATACGCCCAGAACCCCCGGTCCTTGAGATCACGGATGGTGGTGTTGACGTTTGGAATCGTTACGAGCGGAATCCGGAACGCCATCCCGGCTGACACCTTGACCACGGTGCCAGTAATCGGAGCTTGGTTGTGGGGCGGAATCAGGACACCCTTGATGCCAAACGCAGCTGCTGAGCGAATCACCGCCCCAACGTTGTGCGGATCTTGGACTTCTCCCAGTACAAGCAACCCAGTATCATCGGTTATCTTAAGTCCCCTAATAAACTCTTTATAAGGAACGGTCAGTTTCTCCGGATAAATCCCCGCGACAATCCCCTGGTGCGCTGCGTTAGAAGAAATTCCCCTTGGAGGGTTACTGAGGTTCAATTTCTTTATTGGTACACGAGCAAACTCAGCGGCCGCCAAAATCGCAGCATCCCCAAACTCCGCTGCAGCATGCAACTCCACCACCACGTCCGGTCGCTGCTGCAACACTTCGCGCACCGCGTGTTTACCAAAAATATACCCAATTTCTTGTTTCATAATTGAGCGCATCCTAGCATAGAACAATGTACATTGACATAGTGGTGTAGTGTGTTATCTTAGTGGTTACTTTTGTTTCTCGTGTGGGGCTGCAGGAGTCGTAGGCAGCCTGATATACAGACCCAGCTTACCGTATTATTTTCCTACACTGTAGCCAATATTAAATAAAATGCCACAAACACAAACTAGACGACCAGCCGGTCGTACAGGCGGTTCACGCCCGCCAAGTAGCAACCGCCGTTCATTCTCAGGAGGAGGAGGCGGCGGACGACGTCCTTTTAGCAAAGGCCAAGGACGAAGCGGTGGAGGAGGTGGAGCTCGAAAAATGCCCACCTTTGACCCATCACAATTCATCAACAAAAACCCCATCAACGTCGTCGAAGAGGTAATTGTGCCAACCCACACCTTTGCTGATTTTGGATTCCATCCAGATATTGTCAAAAACCTTGATAAAATGGGGTTGACGACACCATCACCAATCCAGGACAAAGTGATCCCGCAAATCATGCAGGACCTCGACGTCATCGGACTAGCAGCGACCGGAACCGGTAAAACCGCTGCGTTCTTACTACCACTGATCCAAAAAACGCTGGAATTACAGCACGAACAAACCCTGATTCTCACCCCCACCCGCGAGCTTGCGCTCCAGATTGAGGTAGAGTTCCAGAAATTCAAAACCCCGTTCAAATTGTTCTCAACCACCTGCGTGGGCGGAACCAACATCCGACCACAGCTGAGTGCCTTGCGTCGCAAGCAGCACTTCATCATCGGGACTCCAGGACGAGTGATGGACCTGATTGATCGTGGTGCCATCCAGCCCCAGAACTTTACTAACGTCGTCCTTGACGAAGCTGACCGAATGCTCGACATGGGATTTATCCATGACATGCGCAAGATTCTCAGTGATGTCCCGTCTGATCGACAAACGCTGTTTTTCTCAGCGACAATGAACAAGGAAGCTGAGAGTCTGGTGAGCGACTTTATGATCGACCCAGTGACTATTTCGGTGCGAACCAAAGACGTCACTGACAGCATCAAACAAGATATCGTTCCCTACTCACACGCCCACAAGTTCGACACGCTACTAGCCCTACTCTCAAAAGAGGAACTCAAACGAGTCATTATTTTTGGAGCGATGAAGCACAGTGTGGAAAAACTTTCCCAAGAGCTGAGCAAGGCCGGCATCAAGTCTGACGCCATCCACGGCAACAAAAGCCACGGCCAGCGACAGCGTGCACTGTCTGCATTCAAAAGCGGCAACGTCCGCGTACTGGTCGCTACTGACGTAGCGGCCCGCGGAATCCACGTTGACAGCGTGTCACATGTGATCAACTACGACCTGCCTGGAACCTTCGATGACTACGTTCACCGAATCGGTCGAACCGGTCGAGGAGACCTCAAGGGAGAAGCCCTGACGTTTGTCGCCCAGTAACAAATCTGAAGCAAAAAGAAAACGGCGACCATACGGTCGCCGTTTTCTTTGTCTCAAATTACGATAGGTAACTATCAAAATAAATCGCGTGACAAGTGTACCCGCCAGGATTCTTTACCAGGTAATCCTGGTGGTAGTCTTCTGCTGCCCAAAACCGAGTGAGCGGTTCGAGCGTCGTCACCACTGGATCACTCCAGCGGGCTGATTCATTGACGACATCAATCATCTCTTTAGCAATCTGTTTCTCTTCATCGTTTGCATAAAAAATAGCCGATCGGTACGACGTCCCACGATCATTCCCCTGTTGGTTCAACGTCGTCGGGTTGTGAATCTGGAAAAAGAAATCAAGTACATGTTGGTAGTCGATTACATCTCCATCATACGTAATCTCCACTGCTTCCGCGTGACCTGGGTGCTGTTGGTAAGTCGGGTTTTCATTCTCTCCACCACAGTATCCAGCTTTGGTGCTGACAACACCATCCACTTCTCGAATCAAGTCCTCAAGTCCCCAAAAACATCCCCCTGCGACTACTGCTGTTTTTATCATATGCTTATTGTACGCGGCTACTCTGCTCCTATTGCAGTTTTTCCCGCCCACTCACCAGCGACAGCGCCCGTACTCCAGCACAACTGTAGACTATACCCACCAGACGGGCGGTTGATGTTGAGAATGTCACCCACCAGATATAGTCCTGGAATCACTTTTGATTCCATCGTTTTGAAATCAATTTCAGTTAGTTCGACTCCCCCAGCTGACACAACCGCTTTGTCTTTACCTAGTAACCCACTCACTGGCAGTGGAATAGCGCGCAGGTATTGCCCTAGCTTGATCCGTTCTGGTTTAGTAACCGAATTACATTTAGTCTCATCATCGATGCCACACTGTTGTAATACCGCTTTTGCAAGCGCTGCTGGAATGAGTTGTCCAAGTGCATTTCGGACTTTTTTATTTATGTCTACTGTAAACGCATCCCGCAGCAGCTGATCCATCGCCGCAGGGTCAGTCCCTGGAAATAGATCGAGCGTAATCACCACCTCGGCGTACCCCAACAAATCCCCCACCGTCTTACTCATATTCAACACCGTTGGACCAGTCAGACCAACGTGGGTAAATAGTAGTTTCCCTGGGTGCACACTGTGTTTGACCCCATCCGCGTAGAGCGTCAGTCGACACTCTGGAATGGTCAACCCGCTGAGCTGCTTAGTCCAGCCCGAGCTGAGCGTCAGCGGAACCAGCGCAAAACTATTCTCAACAATCGTGTGTCCAAGCGCTTCCATCCATCGCATGCCTTCGCCAGTTGAACCGGTTTCCGGCCTCGTCGTACCACCAGTGGCGACAATACACGTTTTAGTTGTAATTGATTCAGCTCCTTTGACGATAATTTCAAACCCATCAGCTGTTTTTAGAATACTGTTCACCATAGATTCGGAGGCTACAGTAACGGTCGAAGCTTGCAGTGCTTGCACGAGTGCTTGCTGGACTGACTCAGCTTTTTTGGTCGACGGAAATAACCGTCCTTCATTTTCTTCTACCGTATCAACCCCACGTTCCCTAAACCAGTCAAGCGTTTCTTTCACCCCATGCTGCATAAACGTCGAGAACAAAAACTTACCTTCGGCCTGGTATTTGCTGAGCATCTCGCGCACCACTGGTTTGTTGTTGGTCACGTTGCACCGCCCTCCACCAGAGATTAGGAGCTTCTTCCCGAGGACGTTATTTTTCTCCAGCAACAAAACCGACGCACCGGTATCAGCCGCTGCATTTGCCGCCATCATCCCAGCCGGTCCTCCTCCAATTACCACGACGTCGTACGGTTGCATATTGCCGCTAGCCTACGCTTGATACATGTGACAGTCAACAATCCGTAGAGCATTGCTGGGGTACCAATTTCGATTATCGGCGGGGATGAAGTGCCTAAAGTGGTCTGTGAACATCGGAGCCCTTGAGAAATTGGTACCCCAGCAATGCTCGGCTATTTCGAGCACACCGCTTTTATATTTCCAAACGCCGACACCCAGCACTCATCTATCGTCCAGCCGGCAGTTTCCAGCAGCGCCCTAAACTCTGATTCGCTGTACAGGCAGACCGGCTCCGTGATAGAAAACATCTCTTGTCCTAGTTCAGACAGCTGAGTAAACCGCTTTTCGATAGGGGTAGCTGCTGCCGAGTACACCTCGCCCACGAGAGAACCCGTGCCGGTAACCGAGATAAATAATTTGTCAGTTGTCACCTGCCGCAGTTCCCGCAAAAAAACCAACGCATCTTTATACGGTACATAGTGAATCGTTCGCTGACACAGCGCGATGTCGAATCTCTGGTTGGGGACGAGTGTCAACAATTGCCTCATGTCCCCTGGTATAAAGCGTAGTTTGTCTGTCGGGTGCCCATAGATAGCAAACGGCTCAGCAAAATCATACCGGTCAATCGCCACCACCTGCGCCCCAGCTGCAGCCATCCGGACCGATTGCCCACCAGCCCCAGACCCTAGATCGAGGACACGACAACCTAGATGTTCAGCAATATACGCCAGTGTCCGCTTATCAACGTCATCAGCCCGTTTTGTAGCAACATCTACCCCATGTCCGTCGAAACTCTGGTAAGTCATAGCTACGGGCGGATTGTCGCCAACGCTGTGGACAGCGCAGAAATCTCAGCCACCATTTTTTGCGTCTGCTCGCTGGTAACTGGGTCGATAAACGATCCGTCAGGCGCGATTGCTTCTGTGACTTTCGCCACTAGTACCGCTGATTTGATTGGGTGCAGCTTCAACTCGATCAATACTGGCTTCACGTGATCAACCACGCGTGCTCCGCCAAGGGTCCCCGCCGACACTCCGACCAGACCAACTGCTTTACCAGCGTAACTATCAAACAGTGAATCAAGCAGTAGTTTCAATTCTCCGGGGATTGTGTGGTTGTATTCCGGCATCACGAGCACCAGCGCGTGTGATTTCTCAACGATAGCTTTCCAGGCGGTGGGATATTCGTTCGCTCCGCCGACTCCCCAGGGAGGCACAGTAACCGCTGCAGTCACATGGTCACGCACGTCAACCAGCTCACTAGAGTGCCCCTCCATACCATCGATAATAGCTACGACGGCTTTCGCGACCGCTTCTGATGCTCGGCCTTCGCGAGCGGTACCTAGTACGACAGGGATGTGTTTTGTATTCATGTGTCTATTGTAGCAAACGACCCATCATCAGTACTAGCCTTTTAGATAAACCGTAGTGTCAAAATCTATCGTTTGATTCCGGAAATCATTCCCAAACTGGGCGGGCATGATTTTAGTAGTATCTGTAGGACTAGTCCAGACGTATTCCCCTATCTCATGCGCATGACTACGCTCCATATCAGCAAAATTTAAGTAATCAGCAGTGTTAGTAATCTCAAAAAAGAATTCAATTGGTTGCTTGTGCTCACCATCGGTAAATGTATTTACGTACAAAAGCCTACCGATTACCGGTGCAATCCCCAACTCTTCAATTATTTCTCGAGTGAGACACTCCAGAGGATCTTCTCCAAATTCTAAATGGCCACCAGGTAGGCAAATAAACGCTGATTCTTTCGCATGCTGTACCGCCAATAGTTTTCCCTCATGAATAATAATCCCCCGACACCGAACAACATATTCTTTTTTCATATAGATTACTGTAACAAATAATAAAGTTTCTCACAGCTCTGCAGCCAATATTCAAGGTTACCTCGCTGTCAAAGCCAAGTACGGTTCTCGACTCATAAATGTCTTTGGGTCTGCGATATCGGTAAAGACGATTCCGTTGAGGTGGTCAATCTCGTGCTGGATTACTCGAGCCAAGAGTCCCTTGGCAGTTAAGGTAAATTTCACACCCTGTTCGTCATGAGCGGTCACAGTGATTTCATTTGGTCGGTCTACTTTGGCAAACAGTGCAGTGCATGCCACACTCCCGCACCCTTCCCAACCTTTGGTAGTTTTATCCGAGACCGAGACGATTTTCGGATTGATGAACACCCGTAGATTGTCAATATCGTCTGTGTTGTGATGCTTCCGCAGTTTAGTCTCTCTGATTTCAGTCACAAACACCCGCAAACTAACTCCAATCTGCGGCGCAGCCATCCCAACCAATGTATGATGCCGCATAGAGTCAACCAGGTCACGGACAGTTTTCTTGGTTTCTTTAGACAGACAATCAGCCACTTTCAGAGCTTTCTTCCGAATAACCGGTTCCCCAACCTGCGAAGCAGTTTGTTGTATCATTTGTTTGATTGTAGCAGAATGTCAACAACAAGGTTAACATTGGGACCAGACTATTTAATCAGCCAACTCTTTTCATCCTCTCGCAGTAGCAAATACGCTACTAATCCAACGTAATCAGCGATAAAACCAGGACTTTTGATTGGGAGTAATTGGGTACCCAACTCATAGCTCTTTTCCATTGCTACCAGTAACCCTTGGTCAGTATAGTTACGTGCTTCCACATACATTTTCTGAACTAGGGGTAAACCTGAGAGAAGTTCTTCAGCCCAGATAGCGCCACTCTCATACCCTAGATCTCGGGAAGGTTGAATTGATTTTTCGTACCAATCAGCCAGACTGGTGGTCTCGAGAGAGGGGAATTTTTTCTTGTGGACACTCCGACTGGTTGCTACCACTTGCTGTCTAAACTGATTTCTACTCTGACCATCTAACGCCGAACTATTTTTCAGTACCACCGGCACATATTCACACACTGCTACGCCGTCACCCTCGACTAGCAACGACGCCACAACCACGTGCGACATCATCGCAATCAAACCCTGGTTAATCAATTTCCCGGAATTATCTAGGTTCGCTATAGATCCACCCAAGGCTTCTAACGCGACATCAAAATACGAATCTGGCTGACCACCTGCCACCTGTACTCTTTCGGCTATTTCATAGAAATATCGACCAACATTAACCCCTGCTGCCTGTAAGTGTTGCAGTCTGATACTACTGTCCAGATCAACTAATCTCGTAGTGCAACCGCCCTTTTCAGCCAACGGTTCTAAAACTAGAGCCATGACAACCTGCCTGGCTACTTCGTGGGAATCAGGGTTATTCATGAGAGATATACGTATGCTGCATTACTGCGACTCCACCACCATCTTCTTATGCAGATCTAGGTAGAAAATTACCTTGGTGAATACGTCTAGGAGTAGGAATAGGACGGCTGCTGTCACGGCTGAAATCAGTCCAAAGCCGTCTGGAGCCAGGAGGAATGCTATCGGGAACCCAGTCCAACCAACCAGGATGTATTTGGCTACGGAGCCTCGGTGCGGTGACACGGCTGTGAGTAATGGATACATCAACATCACGTACGCCACCGTACTGAGCGCAAAGAACCCAATCATGTACCACCCGTCGAAATACGCAGCTGCCGCACCAGTGCCCATCACGATAGCGGTCAGGTACAGGAGAAAGATAGTTTCGGCCTGTGACTTCTTCAGGAACTTGGCAATCTCATACATCAGTAGCGTACAACTCAACCCGTAGAACAACCAGCGCGTAGCATAGACTGCTCCTCCCTCGGCCCCAACTGAGGCGAGCGAGCCTTCTAGCATCAACGTATAGGAAATGATGGTAATAAAACTAACTAAAAATGCTGAATTGAACTCTTTTCTATACGCGAACAAAAAATAAGTGGCCGCCACTACAAACAACGCAATCCCAACCAAAAACACCGTTTCAATTTGAATATTCATAGGATTATTTTAGCACGAAGCACAAACGGTATACAGCCAAAATCCACCCGTAACTGGTGATCAAAAGGGCAAAAATAAGTGCTAATCCCGCAGTTTAGCGGGTATTCTGCGGGATTAGCGATTACTGAGCTATGCCCTGGTTAACCCTATACGCCAGGAACCAACCCAAGCGAGGTCCGTAGATCTGCGCTGTAGGTGTCACTTTCTACATCTACCGCTGCGTTGTCGATGAGACGCATTGGTTTGAGGTCGGCAAATGTCTCAGCGCCGGTTATGATCCCGAGGTCAAACAGAACTTCGTCAAAGTACCCAGGTAGTACTGATTTCCACGTCAGCGGGAAATCGACGTCGGACATCAGCTCGACTGGCCTAGTGAGTTCGTTGGTGCAGTTGCGGGTCAGGGTGTTGTACATGCGTGGTTGCTGCTGCACGTCGTTAATCTCAGTGGCGAGGAGAGTGAATAGAGCCCTGGCTTGGTCTGGGGTGGCTTCGGTCGGGTACAAGTACACCCGCTCATCGCGCGGCCCAGTCCGGACTCCGACTAGGTCTTCTTCCGACCCCACGACGTAGATGATTTCGTAGCGACGCAGAACCCCCAGTAGCGGCGAGAACGGCTCGTCTATCTCCCGTCTAGTTTCGATCGACACTGCTACTTGCTCCCCGCCACTAAACCCAAAACTAAGAAATATATGCGCCAGACCCTCGAACTCATCGAAGTGTGACAGCAAAACATCAACCCCTTCCATCTGGTCCAAATCAAACGTGCGCGTTTCATAGCTAACCTCAGCCGTTGAGACACTACTCCAGGCAAAGTTCCGGAAATTATCAATCGTAATCATACTACTGGTGGCTGCGTACGTGACCAAAGGTAACTGCTCGTGCCCAAATTCCCAGTTCCGATTGTGTGAGGGTTGAAACAACACCAGCAACAGCAAGTAACTGCCAACAGCGATGAGTACCAGTATTCCCAACCCCCAGCCCAATTTCTTTCTCATAGATATACCATTATTGTACGGGAGTAGTTTTGACCTGATTCACAGTTCTACACAGCCGCCAACGCTACGGGGACATATTCACGGCAGAACTACTGATTAACCCATAGATTATGGTACTGTAAACAGATATCCAGCTAGTAACATAACCCAACCATAGTATGAGCGTCGTTAACCAACCATTACTCGATTACATCCACGGGGAAATAAATCAAGGAATCCTGCCCCCGTCCATCAGACAGACCCTACTAGAAAACGACTGGCCAGCCCAGGCGATCGACGAAGCATTTGTTCAGATTGGCGTTCACCAAACCACCACCCCGCTGCACCCCATCCCCGCTCCCAACGCAGCCGTACCAGCTGACAATTTCACCCGTGAACACATCACGATGGACCATATCATCGAGAAGTTTATCCCAATAGCGGGTGCACTCCTCCTGATCATTGGGTTTGGATACCTAATCTACGCCAATGCCTGGGTCAATCTATCAACCGAAATCCGCCTTGGACTTGGGTTCTTCTTTGCCTTGGTTATTATTGGTGGATCATTTTCTTTCTCGGAAAAGATGCGTTACTTTGCCGACATCGGGATTGGCTCAGGGGTACTTCTACTCTACGGCACACTCGTCTATGGCTCGAGAGCCACCGAACTCGCTGCCGCCATTATTCCCGAGGTTGTCACCCTGATCACCGCCGCCGTGTTTACCGTAGCTGTGGCTTATTTTGCTGCCAAGCGACACTCACGGGCCATTTTGATCCTAGGGATGGTCGGGGCGTACATCACACCGTTTGTGATTGGGCAAAACGCGGTTTGGGTGGAGAACGTGTCGTTTAACGCCTACCTGATCTACTTCTTTGCGGTCAATGTAGCAGTGTTCCTGATTGGACGTGACATCTCGGTACGTGACATCATTCCACTCAACATCCTGGGTCTGTTTATCGGGGTATCGACCCTATGGGGACTATCAGCCAGCAGCAACATCAACGCCATCAGTACAACCAACTTTCTCACTAGTGAGTTCGTCACGGCGGCGCTGTTTCTAATCATTACGGTATTTACCACCTGGAGCATCCTGCTGTCGGCCCAGCAGTTCAAAGAGTCAGACGACGGCTACCTGTCGCTAGGGTACATCGCACCTTTGGTGTGGTTTATCTTCAACCTGTCGAACCTCGACTCGCTCAACGACGTCGCCAACGGCTTCCTCTACGCAATCATTTCGGTTTCTTGTTTTGTGGGCTGGCACGTATTGCTCCGCACCCCAACTCGGTTCCAACACACGGCTCTCTACGCCGCTGGACTACTGTCAGGGGCCCTGGCGGTGTTTTCCTTTGTGCAGGATTTTGAGATCTACACCAGCCTCTTGCTGACCTACGGTAGTTTAGTATTTGGACTGCTCTATCTACTCGATGCAACCAAAACCGAACGCTTCATCAGCTACGCGATTGTCTCACTAGTTGGAACCGGGCTATCACTCCAACACATCCTTGAAGCCAATCTACAGTTTGAAACGCTGCTGGTAGTCATCGCGCTAGTACCAACCATGAGTGCTTACTTTATTGTAAAAAACGCTAGCAACCACCAATTCCTGCCGCTAGCCAGCTTCTACTCAGTCGTATCAGCCATTGTTGCCGTGATGTTTATTCTGTCTGAATTCATCGATTACTTTGACCTGTCGTTCTTGCTGTTCTACCTGGCTCCGCTGCTGGCACTCGGCTACATCGCCTACATCAACCACACCGCCCGCGAAAGCATGTCTCTCGAATCCCGATCGCTCTGGTTCCGGCTCGTAATGATCTGGTTTGCGCTTGGCTTTGCCTCGGTGTTCCTGACGCTCGTCGCCAGCATCTACCCCGCCCCAACCGATGCGTTCATCTTCACCAACCTGGACGCTGCCACTGACTGGACGCTGATCAAAGGGATATTTGCTACTATCATTCTGTTTGTTGGTCTGAGTATTAGCCGCTCGCTACAAAAAGAGCAGGTGATCAAACGACC
>Ga0306872_100493_pt1 | contig 15342 bp, 15 predicted proteins | sample AntRauMeHopE1498_FD_190455 | JGI IMG/M metagenome (GOLD analysis project Ga0306872, IMG submission 190455) | Saline lake microbial communities from Rauer Islands, Antarctica - Metagenome Hop E1 #498 (v2) (version 2) | ecosystem: Environmental > Aquatic > Non-marine Saline and Alkaline > Saline ...
ATGACACTGCCAGCGTCGGCGACTCGCCCGCCGTTTTTGGTTAGCGCATTGCGCACATCGGGAAACGTCCGGTTCTTGTTGTCGGTGGCGGTTTCAATAATTATACCAATGCCACCCGGGCCCATAGCTTCGTAGGTCACTTCTTCAAGAGCAGCTGCGTTTTTATCAGACACCCTATCGATTGCCCGCTGAATATTAGCAACTGGCATATTAGCCTGCTTGGCTTTTTCTATCGCCATCGCCAGCGAAGAGTTCATGGTGGGGTCGGCGCCAGCCCGAGCCGCAATCGCAATCTGATTACCAATTTTGGTAAAGACTGCGCCGCGCTTGGCATCCTTGGCGCCCTTTTCTCGTTTGATGGTCGACCATTTGCTGTGTCCTGACATAGGCTTCTCCTGTTAGCGGTATAGTGAATTGGTCTTATTATACCATCTTACAGAGAGTGGTGGCGGCCACGCCCTAGAATTATCCGGCCTAATTTGCTACAATTGCCTCTGTACTCACCCGTACATAACCACGGCACCGTAGCTCAGTTGGTTAGAGCGCAGGACTCATAAGCCTGAGGTCACAAGTTCAAGCCTTGTCGGTGCTACCAGAAATAATAAGAGACCCGCCGTGGGTCTCTTTACTATTGAAAAGAGGTTACCAAGAACTACAGCGGCCGCACCACATTATCTTTCATCATCACATACTTCAGCGAATAGCAGGTTTGGCCGGCATCGCGACTAATGTCGGTGATTCCTTGGGTAAAGCCATCGTTGTCGGCTTTGAGTCCGAATGAAAATTGGCCACGGTCTTTATCGGCAAAATCAAAGGTGGCGCAGACTTCGTAGTATAGCGTCGTTTCAAACTCAGCCTTCAGCGGTTCGCGAATGTTTGCAGTGTAGGTTAATCGGCCATCCGTCAGGCTGCGTTCAATCAGTTCGCGGGAGGTGTCGTCACTAGTCTCCCTGGCAGCGTCCTGAAGGGTACCTGGCAGGGATTGCTGCTTTGTAACGTAGTTACCAATCACAAAATCGACGTTCTGCAGTGCCCGCAGGGTCCGTTCATCTTGCTGACGAACAACCGCTTGAGCAGCTGGCCCAACAATCGCCCCAACCAACGCCGCGCCGACAATCAGTAATAGGACCGAACGAACGACCGTGCGCAGGCCAGATTTAGTCACCGGGCGCATAATACGCAGGAAGATCAGGCCAAACAGTACCATCACGGTCGCCGCAGTCGCCAGCGCCGTGAGGTTACCGTTAATATCATCTGAAAATAGTACCGCGTTCACCCCAGAGAATAGGGCCGTTGCTAAACCGCCCACCGCAACTAATGCAAAAATGACGGCATGTAGCACCATTAGTAACATACCAATGCCGGTTTTATGGTCACGCTCGTGGCGGGAAAAGACGTGGTCGAAGATTAAGGCAAGCGGCAATAACACCACGACCGCCACAATTATGAGAATGGATGAAGCCACATCGCTGGAATAGCCATCCAGCACAAAGTTTGCCACAATCGTAACCAACGCAGCAGTTAGTGCTGCCGTCCACCCCCAAAAGGCATACGTTAACCATTGAAAAATCGCCACGGCGGGCGAATTACTTTGTGGGCCTGTATCTGTTGAAGCGCGCTTATTTTTAATCATGCTTATAGTATACACCCGCGCATAAAAAAGCGGCAGGGGAGTGCCGTTTTGTTAAGAAAAAAGTAATAGGGGAGTGGTCTCCCCCACCATTTATTTGCCAAAAATCACTGCTTCTCGTTGTGATAAAAAGCTACGGAGCTCATCGTCGGTTCGTGGTCGATCCCAGCTGGCGATTTCGAGCACTTCGCTTATAGTGACTGGTTCGATTTGGCTTGTGTTGGTTTCCATGACGCTTTTATTGACCTTTTTTTGTTTTTATTGCTTTATGTATCTATTTAAGCATAACCTGCTTAAAAAGTCAATGGTAATCTGAGGCGGTCTTTGACTGAGGTACGACGCTTATGGTATAAATAAGCGAGAGGATACAAAAAATAAACATATGGATATTGTCACTTCCCTCGCTGTTGTCACCTTAGCGGCACTGGTACACGCCAGCTTTCAGCTGAGCGTCAGCGTCTTGACGCTGCTACGCAGCCACTCGCTTGGCGCCAAGCGATCAAAAGCCCGCACCTTGCGCCTTACCACCAGTTTTGTGATTGGCGCCGGCGTTATGACCCTACTCTTATTAGCGCTGTTTTCACTCGTCCTTGGCCAGTTTTTCGGCAGCGACGCGCCGGACTTCGTCTGGGCAGTTGCCTGCGGCCTGCTGGTTGGCGTCGGCCTCGTAGTCTGGTCTTTTTACTATCGCCGCGGCAAAGGCACAACGCTGTGGATCCCGAGGGTCTTCGCCCGTCACCTGAGTGAACGGACCAAGGCCACCAAAGACCCAGCCGAAGCCTTTAGCCTTGGCCTCACCAGCGTCATCAGCGAGCTACTATTCATCGCCGCACCGTTGCTCGTTAGCGCCCTAGTGCTCATTCACCTCCCCGCTCCTTGGCAGCTGGTAGGAATCATTATCTATAGCCTTGTGTCGCTACTGTCTCTACTGAGTATCTGGGTGCTGGCCAGCGCCGGGCGTCCGCTCAGTGAGCTACAAAAATGGCGCGAAGCCAACAAGAGCTTCCTGCAGTTTGCTTCCGGTGGCGCCCTGATCGTTCTTGGATTCTTTGTCTACGTCTGTAAAATTTTAACTGACGCCGCAGGGATGTCGTAAATGGAAAGGGGTGGGCTGGTGAATATCGTAAAAAGAGGCGGCGCCCGCGCCAGTGAGTCTTTCCGTCGTGACAAGCTCCACAATAGTATCGTGGCTGCCTGTATTGGGGCCGGCGCACCGACTGGCCAGGCTGAAACGATCGCCAAGAATGTGACTGAAGCCGTTATGGGTTGGCTGGCAACAAAACCAGAGGTAACTAGTCACGACGTTCGCCGGGTGGCAGCCAAGCGTCTACACACCCATCACCCAGATGCCGCCTATTTATATGAACATCACCAGACGATACTTTAAGGAGAACTATGACTCAACACACATTTGATTACGATTTGATTGTTATCGGCAGCGGTGCCGGAGGTAGTGCCGCAGCAACCATCGCCGCCCGCAGCGGTAAGCGCGTCGCCATCATTGAAAGCGACACTTTTGGTGGCGACTCACCCAATTGGAGCGATGTTCCGACCAACGCCCTAATGCACGTCGCTCGCCTGTTCGACGAAGCCAAACACGGCAGCAAATTCGGCCTACGCACCTCTACCCTCGGATATAACTACCCGTCACTACGCACCTGGAAAGACTTAGCCGTTAAGCGAACTGGCGCTGGTGGCAACCGATTATTCTACGAAAAGAACGGTATTAGCGCCTTTAATGGCACCGCCCACTTCTTAAGCCCTCATGAAATAAGCGTCAATCGCCGCCACTTGTCTGGTGCCCGCTTTCTCGTCGCGACTGGCTCTCGTTGGATCACCCCCGACGTGCAAGGCCTCGAAGAACTTTCCTACTACACCCCGCGTACCATCCTGGAAGCCCTACGACCACCTAAGAGTCTGTGCATTATTGGCGGCGGTAGCCACGGTATCGAAATCGCCCAACTAATGGCCACCTTTGGCACCAAAGTCTATATTGTTGAACAAGCTGCTCGCTTACTTCCGAAGCTCGACACCGAGGTAGGTGAGCTGATTGAAAAAGTCCTGACCGAACAAAAAGGCGCGACCATTCTGACCCACTCAAAAGTGCTGTCTGTCAGCAAAGAAGGCCTAGGAAAGCGGATTCTGATTAGCCGCGGTGGAGCTGAAAAACACATTAAGGCCGACGAAATTCTAGTTGCGGTTGGCCAGGCCGCTAACGTTGATTTGGGCCTAGAGAACGCCTCGGTAAAATATTCGCCAAAGGGTATTGAGGTGAACGAGACGCTACAGACCAGCACCAGACACATCTACGCTGCCGGCGACGTGCTGGGTAGGCATAGCAACACCCACACTGCCTTGCTGGAAAGTAGAATCGCGGCTCATAACCTCTTTAGCAAGGCAAAAATTACGCCGGATTACACGGCGACTCCATCTGTTATCTTCACCTTTCCTGAAATTGCCCACGTTGGCCTGAGCCAAGATGATTGCACTAAGCGAGATCTGTCCGTTAAAAAAGCAATCGCCCCACTCAATATTGTTGCTCGTAGCAACACGGCCGACTTCCGTGACGGCTTTGTGAAGTTGATCGTTGATAAGAAGGGTGTCGTGCTCGGTGGCACCATCGTCGCCCCACACGCCAGCGAGATGATCCACGAGGTTGCCCTAGCTGTTAAACACTCACTGACCGCCAAGCAGCTTGCCGACACCCCGCACGCCTTCCTCAGCTGGTCTGAAGCCGTTCGAGTGGCTGCCAGCAAGCTCGCCTAGTTGACATACGCTACGCTTCACGCTTACTATTATGACGGTCCTGTCCGTTCACGAAAGAAAAAGATCTTAAATATGATCATCTACATAGCAGTAGCTGTCATTGCCGGCTTCGTAGTAGGGATGGTAATCTCTGCCGTCAAGCGAGACCAAGCAAAACAGCAGAAACGCATTGAAAAAACTGGCTGGTACGAGAATAACCGTGTCCTTTATCGGTGAACCCGCTCTACGCAGTCGACCATCCGGTGGGTAGGGAGAGCAGACGTCGTCGTCCGCCCCCTGCCCACCGGGCAACACAACTCTTGAAAAAAGCCTCTCTCTCTGTTATTATTGACGATGTATCGCGGGGTGGAGCAGTCCGGTCAGCTCGTGTGGCTCATAACCACAAGGTCGTAGGTTCAAATCCTACCCCCGCAACCAAATTGATCATAAAGAACCACTTCAGAATGTGGTTCTTTTTTATGCAATAGACTGGCCAAACACTATACTAGTGTTAGATGTTCACCCACCCCGTTGTCTTTGTCGACATAGAAACCACCGGCGGCAGCTATCGAAGTAGCCGCGTCTTAGAGGTTGCCGTGATTCGGGTAGAGGAAGGCGTGGTAGTGAAAGAATTTACGATGCTACTCAACCCAGAGACGTATATTCCGGCCAGCATCACCGCCCTCACCGGAATTACGCAGGGCGATATTGCCGATGCACCGCTTTTTACCGACATTGCCGACGAGCTGATGGAGATCCTCGACGGTGCGGTATTTATCGCCCATAACGTTCGGTTTGATTATTCATTTTTAAAGAATGAGTTTGCGATGGTGGGTATGACATTCTCACCACGCCTCCTGTGCACTGTTCGCTTGTCTCGGCTTTTGTATGCACCGCAGAAAGGCCACAGTCTAAAGGCGCTGATCGAACGCCACAACATACCGGTGCTCGACCGCCACCGGGCCCTAGAAGACGCCCGGGCCATCTATTACTTTGCTCAACTTGCCTACGATCAGCACGGCCAAGAACTCTTCCAAGAGGCGGTTGCCCGGCAGCTCAAGAGCCAATCGCTTCCACCTAATCTCAACATCGAAGAGCTTGATGCCGTCGAGAACACCCCTGGAGTCTATATTTTCAGGGACGACGCCAATCAGCCAATCTATATTGGCAAAAGTATTTCACTTAAAAAGCGTGTCGTGTCGCACTTTCAAGATACGAGCCCTAAAGAGGTAAAGATGAGCCAGCAAGTGCACCACGTTGAAACAATTCCAACCGGTAGCGAGCTTGGCGCCTTGATGCTCGAATCAAAACTCATTAAAGAAATGAAACCGCTCTACAACCGGATGCTGCGACGCGTATCTAGCTACGCCATGGTCGTCAAAACCGTGAAGGACGGCTATGCCAGCGTGGCGTTAAAATCAGGTAACGTCCAAAACGATACCGATCTTTCAACCGTCTACGGTGTGTTCACCAACCGGCTTAAGGCAAAGAAAAGAATTGACGAACTCAGCCGCACCTTTCAGTTATGCCCAAAGCTCATGGGCTTTGAAAAATCCGGTGGCGCCTGTTTCCATTACTCTATCGGTAAATGCAAAGGGGCCTGCGTCGGGGAAGAATCGACTGAGCTTTACAACCGCCGGTTTGAACTTGCCCTAGAGCGCAGCAAGTTGTCGGAGTGGGCATTTGATGGGCCAATAAGCCTGCCCATAAACGACCGCGGTGAACAGGTGGTCATTAACAACTGGATTATCCAGGGCTACAGCGACGACGAAGGATCCATGGTGGTTGATACCGCCGAGCCCAACTTTGACATCGATGAATACAAGATCATTAGGCGATTTATCAAAGAGAACCGGCAGCACATCCGAAACATAGTCGGCTAGTAACCCTTGCAATCCCAACCCATTTATGCTATCATCAGAAGATTGTTACTATGACGTTGAGATAAGAGTTCAGAGTTAAAGATTACTCGATTTCATGATTACAATCGAAGTAAACTATAACTAAAGGACAACTATGCCCTACTCATACCGCTCTAACAACGGAGCATCTTCAAATGGGCGCCCTGGCAACAACAACAAACGCCGTGGCCCCTCACAAAACAACCGTAACCAACGTGGTGGAAAGAGCGAATATATTGACGCTCGTCGCTTTGTGGCCGCAGCAGTCGCTGTCGCCCCAGCCGAAGAATATGTTGCAACCAACACTTTCGAAGACTTTGCGTTTCACCCACTGCTTCATGCGAACTTGATTCTCAAGGGCTACAGCCAACCGTCACCTATTCAAGATCAGGCGATTCAGCCAGCACTTGAAGGCAAAGACGTACTTGGTATGGCCGGAACTGGTACTGGAAAGACAGCTGCTTTTGCACTGCCTATTCTTCACCGACTCATCGAGAACCCAGACAGCGCTGTGCTAATTATCGCGCCAACCCGCGAACTAGCCCAGCAAATTGAAATGGAATGCCGCAGCCTTGGAAAAGGCAGTGGTCTAATGGGAGCCATCCTAATTGGCGGTAGCCCAATGCGCCCGCAACTGATGGACCTAGCGGCTCGTCCTCGAATCGTTATTGGTACGCCTGGTCGTATTAAAGACCACCTTGAGCGCGGCAGCCTGCGTCTTGACCAGTTCAACATTGTCGTCCTTGACGAAGTTGACCGTATGCTCGACATGGGCTTTGTACGCGACATCCGTAGCATCCTCGATCAGATGCACGACGATCGTCAGTCACTCTTTTTCTCGGCAACGATGAATAAAGAAGTCCGTGGTCTCATCGACACCTTCAGCAAAGACCCTGTCAGCATCAAGATTCAGTCATCTGTTGCCTCTGAGAACGTTCACCAAGACGTCGTCCACTACAGTGGCCACGACGACAAGCTGAGCAAACTCAAAGACTTGCTTGCTAGGGACGAAGTCACCAAAGTGATCATCTTCGATGAAACCCAACGCGGCGTTGAGCGACTCTACAAGTCACTGTACGACCACGGTTTTCCAGTTGATTCGATGCACGGTGGTAAAAGCCAAGGTCAGCGCCAACGCGCCCTAAAAAGCTTTAAAGCCAACCAGATTAATTTCTTGGTTGCCACCGATGTTGCTGCCCGCGGAATCGACGTTGCCGACGTGACACACGTCATCAACTACTCGATCCCTAAGGTATACGACGACTACGTTCACCGAATTGGTCGTGCCGGCCGTGCTGGTAAAACTGGCCAAGCCTACACCTTTGTTGAAACTTACCAGTCTCGCTAAGAACGTGCCTTGGTTCGCTTATTCACGCGGCGCTTTTGTGCCGCGTGTTTTTGTTGCTGCCTCATAATGACAAGATAGATAGCAAACCCAAAGTTCACCACAAACAGCATTAATGGATAGGCCGCCGTCACGAACGTCACACTACTGAGAGCTATAAACGACAAGAAGAACTTTGCACCGTTCAAGGCAAAGCTAGTAGCCGTCTCTTCTAGCGGCTTAGTGGTCGCTTTTCGGAGTGTTGGCAAAAAACCTAATAAAAATATAGCAAGTGCAAACCACACGGCAGTGACCGCATCACCAGTCTGCGACCAGAGTAGCAACATAATCGCTACCAGCCCCATCAGCACATAATCGAGCTTGGTAATGGTATGCTCACCGTGCCAGAGTGACAATGCAAAAATAATACCAGCTCCAATTCCGGCTCCGCCAGTTACCCACGCCCCGGCCCCCGCTCCAGCCTCTAGCTGTGCGAAAAAGATAAAGAAGTTCAGGGCTGACCATATCAACCAAGTCATAGAGTGCGGCTTAGTGTTGCCTGTCACGGTATTTCGGATGTATAACGCGTAGCTGATCACCGCCAGCACGATTGAAAGAATACCTATGAGCGTCGCGGTCATTCCGATAAGCTCTTACTGTTGCCGCCAAATAAGAAGTTGACCCACTGCTCGATGTTGCTCGGTTGAGTCGCCACCGGCAGTGGTGCTGCTTCGACCCTATCGGCTTTAGCCACATTGTCGGGTAAGATTAAGACCTTTTCACCAGGGCGCACTAAGCCCAGTGACTCACGGACAGCCAGCTCTTGGTATTCAGCTGTTGTTACAAAGCGGTTCTCGAAGGCCAGCGTGTCGCGCTGTAGTTCGGTCAGCCGCAGCTCGCGCTTCTTAGCGTCGACATCCCTTTGGAGACTGTAATTGCGCTCCATCATCCCCAAAGACCCCCATACCCAACTGGCCGCAATCAAAAACGCCACCAAAATAACGGCGTTATTAAGCGTCAGGTACTTGTGGCGGATGTGATATATGATTTTGCGAATGTTTATTTTTTTCATGATGCCTTGTGCGCCTCATTATAGCCTAACAGATACAAATAATATATAATGACGGAGTCTGGGGCTGTAGCTCATCGGTTAGAGCAGGATGCTCATAACGTTTTGGTAGATAGTTCAACTCTATCCAGCCCCACCATTTGAACCACCCATGACAGTCAGAACTTTTCTGGCTGTTTTTGCTATTAGAAGCCCCGTCGATAGGGCGGGGTTTCTTCATTCTTCTCGTATCTGCCAACAAGGTATATACTAGTGACAGTCATGTACATACTCGCCTCGCGTTTTTATCTACAGGCTTTATACATTCTCAGTTCTCTGTCGCGTGCCAGTAGATAAACGGTCTATGCGCACCACCAGATAGCTTCATACCATAAAATCCGTTACAGCTAAGCCTCGTAGTATTAGTTGTTTTTTATTTTTATAACGATGGAGCAATGCGATGGACCCAACAATCAGAATCGATCAGATCGTCGATGTCGTGCCTATCTTCCGTGGTCATGCCACAGAGGTAAACGTTTGCGTGCCCTGGAAAATGCGTTATGGGATTCATGAAATTGTGTTTACCACCTTTGGGATGCGCCACCCAACGGTGAAGGGTAAACGCATGGTTCATGTATTCGATATGAGCGACGGGGTGAACGATTACCGGCTCGAGTTTGACGCCGAACGGTTGATCTGGCGGCTCATCAGTATGGTCGAGGGGGCGTCGTAGATGATCGATATCAACAAAGAACGGGCTCTGGTGATGCACATCGACCTCAACAGTGCCTTTGCCACGGCCGAGCAGCAGGCGCACCCGTCACTACGTGGCAAACCGATGGGTGTCACCAATCGCCTTTCGAAAGAATGCTGCGTGATTGCGGCGTCGTACGAGGCCAAGCGACTCGGCATTAAGGTAGGCATGCGACGCAGCGAAGCCTTGGCGATCTGCCCCGGCTTTGTATTACTAGAAACCGACCCGCCCAAATACAACGCTGTTTACCAAAAACTAATCGTTATCATGCGCTCCTACTCCCCTAAGATCAAGATGAAGAGCATCGACGAAGGTATTATCGACTTTCACGGCCTTGGCCCCGTGCTGGCCGGCAGGACGCTCCAAGACATAGGCTACGAGATCAAGCAGCGCGTCAAAGACGAGATTGGCGACTGGATGACCATCAACATTGGCATTGGCACCAATCGCTTCCTCGCCAAACAGGCGGCTGGTTGGCACAAACCCGACGGTCTCGACACCATCGACCACACTAACCTGCTGGCCTACTACAAGCAAATGAAGCTGACCGACCTTAATGGCATCGCCGAAAGAAACGAAGCCAGGCTGAACGCCCTTGGCATTATGACGCCGCTCGATTTCATTAATGCTGGCGAGATGATCTTAAAAAAGCAGGTCTTTCGCAGCATTACCGGCACCTACTGGTACCAGCGGCTACGTGGCTACGAAATAGACGACAACGACACGCACCTAGGCATGGTTGGCCGGCAATGGGTGGTAAAAGACCCGTCGCATAAAGATAGCTACCTGCTGCCCTGCCTCAGTTTCTTGTGCGAAACAACCGGTATGAAGCTACGTTACCGCGAGGTGGAAGCCCGCGGCGTCTGCGTGTGGGCCTCGTACCAAAACGGTGAGTTCTGGCAGTCCAAGCGTATGCATAAATCGACCTTCTATACCAACCAAGAAATCTACCGCCGAGCGCTTGAGCTATTCAACCAGCGACCGGCCGGCACCGTTCGCACCATGGGCATTTACTGCTACATGCTCACCCCCTCGCAGCGCAGCCAACTGAGTATGTTCGACGACATCGCAAAAAAAGACTGGCTCACCAAAGCCGTCGACGAAATTAATGATTTTTACGGCACCTTTACCGTCTACGCCGGCACCAGCCTAGAAGGAAAAAAGATCATCAAACAAAAAATACCGTTTGGCGGCACCGAGTATTTTGAGTTGTTGCTGAAGACGGGGTAGGCAGCCCCAATGGAGCTTAAGAACGTGACCGGCTGGTCTTCTCGATGGCTTTCTTGCGATCTTTACGGGCATCGGGGCCAGTTGCTTTTAGCGGCTTCAGATCTTCACGAATGGCAACTCGTACGGCCATGGCATAGTTGTTGGAAAACCCAGCGGCAACCGAGCTGGCCTCTATAGTACGGGGGGCTCTTTATATTTTTAGAAACAGAATAGCTTTACAATGATTTTCGTGCGTTTAGGGCGGTCGTATTTAACTCCTTGCTTACACGTTGTCGAGTTTTAAGACCACTCTTGCCTGTTTCTGATGCAGCGAGCGCAAACATTTCAATTCTATCTCGGGGTTCCCGAATTTGTGCCTCGGAGAAGCCTACTGAGCGAAGTGCCGCTGAGCCAGTAAGGCGGTCGATCATTTCGTCTCGGATGTCAGCTTCTTCAGTAGCGCGACTCTGCATACCATCATGCTTGTTCATGACAGTGCCATGACGAGGGTGATTTGGTTTCTTTGCGACCTTTCGTGCGCCCATTGCCTTATTACCATAAGCTATAGCCCTCAAAAGTGTGTCGACATTCTCGGCACGCTCATCGAGTTTTGAAAACGCACCAACCTCTGGGTCAAGCTTTGGCAATGGAAGTGATTTTTTAACAGCGAGTCTGCGGTTTAATTCGTCTAATCGCTTACCTCCAATAATTAGGAGGTACGCTTCGTTAAAAGAGTGCGCGCCTAAATCAACAATTCTTTCGATCTTCAAAAGTTCATCATCTGAAGGCTCTACCGCATCGTGTACTAATTCAATAGCACCAAGGTCTCTTTCATAATCAGTCACTGTAATCTCCTAATCTGCTCACCCTTAACCTTAGTTTTTCTCGATCTCCCTTTGGTGCTCCTGACGGGTTCACACTATTGGCATTAAAATGGCTTTCGATTGAGGCGGGCTTTGCAATATCGAGCCTATTTAAAGGAGGATTTAGCGGAGAAGGTTCAGTGTACAGTTCGGGTAGTGATTCGCTAGAACCTTTTACAGCTTCATGCTTTCCACGAGCCGGCTGTTCGACCCTTGCGTCAGGTTTTCGCACGTGACGGCCGTTGGATCCGCGAAAAATATCAGACATGTCTTCAGGGTTACTCATTCAAAAACTATAGCATAATCGTGATCATTAGTCAACTGTCTCCGCCCCTGTAGACTTTGTTGAGACTAGTCCCAACGAAACACCCTGATAGCGATGGCGTAAATGACGATGATCCAGAGTCCAATCAGGCCAAGCTGCGGCAAGATGTCGATCAGGGTCTTGGCCTCTGTCATAATCAGGCGCATGCCATCAATAACAGGAGTCAGTGGGAAGAAGGTGGTGATGTTCTGTAGCCAATCCGGCATAAGGAAGCGCGGGAAGAAGATGCCCGATAGGAAGAGCATCGGCAGGGCCACAATCTGGGTCAGGGCGGCCGATTGGGTGGCGTTCTTAGCCCAGCCACCAATAGCCAGGCCAAAGCCAAACATAAGGATGATGCTGATGACCGCAACGAACGCAAGCTGGAACCAATCACCTCTCATGTTGAAGTCGAATACAAACAGCGCCACGACGAACATCAAGACCAGACTGATAACACCAACCAGCATATAGTTGAGCATATTGGCGAACACCAGTTGACCAGCAGTAATCGGGGCAGCTCGTAGACGGCGCAGGGCACCGGTCTTCTTTTCGGTTGGTAGCTGGTTAGCCAGGCCAAAGATACCCAAGCTGAGGATGGTGAATCCAAGCAAGCCGGCAAAAATGTAGTCGAAGGCCGACAATCCGCTAGCAGATGTTGATTTTTGTTCAACTGTAAGCGGCGGCGCTGGCTGTCCGAGCTCACTATTAATGCCATCAAGCGCCAGCTGCATCACTGCAGCCACTGTTTGGCCCGATATGGGGCTCGCCTCGGCAAAATAGACGTTCACGGCGCCGCTGGGCTGTCCTATATCGTTAAGGGCGCCAAAACCGGTGGGCAGCTCAACAATTGAATCGAGCTCAGAGCGCCCCATGCGGTCGCGGGCATCCTCAAGCGAGGTGGCAGCGTCGTTAACCACAAAGGTGTCATTGTCGCGTAGCTGGGTCTCAAACTGCTCAGCGAAAGAAGAATCCGACGAGTTGATGAGCGCCACATCGAACTTAAGGTCAGTATTACCGCTGTTAAGGTAGCCAAAGACAAACAAGAACAGTAGTGGGAACAGGAACGTGAAAAACAGGCCGGTTTTATCACGGAAAAACCGCTTGGTGTAGGCAGAAGTCAGGGCGGCAACGGTGCGCAGGTAGCGGGTGTTCATTATTCGCGTAGGTCCTTTCCGGTCAGGTCAATGAAGACATCTTCTAAGTTAGCCTGTTCAACCCGCTGCTTTTTGCTAAAGCCGCGGCCAATCAGGGCTTTCACCAGATTTTCGGGGGTATCAATCGTCACAATCTTGCCGTTATCCATAATAGCAATCCGGTCGCACAGCAGCTCGGCTTCATCCATATAGTGAGTGGTCAGAACAACAGTGATTCCCCTTTTTTTAATCTGTTGAATGAGCTCCCATAGGTTACGGCGGGCCTGCGGGTCGAGGCCGGTAGTTGGTTCATCAAGAAACAGCACTCGCGGCTGGTTGACAAGGGCGGCGGCAATACTAAAACGTTGCCGTTGGCCGCCAGACAGATCTTCAACGTAACTCTTAGACTTATCGGTCAGTTGGACTTCTGCCAGTAACTCATCTGGGTTGCTGCGAGAATCGTACAGGGCGTTGAACATGACCAGCTGCTCGCGCAGAGTCAGCTTGTCGAAAAAGGCGGTTGATTGCAGCTGGATGCCAATGATCTTCTTAACGTCAGAAGGCTTCTTTTGGACATTAATACCATCGAGCACGACGCTACCGCCGTCTATCGGCCGCAATGCTTCAATCATCTCTAGAGTGGTCGTCTTGCCAGCTCCATTTGGGCCAAGAATCCCAAACACCTCACCTTCCTTGACGGTGAAGCTAATCCCCTTCACCGTTGTTTTGTCCCCATATTGTTTGGTCAATTTCTTGACGGTTATAATATCGCTCATTGGTTTCAGTATACCCCCTGGGGCCACCCCTTGCAAACAAAATCGCCCCCGGGGAGGGGACGATTCTGGCACCTGTTTGTTTGGCTTTAGTATATGGCCAAATTGCTTATGGTGCAAGTACGTTTTTTAGCTTTTAAAAAACTACTTTTTCTTCGATACGGTCAAGAAACCGTTTCGTGGGTTTTCTTTGACAACGCGGTCTTCAGGCAATTCGACTGGGTGTCCCTTTGCGTTCTTCTCTACCTTTGCGAAAAAGTAGATTGTTTGCGGCTTGCCACCACGAAGTGTTACTTCGGTGCTGTGCAAGTAGTATGTAACTCCTTTTGAGTTTGTGTGACTGTAAGCCATGGTAGTTCTTATACCTCCTATTAGTGCTATACGATTGTTAGCGTACAACCACAGAGCCTCCCCTGTCAACACCTAGACCGACTGATAGTGTTTGCGCAGAAGCAGCTTGAGGATGCCCAGGCTCACCAAACGCGCCACGATGACCATAGAAATGACTAGGCATATAAGCACCGACCAGCCGGCAAAATCTGGCGACCAGAGTGGTGAGCTAAACGAATAAATGTAGGTCTCTTGACGTGGCTTCCCCGCACCGTTAGTCGGATCGGCGGCGGCTGGGAATTTAGCGAGTTCATTAGTGGTGCACTGAAGATAGGCGGCTGAAAAACTGGTGAACTGCGGAGCACAGATCTCTTGGGCGAGCTGATAGATATTCCCGTTGGGGTTTCGATCGCCAAACTGATTGGCCTGCCAGGCCTGCAGTGCTCGGTTGTAGCTTGATTCTAGATAGACTCCCCGCCCTAGGTCGGTATTCATATGGCTGGAAACGTATTGTTGTAGATCGTACAACCTAGTAATGGTTGTCTCTTCCTCCCCCGTCTGGTCGGCGACAATCACAGCAGCCCGGCGATCATTCATGCCAATATTGTTCAACCGAAGAAATGTTGCTGCCACAAATAGCGCCAAAATTAATAAAATAATCAACTGCCAGGTTTTTACACGCTGCAGGTCTTTAATGCTTCGCCGAACTTTTCTTTTGTCTACCACGTCGTCAAGGAATTCCCACCTTAGTACTTAGCCTTATTGTAGCACGCCGCTAACGACGATAGAGTGGGAATCGCGCCGTCAATATTAACAATACGACTCCAGCAGCGATAAAGAAGAACACTTCGAGCGCTTGGCGATCGCCCATAAAGCTCAGCAGGATTAATAATACACCCGCGGCAAGTGCGGCACCAATGTTCCCCAGAATTTCCAGAAAGCCGAAATAAACGATCCGCCGACCCGACAAATCGGCGTTGTCGAAGACGGCTCGGTTGTACGCCATCGAGTAGCCGGTCGTTGCGGCTTCATTGGCGACGTTAAGGGCTGCAATGTTAAAGGCGCTGTTGGTAAAAGGGCGAGCAGCATGCGTCAGTGCATTAAACACTGCGGTTATCATAAGGAGTTCTCGGCCACGGCGCTTGTCAATGAGTAGGCCGTAAGCATAAGATGCGGCCAGGGCCGCGAAGAGAACCACAGAGCTGAGCAACCCAGTAATTGCATAGACTTCATTAGACGTTGCGATTCCAATAATAAAAATTGCGTAGAACAGTGACCAGACGATACTAGATGTAAAGGCGTCGAAGCCTACTGCAGTATGGGCA
>Ga0306872_100494_pt1 | contig 15323 bp, 22 predicted proteins | sample AntRauMeHopE1498_FD_190455 | JGI IMG/M metagenome (GOLD analysis project Ga0306872, IMG submission 190455) | Saline lake microbial communities from Rauer Islands, Antarctica - Metagenome Hop E1 #498 (v2) (version 2) | ecosystem: Environmental > Aquatic > Non-marine Saline and Alkaline > Saline ...
CCCGGCAAAATTTTGGGCTTCTGCGCGTATTGAGTGTATAGCATCACCGAGACGACCCCCCAAGACCTTGTTCGAGAAACCGTGTACTGCATCACCGAGGTTAGCTACCCCCATTTGGGTAATCGTACTTGCATCATTTAACTCTTTAAGCGACGCTCTTAAACCTGTTAACTTTTCCTCAAGTGCCTGTACTTGTTCTTGTGCTTGTTCTAATTGTACGTGACTGTTATCACCAAAAACCATATTTACATTAACTTGTTTATCTGTCGTGGCTTTGAGTTTAGTGTATTCAGCTTCGACGAGTTTTATATAAGCTGAAGTTTCAGCAATAGATAACTTAGTACCAGCCTTAATTTTTTCAGCGGCGCTCAACGCTAAAGATTCAATGTTCTGGTAAAAATGAACGGCGTCAGCTAAAGCCTTCTGTGTTTCGAAACCCCCTTTAGGAAAAACCATAAGCCCGATTTCTTGAAGTCGAGACGCTTCACTAACCACTTCTGCGGCACCGAAACCCTTACCGACTATAGCGGCGTACTTCGCTGAGAACATTACTAATTTGGCCATCGCCGTGGTGAGCCCCGTGATACCTGCAATAAACTCAGGGTCTTTAAGCATATCTGTCATCTCTTTTAGAGCAACCGAGATATTGTGCATAAAGTCACCCTTAGCCATCTTATTCTTCGCTCGTTCCCATTCTTCGGTAAGCTTATTTACAGCTTTTACAGATTCAGCGATAGTCCCTTTAAAGTTTTCATCTAACGCTTTTCTAAACTTGGGTAAAAACACATCCGAGTAAACTTCTCCGGCACTTACCGCCTTATCAAATGCCTCGACAGTCATACCCATGGCCTTTGCGCCTAATTGGAAAGCACCAGGGATACTATCACCCATCTGACGACGGATTTCTTCCATGCTCACTTTTCCTTTACTGAGCATTTGTTCTAGAGCAAGAAACGTCAAGGACATACGTTCATTTGAAAGACCTAAAATCGCTCCGGCGTTTGACACAGACTTGAAAATAGCTTGAACTTCCTTCATGGGTATTTTAGAAGACTCCGCTGCGGCTAAAAACCCTTTATACCCCTCTCTTAACGTAAAAAAGTTTAGTCCTAAATCGTCCGCTGTTTTACTCAAGAACCCGAACTGTTTATCAGCCGCCGCTACAGATCCTGTGATATTTTTATAGGCGTTTTCAGCGACTTTCGTAGCCATACCCGCCGCCCATATACTCTCGGTCATACTTTTTATGCTGTAGGCGACGGCCCCCGCAGCAAGACCTACCGTCAATAACCCGTTTCTAAAACCCGCTAAAGACCGCAGCACACCATCAGGAAACATCATAGAGGCTTTACGCTTCGTCTCATCAAAAACCGTATTCATTTTCAAGGCTTCGTGATGGGCTTTGTCGAAAGCGTAGGACATTTTGTCGGCTCCGGCTGCCGCCCTACCCATCCCACCAACAAGTTTAGCCGCTTGAGCTTCCGTGTATCCCATCTTGACACCGAGAGCGGTCATCTCTGTGGCTGATAGTCCAGCGGCTTTACCGACACTTTTCATCGCTTTAGCTGCCGTTTCGAACGCCTGGTTCCGAAGCATCTTCTCGTTTAAATCGGTAAACTCTTTCTGAGTTAGCCCTAAGTCTTGCCGAATTTTTAAACTGGAGCTGTTAATTGCTGCTGCGGCTATCTTGAAACTGGAAGCGGGTGTAGCGGCTGTTTGGGCGAGCTGTTTCAATCCGGTGTTGATATCACCGAGGCTCTGACTCACCTTTCCTGCCGGAACACTGGCGTTCAGTGCCTCGGCTATGACAACAGAAGACTTCTTCGCGTCCTCTCGCATCTTAGTGAGACCGGCGTTGAACTGACTGATATCCGCACGTACCTCAACATAGATTTCCCCGATTTTGGACATTTACCGCTCCCTGGCTGCCGCCGATGCTTCATTCATCTTGTTAATGAAGTGCCTTCCTAAATGAATAACCTTCTCAAACGTTTCAACTTTAAATTCTTCAATGCCGTACATTTTCATTGCTTCGTGTATTGCGACTTGATTCAGGGCAACCGGACCGCCCATCCCCAAGATGAACTGATCTTGGACTATGCCGTAGATCATCTCTGCGTCCTCGTTCTCAGGAAGAATCGGTGGGACGCAGAGAATACAATCAGCAGAGTCGAAGGCTTCGCCTTTTAGTTCTTTGCAGGTAGAGCAGGGCGGCTTTTCTTTGAGACGCTCTGCTCTTTCGATAAATTTGCCGTAACTTTTGCGACCCTCTCTTCCTCAAGATCGTTAAGGATAGACAGGCAGTTTGAAACGAACTGACTGAAGCCCACATTTTCGAGCATCAGTTTCATCTTAGTCTCAGTGTCGCAGACAAGGGGCGTACCGTCGTCATCTTCCAAGTTCTTCCATTCAACAATAGTGTAGTCCCATAGCATTTCGCTGAACTTGGTGTCGTTGGTGTCTGTAAACTCGAACCTCTGACCATTCTTATACTCGGTCTTAGGCTTGACACACTTTTTCTGGATCTCGGTTCGCTTAGCCTGGTTGACCGCACGAATACGGATCTCACCAGATCCAGGATCTTCATCATTAAATTTAAACCATGCGCCGGGATTGGGCTCTTTTGTCGAAAAAACTGTTGCCATTGTCGTTCCTTTCTTTTACAAAGTGAATTATGGGGAGAGGCACATCCCCTCCCCAAAAAGATTTGTTCTTAGACTGCTCTCACCATCACGCCGGATACTTTAGCTGTGAAGGAAGTTGTACCAAGGCCAGACTTATCCATACCGATGTTGAACGTTGTAATCGTTACTGAACTTACCTTCGTCGGCATCCCTGTTGTATGATCTGGGTCAAACCAACCTGTCGTCTGGCAGGGCTCAAAGTAGCTAGTGTTGTTGATGTAAAGCCTCAGATTTGTGAGGTGTGAGTTGTGAAGGTTCGCCATCTGAAGGGCTACCTGCCCCGTGGTGTCCGTAGGGGTATAATGACCGTTAAAGGAAACCGAACCACCGTCCTTCATACCATACTCGAACTGTTTCCAGGTGTCTCCGAAAGCAGAAGCGTCAAACTCTTCTACAGAAACGCCGTCCAATGTCCACGTACCCATACCAACGACCGATGTCGTTCCAAGGGTTACCTTTCCGTCTTTACCTACTATTACTGCCATTTTACTTCTCCTAACCTAATTCAATTTAGGCTTTATGTGTTTACAAACTTGGTGCAAAAATCGATTAACTTCAACAGTAGTTAAATGCCCTACCTCTATTGACGTATCAACAAAAATGCGAAGACCCGCCTTCCTCGCTTTGCTGCAAAAATATATGTCCTCCCCAATGGGTTTACCGTCCACTTGGTCAAAGGCAAACCAGGGTTTTTCTATCTTGTCAAACACTTTCATGTCGAACAAGAGGCAACCTGTCCCGGTAGCGTCTATCTCGATTAAATCACCTGAATAGGCTTCTTCTTCGGAAACGCTTTCATATTTGCCAATTTCTCCTCTTAAAAAGATCGGATCAAACGGCATCCATCGTCGATGCACCCGTACCCCACAGACATCAACTTTATGAGAAAGTAACTTAGTAAGAGTGTCCACAGGGTACACTTGATCAGTATCAAGCATCAGTAGGTACTTAGCTCCGGTCATCTGTGCCTGTTCGACTAAACTATTCCTGGCATCAGCCAGACTTCCGCTAAAAGGCCCGTGAGGAAACTGCGGGACCAAAAGGGAGTACGCATCAGGTTTATCCATACAAGCATAGCTCGTAAAGAACTGAACCGGCACTTGGGCATCTACTAAAGGAAACCCGATAGCAACGCCTCCAAGCCGCTCTCGTTTACGTTGGATGTATGTATTCTTATCTCTATCCCACTTTCCCGCACTATAAGCGTCTTTGTAAAACTCATCAGATGCTTCATGCCCATCATTTACAGGATGATGGTGCCGTAACTTAGCCCCCTTTGCTACGAGCCTTCGTCCCGTTTCAGTAGCAATGTCCCCTAACTCTTCTTCACAAAAGCAATGTTCGTAGGCTTCGTTAAAAAATTGTCCGTCTGGTAAAAGGTCGAGCATTTTCTTATGGGCCATCCAATGCCCCTGGTCGTTCCCGGGCTCTGTCCAAACACCGACTACCCCAAACCAGTTTTCGTCTACTGTTGCAAGAGTTTCTGTTAATGCTTGCTCAAAACCTTCTTCAACCTCAGTGTCATCTCCGAGGAAAAGCACCCAATCACGAGTAGCGTCTTTCGTGAGGATGTTAACCATGGCCGGACACCCGATCCTATCAACATCAACCGCCGAAACTATCTCAGCCCCGGGCAAGTGTTTTTTGATTGAACGGACACACCGTTCCGCAGAGGTGATTCGGACTACGGGAATTATGACACTTATCTTATTTGACAGCATGTAACCTCCCGTATGTATGAACAACTTGTTCACCTGTTAAAACATCTCTTAGTTCACTTATCCTGAATTTTGGTCTTATCCCATAAAGGTCACGATGTGCGTCATCTGTGTAATACTGCCAGGATAGAAGGTTCCAAAATGACACATGTGTTGGGTCACAGAAGGCCCCCCTCCCGTCCGTCGAAGGTGTTAGGTGCTCCAACACACCTTCTGGTTTCAATACACGCCAAATCTCTTCAATAACTCCGATAGTTTTACCAAGTGGTATATGCTCTAAAAAGTCAAAGGCTCTCACCTCGTCAATTGAGTTATCTTCGTAAGGAAGACCTCCTAAAACATCACAAACCAGGTCCGGGTTAACCCTTTCCTGTGCGTCAATGTTTACGTAGTCTTCTATTTTTCGATGTCCGCACCCAAGGTTGATTTTCAAACTCTTTCCTTTCTTTTAAGATTTTAGATATCTGCACTCATATGTTACTACGGCTCGATGAAGTTGATTCTGGTCACCGTCTCTGACAAACTGCTGGTTCTTCCTCTCCATTAAAACAGTCTCGTACCCAGTTGCTACCGGCTTTGAGTCGTCAAAAAGGTCCACTAAAGCTTGGTAAGCCGTTAACCGTGAAGCGTTCGTCCCGGCGTAAATGTCAAACTGGATTGTTGCAACCTCAAATTTTCTGTTCCCGAGCCAGTAGTCTACATAACTACTTACCATAAAATAGGTCGCATATGCAAGTTTTACACCAGAGGGGGCTAACTCTAAGTGCATCTTTCCAGGTAGAGAATCTTTTAACGTAGCGTCTGCGTTATAACGTCCATATATACCTGTCAAAATATTTTGCATTATTTCATACCTTCGTTAAAAACTCTTATGGCTTCGGATACGTTTTTATCAAGTGCGGGTTTAAGGAAAGGATGAGGTCTTGCTGGCCTTGGCCCACCGTGCCCGTGCTCTACCAACCATGCCTGCATCGCCCCTTTACCACCGGCTTTAACCATATAACCACCGTCTATGAACTTACTCTTCTTCCTCTTGATGGATTTTCTCAGCCTTCCGGTTTTATCAACAAATGCCGAAGTAACTTTTGCGTCTGCTTTTATCTTATCCGCAATCTTCATGGCTTGGTCGTTAAGGTGTTCACGTAGTTCTTTTGTAAACCCTGTCGTGTCAATGGAGATCCTCGCACCAGCCTTCATTTCAACCATTAAAAACCCCCAAAAGCTTTTAAAAGGCACCCGGTTACTGCTGTCGCCATTAAACCTATCACCACCCACATCCTGTCAAGGGATTCTTTAACCGCGTCTTTAGGGCACCCCGCTTGGTGCCTCTGTATCTTGCTAACAACACCGTCAGGCTTGAACGCATCGTCGTATTTATTCCCGAGGACCTGCACTTGAATCGACATCGCATTTAACCTTTCTGTTTGAACAGCAATAACGGAGATAGTCGAATCTATCTTATCCAGTTTACTCTCAGTCTTAGCGTACTGGTTTTCTATCTTATCCAGTTTACTCTCAGTCTTAGCGTACTGGTTTTCTAACTTACTCAGCTTTTCGAGTATCCGCGTCTCGGACATACACGTACCTTCCTCGGGTTTTCTCTAATCAAAACGGATTAAACAATCTCTTGACACCGGAGGACCATGTCGTCCTCCCGTTGATAGTCTTCTGGGTTACCGACAATCCGGTAGATTTTAGTTTTATGTAAGACTCGACAGGTAGAAGTTACTCGGGGATCTCGCCTCATACGAAGTCGAAACTCTATCCGTGACTCAACTTTATCCCCGTACATTGTCCTCTCGATGCCCCTAACCGGTATATACTCAGCCCATTTTGGTGAATTCGCCAAAGTCGTATAAGCCTCTACATCCGCACCCATCCCGTCTGAGGTGATCGTGAGTTCTTGTATCGTTATCGGCTGATCGAGCTTCCCTATCCGTTGCATTTTTATCCTCGATTAAACAGTCGATACGACTGAATCATTGAAGTAATATACCCTGGGACTTCGGCGTATTTGAAATTGGGACCGATGACACGGCTCTCCCTATGGGCGTACATATCCCCAATCAGTACCATGGCCGCAATCATGATCGGCTCGGGTACGTCTATGTTTCCGGGGGAACCGTAGCCACAAGTAAACTCAATTTCAATAGGGTTAGAGGGATACAGCGTATCGGTGGGCCAATCCTGGTTAGGGGACAGTAATAGCCTCCCCGGGTCGGAGGCACTGTCTACAATGTATCGAGATATGTCCAAAGTGTTGACAGTGCCGTCTTCAAGTGTGTAAGACACGGACGTAACAGCTTGTAAATTCCCATATGGTAAGGTGAAGAAAGCCGTAGGCCATTCGTCGGCGTAGGCTTTCCACGTTTGAGTGACCATCTTTCTATTTGTTATGTTTTCCACCTGAGCCGTAGCCGCATAAATGAGAGACTGGATAAGCCTATCAGAGGCATCGTGGTCAACCCGGAGGTATTCTTTAACATCGTCAAGGCTTAAAAACGTACCTGTGGGGCCAGTTACAAGAACTGTCTTCATATAGCCTATTTCTTCATATTTTCTCATAGCCGACCCCGTTTAAGTTAAGATAGAGCAACCTCACCCACATTTTCAAGAAGGGTCCCGTTACCAGCACTATCGAAAAATACAGCAATACACTCTTTAGGTGCGTTCAAAGTAATTACCTTGTTCGTACCGTCCCAGGTGCCTGTGGTAATGGTCACCGTGTGAGCTTTCGTACCAGAGGCACTCGTGTTCTTGACAACGAACAGACCCTGATGGGCCGAAGCGTCGGCAAGGGTGGCTGCGACAATTTCAACTGCTGTACTGTTAAGCTCGACCGACTGAACGCCGTCGAGAATAGCTCCACTCACGGTAAGTTCCTGCACCTGCGTAGAGGTAACCTGTGTTCCATCGAACTCAAGTACACCCCCGCTTTCGATAAGGAGTTTACCCCCATCTGCGATAACGTGGGTATCGCCCCCGTCTTTCCTATATGTTTTTGGAATGTATGACATTTGAAATTTCCTTTTTTATCAGTGGTTACCCCGGTCCGAGGTTGCCCCGGACCGAGTAGTTACTTAAAACCTGATTATGCTATACCGGGGAGGACTCAGGGTTACCTTTTACAAGTTCAATGGACATGGGCATAGAGACTGTACCGGTGACTGTATAAACCAGTTTGAGGTAGCGTCTTCCGCCTACATAACCGATCTTGTAAAGAGTGTTATCCGAATCGGTATCGGCGATGGTAAGAACGACGCCGGAGGTAACCTCTACCCCAAGAACATCCTTCGTCTCAACATTGGCGTAATTATCACCGTCATAGCTGTGCTGAAGAGTAAACACGAATTTGTGACCGGCGGCCAATCCAGTACCAGCATCAAGACCGCAGTTAATAAGAAGACAGGCTGAGTTAAACCCCGCAAGGTCAATGTCCTCTTTGGTCGCCGTTGCACTAATAGCAATCGGATCAAGGATAGAGACTACCCCAAGTTTGTTGTATAAATCTTTCATTTTTCCTTCCTTTTATTTGGGCCGGGAGTTACCCCGGCTTTGTTTTTTAGGTAGTTGCTATCTTCAAGGCTTTAACTGCCTCGAACATTACGATTCCACCACCGACCCTCTTCGTTGTATAGAAGAGGGTATTTCCCTTGGAGGTATAGGGATCTCGAAGAATACGAATGCCCGTTCGGTCGAGAATGAGATACGCCCTCTTAAAGTTACCGAAGAAAATGGGAAAAGCGTTTCCGGCAATGTCTGCGATGTTGTCATCGTAGGCTACAGGTTTACCCAAAAGCATGTCAGGGGCGTTAGCCACAAGACCTGGCTGCCAGAGGTACTCACCCTCACCAGTCTTCAGAGTACGGATCTTTGCACAGGTAGCATCGTTAAGGAGCCAAGTAGCTCCGTTACGATAAACCGGTTTAAGCGCGTGCTGAAGGTTAACAAGAGCGTCCGGACTGTTAAGTACCGTAGCGTTCCCACCGGGGACATAACCAACTTTACCCCACTCGTAAGAAGCGTTTGTAACCATTGTGTACCCGGCGATCCCATGGGGCTTTGCTACGCCGTCGCCGTTAACGAAGGCCGAACCTTCCTGCTCAGAGAACTCAACGGAGACCTCATCAGCCAGCCAGCTTGCAAGATCCATATAGGCATCGTCAAGGGCGACGTTGGTGGCACCAGGCTCGGCGTAAAGCTCTTTCTGGTTGATGGCAATTTCCCTGAGAGTCGGAGTTGCTGTCTCAGGACGGGACTCTCTCTCAGCCACCCAACCAGAACTTGCTCCGCCCATGTTTACGAGCTTCTTATAGGTGTCAACGCCGATAGCCCTGACAGTGGCAAGATTTCTCATTACAGAGATTGTACCTGCTACCCTGTCAATAGCCTTGTCGAACTCAGGAGGGGCGATGATGTAACCGCCATCGGGATCGGACAAAGTGGACAGTCCGGCCTTTACCTGAAGCTGTTTCACATTAGCCAGGTTAGCTTCACCACCGGAACGAAACCACTTTTCAAAAGCGTCCTTGTGTTCGGCCCGAGCACCGTTAACTTCGGAGTCGCCCCCACCAGGGAGAGTCTTTGCCTGAGCAACTTCTTTGGCAAGGAGGTCAAGTTCGGCTTTCATCTTGGAAAGCTCGGTAACATCAGCGTTGATTTTCTCAACCTTTTCTGTCAATAACGGGTCAACCGTTCCTTTCGCTTCAAGTTTCTTGAGCCTTTCGTCGTTTGCAATCTTGAACTCTTCGTAAGTGTTACCAAGAGATGCTATCGCTTTTTTTGTTTCTTCCATATCAATTTCCCTGTTTAAATTTTTCAGTTATTTTGTTAATAAAGTCTACCAGTTCGGTCGCGGAGGCGGGGTCCGCTTCCGTATCTTTATCACCAAGTGCTTTCCAGCCTCTCGCAAGAATAGCTTTGGCTTGATTTGCAGAAAGCCCGCCTACATCTCGTAGAAGGGTCTCTGTGTCTCGTATATTTGGTTCTTCAGGAATCTGAACATGCTTGTATTGGTCAGGGCAGTTAGCATAAAAACTCATGTCGAAATGAGCCTCCACGGGTTTCCCTCCTCCGATTATTGTGTCAATAAAGCCTTTTTCTTTAGCCTCTTTAGCAGACAACCAAGTTTCCGCTTCAAGCATGTCCCGTAAGTCTTTTTTGCCGATGTTGGTATTATCAGCGTACATGTCAATAAGAGTCACGTTAATCTGTTCAAGAATGTCGGCTGTGGCTCTTAAATCATGCTGGTTACCCCACATGCCCGATAGGGGTTCGTGGATCATGATAATGGAGTTTTTATAAGCCTGTTTCTCATATCCTGCAACAGCGATATAGGAAGCCGCAGAAGCCGCAAGAGACTCAATCCGAGTTACGACTTTACCTGGGTGCGCCTGAATTGCGTTAAATATGGCATGGGCGTCAAACACATCGCCCCCGGGCGAGTTAACCCTAACAGTTATCTTCTTCTCCGCCATCTCCGCAAGTGTGTCTACGAAGCCTCTGGCTTCGTTATACGGCCACCCTATATAGTCATAGACCAATATCTCTGCCGTATCTGCGGTAACGTTTTCGACCTTAAACCAATCAGGCTTGTCCAGGGGTTTCTTATGCTGGGCAGCAATAAACTCTGCGTTTTTCTGATTTCTATAATCTAATTTCATTTGTCCTCTCCCGGGGCCTTTTCCCCTGGCGCTTCTTTAACAGAGCTTGTTCGTGTCCGGTATTCGTCACCTTGTGGACCGTACCCATTGTAATCAAGCATTTCACGAACTTCATTAGGGTTGAATATCTCTTTATCAATCGCCGTTGCAAAGCTTTCCATCTGCTCTTTGAAAGAGCCACGGAGAAGCCCTTCGGCTTTAAATTTGGCGTAGTATTTTACCCTGTCCGCCGGTGTTAACAGATCCCGGTAAATGGCTTTCTCGATGTTTACGATCCATGGCATCAATGCGTAGATAACGAAACCGATAGAAAACTGTTCGGCTGAGGCGAAGGTCGGGGTGCTGTCGGACGTACCCATTGCGGTAAGAGGCATACCAAAGAAGATGTCCACTATCTCTGACTTCTGGTAACGCCGCGTATCCAGGAATTGCGAGTCTTCCGGTGAAATCGTAATCGGGCTTGCCTTCATGCCTTCTTCAAGGAGCATCATTCGATGGGCTTTACCTAAGCCTGAATAGGCTGTTCCCAGGGAGTCTTTTAAATTGGTGTGAGCGTTTTCAGATAGTTTCCCGGGGTGTTCTACGATCATACTTGGGTGTGTACCACTTCCAAAGTACCTTGCACCGAACTCTTCAGTGGCGAGGCCTAGGCCGATGCTTTCCCTGATGTACTCAATGGGGTTCATGCCCATGTAGCCATTTAAAGTCATACCTTTAATGTGCATTATGTCTTTTCTGGGAACTACACAATGCTCACCGTTCGGTAGGCTCAAGTGATACCAAAGAGAGTAATCTTCTTTTTGCTCAACGTTTGTAACGATTCCCGGAGCAAACGGGATCAATCCTCGTAATTTACCAGCGGAAACTTGTTTAAGGGCAAAGAAGTTTCCTCTAAGAACCAAGTGGCCGATAACCATCCCCCAAAACTCAGAAGATGTCATCCAATCGTTCGGTAGGTCGTGGCATATTTCATAGAGGTGGAAGCCTCTGGCGGGTTCTCGGTTCTTTCCTTTCCTCTCCATGATATGACATGGGAGCATCCCAATTACCCGGGAGAGGATGTGAACACACGAATAAACAGTAGCCTGTCGCATAGCCGATTCGCTGGAAACTGTAGCGCCTGACGTGGTACTTGAACCGCCGCCGAGGGTAGTACGGATTAGCCGTTCTATCTCTTGACTTACTGCTTTAGGCCGGGCCATCCGTGACATTATACTCATGTTTCATCTCTCATTAGATAACTGGCAGCCATTAAACAGAAACCGCAAACAGCAAATGCTATCCACGGTTCTTTTAGGTAGAGGCCGTAGCCAAGGCCGATCAAACCCCCGAAAAACATAGCGTCTCGGATATCAATTTTTTGAATTTGTTTGGTGCGGTAGAGGACGTAGAGGAAAACAAGGAAACCTGAAACGGCATAGCCTACCCAGGGCAGAAACAAAAAAAGACCGTAGCCCAGGAGTATAACTCCAGCTACAGCCAAAAGGTCTAAAAAGACCGCTTTGGAAAAGATCAAAGGTCTTTTGAAAGGCATTTAAAACTCCCGATTCAAGTGAATCTCAACTCCTATTTCAATATAGGCTCTCCCTAAATTTTTTAATTAGAAAACATTCTACCTGATTTATGTAATGATTGCAAGTAAAATACCGTTCAAAAAGTTAACACTCCCCGGGTTTCGTAGGCAGAAGGCTCTTCAACTTCGAGTTTATCGACGATGCCAAAAGCGTTGGAGAGGGCCGCCAAACCGTCGATTCGGCCTGTTGACTTGGATTTTGTTAGCTTCCGGTTCCCTGCAGGATCTTTTTCAAGTTTTGCATTTGACACACACATTTTTAGGATAGGGTGATCACCATGGGCGATCAAGCCGTTAAGAAAAGCCGCCTCCATCTTATCTAAAGCTGGCGCCTGGTCTTTATACCCTTGCCCATATTCGACGAGGGGTAGCTCCAAACCTGCTCTCTCCGCAGCTTTCTTGAAAACATCAATGCGCCACCTGTCAAACGCAATAGCTACCGGAGTGCAGTTACTCAGCACACCCATCATATGTTCAATGACAAAATCATAATCGACCGTCGCCCCTGGTGTGAGGATCAATAACCCTTCCTTCGCCCATAAGTCATAAGGAACGCCGTCTCTATGTGCCCGATCCTTGACACCCATTTCCGGTGCGTAGAAGAAAACTCGAACCTGCCACACCGTTTCTTTTAACCAGATAACAGCTAACGCCGTCAAGTCCGTTCGGGCCGAAAGGTCAAGACCGCAATACACTTCTACCCCTTCTAACTCGTCAGGGACCGCATTACATGACTCAAACACCGCCTTTGAGATAAACGGCGTTGCAGCATCAACTCGTTGATTGAGATACAAGTTCCGGAAGGAGTTTTCCATCGAAGGCATCTGTCGAGCCTTCGCTGCGAAATCTCTCATTTCGGTCAAACTTCTAAAATCGCCGAGAGCAGGGTTAGCCAAATACCAGTTTTCTTCATCCCAAGCGTCGTACTCTTCAGGGACAGTATAAAGGAAAGACACAAAAGTATCGTCCTCAATCTCACATTCTCTGATTTTCTCCCCGTAATCAATCAATTCAGAGAGAAGGGCGATGTCACTGGGGGCCTGGGTAGAAAACGTCCAAACCATCGGCGCATCATGGGCCGCCGTCGAAGTCAAAAGAGCGTCGTAAAGCGTCCGGTCGTTCCCGAACTCCGCCAGCTCATCAAACGCAATAAAAGACGAAGATTTACCCATCTTCCCTTTTTTCTCTCCCGAGAGGACGGAATAGATGGACCCGCTAACGGGGTCCATGATATGTTTTCGAGATTCTGTAACATTTAACTGTTTAGAAAGTTCTGGGTCCATGTAAACAATGTTCTTCGCATAATTAAAAAGGATACCCGCTTGCTCCCTGTCCACACTGAGGCTATAAAGCTGCCCGTTCCTAACAGCTTCAGGGCCACAGAGATGGCAGAGGGTAAGAGCCGCTACAAACGAAGTTTTCCCGCCTTTTCTCCCCATGGATAACACCGCTTGCCGAACTAACTTTCGACCATCTGCGCCACATGGATCGTACGAACGTCTTAATATGTCCTTCTGCCAATCTCGAAGAACCATCATCTCCCCGGCACCTTTACCATCAGGGAGCCGCAAAGTTTCCATGAACGCGATAATCCGGTCCGAACGCTCAGTTGTCAATTATTACTCCCCAAACATTAACCCCTTCCGTGAACTGACTTCGACCTGGCTTTTGTCCGTTGATACACCTTTTTTCCTCAGTTTCGTCGATAAAGTTGCCATACTGGACGTGGTTTCCTTCATTATCTTGTACCAAGGGTTCTCTGTAAAGGTGTACTGTTTGGGTATTTCCGGCGCATCCGGGTCCCCGAACGTTGCTAAATCTGGGGGAACGTACACTTCATTCTGAATAACCGCCCCAAACTCGTTAACTTTCTTCGCTGCCAAGTACCTCTGGTGTTCCATATCGCAGAAAGCGGCCAACATAACCACCGTTTCTGCGTCAAACGTATCGACGGTATTAGCATTAACGATCTTTTTGAACAAATTCCTGGGCCTTTGCTCCATCCCTGCTGGCGGATTAGGCCGTTTTACTGTCTTTGGTTTTATCACAGCCAGCCTACTCGCTGGTTTTGGTCCTCGGGCACCCATCTGTTACCTCCTACATATTCCAAAAATGATTTGGGTCGTTGGGTGTGCCTTCCTGGTTACACCCTCTGTCTTGATCCTGTTTATGGTGTCTCTCGTGACAAGTGTGACAAGCGCTCCACAAATTACTCATCACAAGACGCTTCTCCGGTACTTTTGACACCTCTTCGATATGGTGAACAAGTGTAGCCTTCGTGTAGATTTTCCTTTCGAGACACCACTCACACAGAGGGCTCCGCTTTAACTTCATCGCACGGACTTTCTTCCACCGAAAATCGTAACCCCTCTCCCTCGCTGTCGGTCGGCTCAAGTTCCCCTCCACAAAAAGGACAGAAACTATGTAGAAGAATTTGTTCTACCCGCTTCTTCTGCCCCTCTAACGTTATAAGTATTTTCGTATATGTCTGAGACACCAACCGGTTTCCCTTTCTCCTGCAAGTAGTTTCCAAGCAAACCCTTTTAAGAGGTTTCTTCCACGTCTGTGTTTCAAATCTTTTACTCAGCTTCCAGAAATATGTTCCAGGAAAGCACTAACCCGTCAAACATCTCGTTAGGCTGTCCCCCATAAGTAAACTCCTTACCCTTCCAAACCGCAACCTGATAACCTTCTTCATTCCATTCAGGGCAATAACACAAAACCAAACGCCCTACTTGGGGTTTTATTTTACTCTCTACTCCTACCCATTCCACTACACTCTCCTTTTAGGTGACTTAACCCACCCTGCAAAAGTTATCCTGACTCCTGACTCGTGGAACATCTCTCTCGTTACGGCAAAGTCTCCTTTGTACGTTGGGTCTTCCCGATCTGGTTCGGCGCAAATGACTTCCTTGATTCCGGCCTGAACTATGGCCCTGGCACAATCGGCACAAGGAAACCAAGGAAGGTACATTCTACACCCCATTAGACGAAAACCGTTAGCCGCCGCATTGTATATGGCGTTACGCTCTGCATGTTCCGTCCAGAGATACTTCGCTGGCCTTTCGTGCCTACAGAGAACCTCATCGTCCAGGCCCCGAGGAAAGCCGTTCCAACCCATAGACACCAAAACGTTCCGTTCATCCACGATTACTGCGGCTGTCTTCCTGGACTTATCCTTACTCCAAGTGGCTATGTGCTCAGCTAACGCCATCCATCTCTTGTCCCACATACTCTTTCGTCCTTTTTAAGTGTTGCGCCCGGTTACCTACCCGACCCCATGCCGGACAGATTCTTACATTATAGGTCAATTTTTTGTAACCGAGCGCAGGTGAACTGTGAACTATCTACTGGCTAAAACGGCTACTTCATACGGCACCTCTCTTCTTTTTAGTTAAGTTAAACGCTTGCTGAACATGGGCTTCCGTGTAGCGCTTAACTCCCGAAGGGAGGCGAAGCGGTGTTATCTTCCCTGCTTTCTCCCAATACTGTAACGTCCTTCTGGAGATCCTTAGAATCTGGATAAGGGATTTTGCGTCAATCAGTTGCACCGTGTTCATAAGCCTCCTTTGCCTGTTTACCTCATGCTCTACTCCTACCACAACGACGTTTTCCTTGTCAAGAAGTATTGCACATCATTGCACAACAAAAAAAGAAATGAAATTTTGGTAACAGCACGGACGGG
>Ga0306872_100498_pt1 | contig 15260 bp, 21 predicted proteins | sample AntRauMeHopE1498_FD_190455 | JGI IMG/M metagenome (GOLD analysis project Ga0306872, IMG submission 190455) | Saline lake microbial communities from Rauer Islands, Antarctica - Metagenome Hop E1 #498 (v2) (version 2) | ecosystem: Environmental > Aquatic > Non-marine Saline and Alkaline > Saline ...
GACCGAAGCCAGCGAACCTTCGAGCATTAGTGTGTAAGAAATGACAGTAATAAAACTAACTAAAAAGGCTGAATTAAAATCTTTTTTATAGGTAAACAAGAAGTAAGTAGCGGCCACGGAAAACAATACGATTCCGACCACGAACACTGTTTCAATTTGAATATTCATACTCATATATTAGCATAACTAAAAATACAGTATACGGATAGTCTCCAGACTTATATACTTGTCTGGAAATTAAATATAGAAAAAACCCATCGAGACTTTGTTTTTCGTGAGAGGAAAGGTGGGGGAAAAAGAAAGGGGTGGATGAGCTTTGGGCGACAGTACTATACTGTCAAAGATGGTTTTGATGACAGTACTATACTGTCGAAGTTGTGTATGGGAACTGGTCCTAGTAAAGATAATACTCTATTTATAAAATTAAACAATTAAGTTATCCCCGCACCTGACGTAAAGATTGCGTGCGGATACTCCTGTTCCAAAGCCGTCTTTCTAGACGACACTGGAAGCAGTCTGACTCAATCAACATCGAAGTAGAAATCTCAGGAGTTTTTTTTATAGCTTTATAAACTCTTTCTTCCCCTTGACATCAGTACCTCTTAGGCGTTTTGTTCCCCCAACAAAAGAAAGGAGATTTTTTGTGGCGTAGAATCCACTTCCATCAATCTTGCACGGCCCTACCACAAAGTCCTCAACTGGCTCGGCTTTTTTGTAACTTTACAACTTCAAATGTTTCTAGATCTATTACTTTTATTGAATTATAAGCAATTGTTCCGCTAGGCATTCCATCACAGGTGTATACAGAATCCTAAGAAAAGTCTGCAAAAGCCAAGTACCTACCCTATGGAGCACTTTTATTCACAGAAGTACGGATTTGGTTACCAAGCCCTTTCCTTGGTTTTTTCTTAATTTTGGTTATAAAACAGCCCTAATCCCGCAGTTTCGCGGCGAAACTGCGGGATTAGGGCGGTCGAGGCTTTTCTTACGAGCTACCTATATGGGACGAAGTTGGAACTTTTTTAAAAAACTTGAGCTACTCCCAAACGCCTCCAGTATACTTCTTAACAGAGTGACCACCACAAGGAAATTCCCCATTGTAAAAAACTACATCTATCTTTGTTTCTAGTGAACTTCCTTCTTTATATGAACCTGCTCTTGTATAAATATACTGGACCATGTCTCCATCTTGATCTAGCGTTTTTACATCTAGCATGTATAGACCTTCATCATCTTCCAGCATACGCACAATATCAAATTCACCCTCAATTATATCTTCAAATACATTCAAAACCTCCCTTTCGTTAGGAATCTTTTCTGCCTGATTTTCAATTGATTGGATTTTTTCATTCATACGTGAATTATACCAGACAGAATTATCGAACTACAATAGATTGCTGAATATAGCTTTTTTCGTTGCTAGCCGTCTAGTACGAAGTTGGAGCTTTTGTAGTTAAGGATTAAGAAAATAAGCTCTAATTTTATCTGCGTACTCTTCTCTTTCCTCAAGAGTAACAAAAGTTTTGTTTTTATGGTTCAAATACAAATCATCATCTTCCCAGCGTGGGAATACGTGCAAATGAAAATGCCAAGCATCTTGATTACCTGCCAATTCATTGTGTTGCCTAAAAGAAATACCATCGGATCTATATGACTCCTTTATCGCCATGGCAATTTTTTTTCCTACAATCTGAACCTTAGACAAAAGATCATCTTCTATATCATAAATATTTTCTACATGTTTCTTAGGTACAACAATAACATTGCCTGGGTTATTCACCCACCACTTTGGTGAAACGAAGGCTATAACATCATTATCTTCAAAGACGATATCCTTTTTTGAATTATATTCAGTCTCCTTTCCATTTACTAGATTACAAAAAGGACATTCGTAATTTTCTGGTTCATGATTATACATGTCTATATTATATCAGAAGATCTATCGTCCCCATGGGTACCAAAGTTTTATATTGATTAATATGCCTCAAATGTGTTGCTAGCCGTCTGGTACGAAGTTGGAACTTTTATTTAAGTAATTCACTAATTCCTGACCAGATTATGATCTTAATTGTAATTTATTAAATTGAAACTAATTAGACAAAAAGATACGAGATTCGACTTTATTTAACATAGTATAAATGAGAAATATCTACTTATTCACATATGTTAGCGTTAATATTGCTAGGTAAATAACCACCATCACTTGCAAACTTTAGATGACTACAGCAGTCGTCCTGATAAAAACTGTAAGTTAGATCATTTTCTGTCATAAATCGTTTTGAAAAATACTCTTTACAGGACGAGAATTCTGGAAAATCAATTTTTTCTATCAATATCTCTTCTTCACTACCATCAATATTTGAAATAATTGTTCCAGTGAGATTACACTGCCATCCACCAAAATCAGGATTCATACCAGTACTCCCCCTAAAGCTCAAATCATCAAAGGTGAACTTCCATTTGTAGGAATTTTCTGCAACCTCTACAATTCCGTCATATGCATTGTGAGAAGATCTAAATTTTAAGTAGTGTCCAAAGCAGGCTGCTGGTAATTCTGGAGAATTACTTTCGGTTATTGAGAATGATAGACCAGGTTCTGCAAATAAAGTACCTGACTCATCCACAAGACCATTCCAACTTGAAAACGTATTTAACATTTGAGATGGTGTCATATCGTGATCAATTGACACCAGGTACAAAATACTTTCTCCCTTCTTATACTCCTTCACTTTGCATCTAAATGGTTCATTCAGGTTATTTTTTTTAACAACATTAGTAACAACGATATGACTACAATTACTCTGAATAAAATCCTCCTGTGTGGAGACGTTCTGTGTAGAGCTCAAGACATAAGCAAAAAATATAATAATCAATCCTGACGTAATAAATGTAATCTTTTTTATGTTGTTCATTATTGAAATATAATAGCACAGGACTTAATATACTGAATTCGTGCTTAAAAATGATCAGAATATACACTTCCTGACAAAAGTTATTTTCTACGATTGACTCATCTGCGCAACTGTAGATAAATAGGGACAGTCACGATTTATATTTATATATAACTCCGGAGAACGGGCCTTCGGAGATACACGGGCCGTCTGGGAAGAAGCTTGTATAAATAGGGATACAACTACGGAGGCAAGGCCTCCGTAGTTGTTTCTCTTTTTGCACATTGAAAAATATCTTCTTCATTTTCTATTCCACCACCAAACGGAGCAATCCTGCCTGGATGTAGTCTGGCATTATTGTCTCGCTCCTGGAGTAAGTAAGTTCCATCTGATGTTTGCAACATTACTCCAATACCAATAATATTTTTCATGTATACATTATATACCTACCAATGATTCAAACTTTCTAATGTTGCTATCTGTATGGGACGATGTTTGAACTTTTTTAGTTTGACTAAGCATAAGAGTTAATTGACATTTTTATTAAATATGTTATGGTACATGCTGAGTTTAACAAAAATACGGAGTACCTTATGGCTAAGTGGAAAAACAGTGAAAGTTTTCAGTATGGTTGCATAAACGGAACTTCTATTCGGTCAAAACGCTATGATTTTGTAGGAGGCATAGATATATTCAGATCTGACACAATAAGTGACGAACTGTTTGCCCAGGACATGTTTGAGTTTGGTCGATGGATGCAAGAAATCACCAGAAAGAAACTTAAAGACAGCTTCCAAAAGGCTGAGTTCCGTATAATTATAGAATAGCCTCGTCTTCACTAAAATCGTGAAGGCGATTTTTTTGAATGAATATTGCTGCCCGACAGGGAGTTTCGGTCATTACATGACCAGTCCATCTTACAGATGCAGTACAGGTTGACGCCATTTAAATGGCTGGCAACCTTCTAGAATAATCTCCCAGAGTATTCTAGCCTTTTGGATATATCCGACCTTTGGTCGAATCTACCTCAAAAGCGCTGACCTAATTTTTAATGACTGGAAGGAATATAAAAATGGAAATACTCCTGTGGTGCTAATCCCCCGGATTATTTCTTGTCGAATAGCTCGTGTACAGAAAAACACCCAAAAGGGTGTTTTTCTTACGAGCTAGCCGTCTGGGACGATATTAGAACTTTAATCTAGTTCTTTTAATAAAACTTCATACTCCTGTGAAACCTCTACTTCAAAATCATCATTCTCTTTTCTAGATAAGTTTCTATCTCCAGGAACTTGTACTGATTCTACTCCTTGTCTTGGCTTTTGAGACCGAATGTCTTTATTCAAAGTCTCTATGGATTTATCATACGAGTCCTTCTCGGTAACTTTATCTATAGCGATTGCGATTAAAAATCCACCATGCTCTGCCTCAATATAACCATCACTCATTTCGGAACTTGTTTTTGCTCCAATTAAATGTCAACTACGGAGGCAAGGCCTCCGTAGTTGCGATCGGTCTGATGCCACTGACGACGAATACTCGGCTGTTGTAACGAGTGTCATATCATTGGGAGTATTGCTCTGTGTATTCCAGCCCTGTAGGGTAGACGAGTAGTTTTCCCGGTTCCAGGCAGTGTTGCTGAACGCATCGTTCAGACCAGTAGACTGCAAACTGCGGATATCCCAAGCACCGAGCGATTGGTTGAAGTTTGTCGCACCTTCAAACATACCAAATAGTCTGTTTACATTTTGTGTCGTAGTTCCCCAGCCATTGAGCGCACCGTCAAAACCGGCAGCATCTCTGAACATGTTACTCATATCAGTCACACCACTGACGTCCCAGGTATCGAGTGGTTGGTTGAAGTTGTCTGCTTCTTCAAACATGTAAGACATATTGGAAATATTGGCAGTGGAGTACGGAGGCAAGGCCTCCGTACTTTAGTACATGACTATATTTTAGCACGCTCGGCTTTTGTATTGGGCCAATAATCATACCCTACTGGCAAACAAACATCACTACCGACAAAACCGAGCTTGCAAACGGCTCAATAAACATTAATCCCGCAGATTGGCGGTCAAACTGCGGGATTAGCCGACATTTTTAGAGGTAAAGCCTCCGTCATTCATTAAATCTTTGCCAAAATAATCTCAAAATAGCTATTTAAGATTGCACTTTAAACAGTATTTAGCTTGTATCATTATTATAATCGAAGTAATTCCACGGTTTTTGTCGATACAGGTGCAGCATATCCTTTTCGCCCAACCCAAAACTTTGATCTCTAAAGTGCCATTGCCCTGAGACGTAGGTAGCGACTAGCGCCAAGAAGCTATCCTGCTCTACCCTAGGATACACATACACATCACGATGTTCTTCATCATAGGTACCAAACATCTCTAATTTTGGTATCCAGACTAACAGTCCACTTGGTTCATAATCAGTAGATTCAGCAACCAGACTAAGGGCGTAAAAAGAGTAGTGTCCTTCTAGCATATAGGTTTTCCAGTCTTCATCCCACACTTTATGAGGGTCCATAACTAAATTATTAGAATCGTCACTTTCATCAGGAGTTAATCGAACTTTAATCAGTCTAATACTTTTGTAATCAGCTAGAGCAAAATATTTTGGTCCGCAACCAAAACTCTTATGAGCGTGAAATGCTAGTGGTTTTTGTATCAGGGCCTGATACCACATCGGTAGACGAAATTGAGTTAGGCTGTATTTAGACACAAGCTGACCAACCTGATCTTTAATTACTTTTTCTACTGACGCTGGTTTGCCAGACTTATAATAAAAGAATCTTTTCTCATGTTGTGTTCGATGGTCAACAATCACCAAAATCACCAAAAATATCACAAAGCTAATTTCTGGTCCGATAAAATAAGCCCCTGCCAACACAGGAGTTAGCCACAGTAGGTTGAAGCGTCGTGGTCGCCACAACCAAAACATAATGGCTCCATAATACAGATATTCAGCAACCACAAACCACAGATCTAGAACTAGATTGATATGATTGAAGGTATTTGAGAGATGAATGAAAGGTAAGGTCAAAATAACCGCACCCACAGCACTAAGTAGCCATAACAAAACTGCATCAAGAATACTTTTAGGACGCCCTGGTTGTAATAATTTCATGGTTTACTGATAGCTACTATCCTATAACCTATAGTATACTTGTATTATATGGCTTCTCATACTCACTATGTATTGTTTGGCATCAAGAAAACTATTTCTAGTGGTGATGATGATTATCAAATGTTTTATGACCCAATCGGTTCGGCAAACTGGAAGAGAGCCACCTCACACGGCCTAGATATCAAGTACACCCAAGAAGACGTCGAGAATGCCCCAGCCTTTCTCTATGTTGGCAGACTAATAGCCATCACCGGATTAGAATACGACCGCAGTCATCACCTAGAAACCAACGAGTTACAAAACATCATCACCCAAACCAGCAAACAACTAAAAGAAGCCGGCTTCGACGAGCCAACCGCACTGCACACAGTTTTCCATCACTACGGAGGCATCACTACGGAGGCAAGGCCTCCGTACCTTAGGCTGGCGTAACTCACCGGCTATTTCTTGATTACCTCGCGCGAAATTGGGCCAAAGTAGCCAGTGGCTGGAAATACTCCAGCACGGGTTTGCCAGCTCTTTACTGCTTGCTCTGTCACTAGGCCAAACAACTACGGAGGCAAGCAACTACGGAGGCAAGGCCTCCGTAGTTGTAACTAAGCTAACGCCTGTTACTTAGACCATGAATTTAGAAATAATGTTTATATTTATTACCAACCTTTCGGTCGCTCGTCTTTTGGTAACTTACCATTTTGATAGCGAATGAATTGATCCTGCCATTTGTTTTTGATGGTAGTGTTAAATGTTTCGATTACTTCAGTGTCGCCTTCCGTGAGAAAGACTTGTTCGAGGTAGTTGAAAGTATCATGATAACGTTGGTAACGCCATTCATTGAAACTGAAATCTTGTAGATTTTTTATACCCAAAGCAATTTGTTCTTTAGATATAGATCCGTCAGTGACCTCTAACTCTTTCCAATCCCAACAAACCGTAAGACCTAAAGATTCAAACTTTTGCTTTAGCTCATCTTCAAAAAAGATAAGTGTACCATTTGGTTGTCTAAAAACTCCACTAGGTGCGTAACAATCAAGAAAAGAGCGTGAAAATACATATGGCTCTTGCGCCACCTCAACGTTTCTAATTGACCTAAACTTTGTCCGATTCACATCTATCTCTGTATACCCTGATAAGGGGGTCAGGTACCCTTTTTAGGTCTCCATGGCAAACGAACAGTAGACTCAATACCGAACTTTTTAATAACTCTTGCTGACCAACTCTCGCTTCCATAAGGGTTGCCTTTCACAACTGAAAGTCTAATCTTCTCCTCTTCTTCTTTGGGTTGATGGGTATTAACAAGAGAAAGATAATCACCTGGTTCTGAAACGGGCCACTCAGCTAATAATTTCTTTTGTTCAATGCTCCCATTCAATCTTCGCGACAAACTACAAAACTTCCAAGTCTCTGCTTTCTTTACCAACTTGGCACGAAGTGCATTACGTTCAACATAACGCAAAACTGCAAGTAGGTGACTATCTTTCTCAATGATGAATGACTTATATCTTCCTTGATACAGATGTCCACTACCTTTTGTATTGTTCTTTTGATGCCATCTCTGGGTATGAGTCAGAGTTAACCATTGCATAAACCTGCCTAAATCTCCATCGTTTTCTGGAAGGAGGACCAAGTGAAAGTGATTTGGCATTAAACAGTATGCAAGTACTTGCATACTGTATTTTTCCTTTGCTTCTTCTAAAACTTTTTCAAACAAAACATAATCTTCTTCTTTAAAAAAGATTGGTAAACGAGCATTTGCACGATTAATGATGTGATAGCAGTATCCCCCTATATCTGTACGATTAGCTCTTGGCATATGGTTATTGTATCAAATTGATGGAGAAAGGGTACCTGACCCCCTTATGCCTCAAATTGATGGAGAAAGGGTACCTGACCCCCTTATGCCTGTGTCCTCAAATTCCACCGAGTCAACTAGTCGCTTAGCGATTGCTTCGTCGCTCTACCTACGGAGGCAAGGCCTCCGTCATTTGCGCAAAACGGTAAGCACTACGTTGTTCCGACGACATCTTCAGAACTCTGGTGACAACAAAATATACGTTCCTTGAACCTAACTCGTCGGCGCATCATTGCGCCGACTTTTTTGATAAGACTTGGAGTACCCAAGGTTCGAACTTCTCTCATGGGTATAGAAAAAAACCCTCAGAAATAGGGTCTTTTTCGTTGGCTAGTTGTATGGGATGATGTTAGAAATTTTTTATAAAAGAAAAATATAAAAAAGACCCCTTGATATTATCTCAGGGTCTTTAGTTCTTTGTAGCCTACAGCTCACCGATTAAAATCGACAAACTTTACTGGAACAAGACGGATATATTCAATAGTTCCATCTTCTTCCAATTCGCTCATCTCAACAATCCAGTACTGTTCACCTAACATATCAACGAATCGTGGCGAAGGATCAGGCTGCTTGTCTGCGACAAGTATGTCGTAACCGAGTAGTGGATCATAGATTTCCTTGGCTACGTCGAGCCACTCTGCTGGTACTTTGTCAGGCATCGCATCAACACCGTCTGAACCCAGGTCGACATACGGAATGTTGAAGCTTTCCAACACACCATCCATCAGAACACATGTGTCTTTACCTTCGAGTTTTTCCCAGGCTTTCGCTTTCAGGGCAGTTAGCGGAACATTGAGCTGTGTCTGCTGATCAGAAAACAGATCAGGGAAACCTTTTGCCATCTTGCCGAGCAATTCTACGTCTTCGGATGTAGCGACGAACATGCGCAGCCATTCATTTTCGATTTTGCAGATTTCGTTCCAATTCTTGTACATGTGATACCTCCAAGTATCTGGTGAAATTTCTGTAATGTATAATGACAGATTTTTATAAAAAGTCAATACTTGCTACGGTGGGTGGAGGACGTTCGAACTTTTGTAGTTTAATAACAACTACCGATTATAAATCGTCGCTCCATCAATATCTGCATAATTACTTTCAACACTCCCATCTAAAATTAAATCTGCACTGGCGTCAACTTCATGCTTTATCACTATTGAACCTGATGTAAGAACACCCATAAATAGGAAAAACATAATAATTACCGCAAACTTAAACCAGTTATCTTTTATAAAAGTCATATACATTTATTGTTTACACATTATTACCACCCCAACATAGCATTAGTGCTTGCTTGATAGGCTGCATCAGCTGCTTCTTCTGCGCTATCAGCAGCTTGCTGTGAATACTCTACAGCTTCCTCTGCACTATCTGCGGCTCTTCGTGCATATTTGGAAGCGTCAGCAGCATAATCAGCCGCTCCAGCTGAATAGTCAGATGCATTAGCTGCATTGCGATTTGCTGCAGTCGCCGCTGAATTAGCTTCGATAGAATTAAGCATTGAAATACAACTAAACACAGCGATTAAAAGCAGCAACCAATTGGTTTTTATAAACATTTTTATTTTATTCGTATCCATATAACTAAGAATACCACTGCATCTAGCATTTTTAATTAAAAAGAGTATGTTAGTCGCATATGACTACAGGACTCAAAGTAGCTGGAATACTTGGTGGCGGGGCTATTTTGGCGTCTGTGGTGGCTTCTGAGCCTTCAAATACACAACCTGCACAGTATGTACCAACTCCAGCTACCCAAGAGCGAACCGTAACTCCAAGCAGGCCATTCCCTACCCCTATTACAGCACCTACTCCTGCACCTGCAACTTCTAACTGTCACCCAAGTTACTCGGGCTGTCTCAAGCGCAACGTTGGAGACTATGACTGCGCAGGCGGTTCTGGTAACGGTCCTAACTACACTGGACCAGTGAGAGTATACGGTTCTGATCCTTTTGGTTTAGATAGAGATAAGGACGGCTGGGGTTGCGAGTGATTAAAACCAGCCCGTGAAGAAATTGATAATTCGTCTAAATACTGAAGTTTTTTCCGGCTCAGGTTCGCTAGTAGTTTCTTCGAAAGCGGCAGCAACTCTCTCTTCCACCAGTCGATTAAGTTCTTCTTCAGTCATCTCAATAACCTTTTCGCTAGTAGTTGCTAGAGACGAAGTAGCAAGGTCACTCTCAGAGCTTTCTGGAGACTCATTATTAAGTGACTTCTCTTGCATAACAGGTTGCGATACTGCAGCTGTTGGTAAAGACACAACTGGCGCTGTATATGAAACTGGTTCTGGAATACTTGTTGTCACGGGAGGAATATAAACTGGGATAGGTTCTGATACTTGATTAGTTTCTGCAGCTAACTTTTCCTTACAGAACATTCTTGCGTCAAAACTATCTATTCTTTCAGTGTCAGTCATTTGGTTATCGAAAAAATCAACATCACAAGTAGCAATCGCATCGGTGATCTCTAGGTTTCTTTCTATCTGAGCTTGCTTGACTGCAATTCTCTCAGCTTCTTCAGCATCCTTCATTGCTAAACATTCTTGATACTCAATGTTTAAAGGGTCGATTTTAAATTGGGTTGAATTAAGAAAAGTTTCTACGATACCATACTCACGCAAGTAGTCAGAGTACAATTGATTAAGTTGACGATCGATTATGGCTGCTGACACGCCGTTACCTGATCTCTCAATTAAATCTACATTTTTATAATACTCTTCATTTAAGTTCAGAAGTTCTGACTCATGATCTGATAAATCGTCAGCTAATACCTCTAACTCTCTTTCTAATTCAACACATTCATACGCGAACACTTGGGACGGACTGAGTAATATCAAAACCGCAAAAAGTGTCGCGGAAATAATTTTTGATAAAAGCTGCTTCATATACATTGAAATTTAATCTATTGAGTATACGATAGCATTATAAATGTGAATGTAAATGAAAAAAGAAACTCAAGGTCACAGAAAACGAAAAAGAATGTATGCAGACCTACTTCGAAACTATAGTTTACGAAGAGTACTTAAGCGTATTCGCAAAGCTCGACGTAAATCGATTAACCGATCGGATAATGGAATTTCTGATATTGTAGATGAGTTTGTAAAACTTAAAAGAAAAGTTGCTAAATATCACAAAAAAATGGGATTGCACTATAATTTTGCAGTTGCTGAAGCTCACGCAATTGAAGGACATCTCATTGATGCTCTAATTTATGAAAGAGAGGGAGACCGTAAAAGTGCTGATTTTTTAAAAAGATTTCATTACGAAATGGATATGTGTACAGTTTTCGATTTGTATGATGAAGAGTTTTGTGGCGAAAATAGTGATGGAATAATAACTTTGCGCCCGTACTTGATAATGTCCAGACTTGCTTACCCTGTTGCGATTGGTATTCATCCAGGTGCTAGCAAAAATGACGTTTTAGATTTCGTTGAAAAAAGATGGTCTGAAGTGGAAAATAATCTACGCAGAGGTGAACCGTTTGAAAAAGCCGTGCGACAAAGAAAAAGAAAGCACGATCAAAAAATCCTAGATTTCATATGGGAAAACAAAGGCTTTGCTGACAAATACACAAAAGAGTTACTGGAAAAAAAATTCCCCAATAATGGAATTACATACTACGAAATAAACAAACTCATACACTTAGAGTCTGAGAGAAGAAATTTCTGAATTTAACGAGGGTTGTTATATTCTTATACCGATACACCATAAATTGATTTACTAGACTCATTAACACCGAGTCTATGAATTTAAATGAATATACAACCAGCGATATAAATGAAGCTGTCACACTGAAGTATTTTGGTCACAAATTACAGTGCGTTGACAAAACTAACTACCGTGCTGAATTCTGTTTTTTACGGGAATCAGCTACCGACGACATACTAAGAAGCTATCGAGAGCGTGTGCTACAGGTCGAGCCACACGCTTATTACCAGTGCCAGCGAGACATCAAAGATCGTCTTTACAACGGCTAGTATGCAGCTTCAGGACCGCCACATAGACGAGTTTATAACTATGTACCAGAAACACTATGGTGTGGTCCTGCCGCGTGCTGAAGCAATGGATAAAGGTCTGAAGCTATGTCGCCTAGTCGAACTAGTCTCAGTCGAGCCAGATAATGAAAATGAGTATGGAAACAGCAAAAATAGATAACTACACGATCACACCGCGCTACATTGCAGCCGATTATCGTAGTGGCAAACTAACTATTCCTGAGAGAAATCTTTTACTGTGGTTACGGGTAAACGGCAGCCCTTACGGTATAACGATTGTTGATATGGCGTCGTATGCTAGAGAAACGTTTAATGCGCCTGTAGGCAAGAGTCATATCAACAGGCTACTACTATCTCTCAAGAGTAAGAAGTATATCTGGTATATGGACAGAGCTGGACGTAGAGGTTCGTTCGATGTTCATATGGGCGATTGGATATTGCCTAGCAAGCAATTAAAGACCCTAGACAAACATTTTGGCGACATTGCTGACAGAGGTGAATCACCAGATGAAGTAGTAACTGATGCAGAAGTGGGTACAGAGAACCCTTCTGTCAGTCAGAGCTTAATCAGTGAAAAAAGTGTTTCAAACAAAAGCCAGATTCGTAGTCAGATTAGTGAGCTAATCAGAGGTTACGATAACGATACTAATACCGATAAAAATAAAGAAAAAGAATCACTAGGGTCGCTGCCAATAAAAAAGAGGGATTATAGCGTTGGTGGTTTCAAACCGACCTCTATGGAAGAACAGGAATGCTTAGATATAGCAAAATTTATTGGCGAGAGTGAGGTTTCTTTCTGTTTAGGTACCTATAACAAATACGGGATGAATATTCTGGAAAAAGCGAAAGAAGAATTCATAAATTCCGATGGATACGATAAACAGAATCCACCAGCCTTCTTTAATGCTGTTGTACAGCAATTTATTGATCTCTATTGATTTAGGTAATTATCAGCGTAATATTGGATAATATGGGTAGATACACAACTGACAATACTAGCCATTTTAGTGTTTTTTTCTTGAAGAAATACCATCATTTCAAGCTGGGTGAGCGTGCGTACAATAAAAATATTATCTGGTCCCGAAACGGTGAAGAGACAGGTAGAATCAACTACGATTTTCTACTGGATGCTGACAACCCGAGAATCACACTTCATTACAAAAGTCGAAATCGAGGTGAAGAGGAATGGATCAATATGGATTATTCAGTTAATTTGCAGTCGGTTGTATGCAATTTCGGTGGAAAAAGGTGGTATTTTGGCTGCCCTACTTGCAATAAACGGGTAGCGTTTCTGTATTCGCACAATCACTACTTTATTTGTAGAGGCTGTGCCGATCTCACCTACGACTCATGCCAAGAAGGTAAACGTTTGCGGGGCTATCCATGGAAGATTCTTTCAAATGATTGGAAAGCTGAAGAGTTACTAAAAACAGTAAAACGCACCCACTACCGAGGTAAACCAACCAAAAAGTTTCAGCGTTGCTTGGATTTATGGAATGCTGAAAAATATGTAACAAAAGAACAAATTGAAGCACTTAACAGGTTATTATAAAGACTATGCAACTAGCAGATAAATATTTTATATATGCTCGGAAATCCTCGGAAAGTGAGGACCGACAAATGGCGTCGATTGACTCTCAGGTTGATGAGCTGAAAAAGCTAGCTAGTGACTTAAATCTAGATGTAGTTGAAATCCTTGAAGAATCTCAGTCAGCAAAAGCACCTGGGCGACCTGTATTTATAGATATGCTCGCTCGTATTGCACAGGGCGAAGCTACGGGTATTTTATGCTGGAAACTGAACCGTCTAGCGCGTAATCCAATTGATGGTGGTCAGATCAGCTGGATGCTACAAGAGAACATCATTGAACATATCCAGACTTACGGTAGAGACTATAAATCAGCTGATAACGTACTAATGATGCAGGTAGAGTTTGGAATGGCTAATCAGTTTATTCGTGATCTACGAGTCGACACCAAGCGTGGACTGAAAGCCAAAGCTGAACGTGGTTGGTATCCTACTTTTGCCACACTGGGCTATATGCACAATCCGTATAAACACACTGGAGAGAAAGAAATTCTCGTAGATCCAGAAAGATTTGATCTAGTACGCAAAGTATGGGATTTGATGCTTACAGGGGCGTACACGCCGCCTGAGATACTTAAAATAGCCACAAATGAATGGGGTTTGCTTAGCCGTAGAGGTAAGTTTGTTTCAAAGAGTAATATTTATAGGATTCTTTCGGACCCGTTCTATTATGGTTCTTTTGAATATCCTAAAGGCAGTGGTAACTGGTACGAGGGTAAGCATGAACCCATGATCACTCAAGCTGAGTTTGATCAAGTCCAAAACATGATGGGCGGCAAACACAACAACCGAGCAAAATCATACGAATTTGCATATAAAGGTCCAATCGTGTGTGGTGAATGTGGCGCACAGGTAACGGCTGAACATAAAACCAAGCGGCAAAAGAACGGCGTGGTTCGTAAATACATTTATTATCATTGCACCAAACGTAAAGACCCCAATTGTAGTCAGAAAGCGATCGAGGAAAAGAAATTGGAAGAGCAAATAGCTACAACTATCAGTAAGGTTGATATACCTGAAGAGTTTTTTAATTGGGCGATGGATCGACTCAAAGAAGATAACGCGCGTGAGGTTAAAGCACGCAAAAAAATAATCCTGAATCAGCAGACAGAATACAAAGAAGTGCTACAAAAGATAGACAATCTAATTGATATGCGTGCTGATAAAGAAATAACATCAGATGAATTCAAATCTAGAAAGTCACGACTCACGGAGGATAAAGCCCGTTTGGACAGTTTAATCAAGAACACTACCGAGCGAGTAGACGAATGGTTTGTAGTAGCTGAAAAGTACCTCGCCTTTTCAGAGGATGCTTATAGTAAATTCACCAGTGGATCAGTACGGACACGCAAAGAGATGTTATTCCTACTTGGTTCGAACCTCAAGCTAACTGACAAAAAACTGTTTATTATTATGCCTGATATGCTTCAAAGAGTAGAAAAGGCTGCGACTGAAGTACAGGAAATTCACTCAAGGTTCGAACCTCAAAATAATGTTGATAAACATGGCTACTATGCTGATTTGTACTCCAAGAGTACTGTGTTGCTACCCGACAGGGATTCGAACCCCGATTTACGGTACCAGAAACCGCAGTCCTACCATTAGACGATCGGGTAAGGTAGCTTTTTTGTTTTTTGTTGTTGCTTCTTTTTAACCTCCACTCTTGCTCTCTTTTTCTCTGGTGAAACTATACTGCCAGAAAACACAGAAGTATCAAGTTAGTCTTCCACTATCCAGGCACAGGTGTTGTTGTCGTTGGACATTTTTGTGTCTAGAAGCAATGGCGTCACGTGGGTATTTGGCATGGTGGT
>Ga0306872_100499_pt1 | contig 15254 bp, 14 predicted proteins | sample AntRauMeHopE1498_FD_190455 | JGI IMG/M metagenome (GOLD analysis project Ga0306872, IMG submission 190455) | Saline lake microbial communities from Rauer Islands, Antarctica - Metagenome Hop E1 #498 (v2) (version 2) | ecosystem: Environmental > Aquatic > Non-marine Saline and Alkaline > Saline ...
TTGAAGTGAATAAATTTCAAGAATTAGAAAATGAAATATTATTTACAAGGAATGGAATTATACAACAGAAAGAAATTCCATTGGAAAATGTTTGGGATATACGCTCTGTCTTAAATGGCAGGTAACAACCGTATAAGAGCCGTTTTTTCTATGGCTTTTATACCCTGTTAGGCATACAATTTATTGAAAATTAATTATTCTAAACTCTCAGTTTCAATATCGTGCTCTAACAAAATTCCGTTATTGTCTGAGAGGTATGTTTTACGAGTTAATTTTCTTATGATGTGATATTGCTTGTACGCGTACACTATACTTCTAACTTTAAGCTCGGACATTTGCTCATAGGAGGAATCAAATACCCAATTAAGATTTTGACTTCTTAATAAAAACGTGAAAAAATCTCGCCAATCCTCTAAATAATTATTGAGCAACGAAATGGGTTCTGGATCTTCCGCTAGATTTAGCAAATTAGACAGCCCAGAATAAAGCACCAGCTGCAGCTTAGAATTATCATCTAGAAAATCATGAGCTGTTTTTATACCAAAGACCTTCAACGGTAAAGCGATTGCATTCACTATTATTTCTTCAGTATCGTCATTTTTCGTGTAATTATTTATGGTGAAACCCGCGTTATTTATAAAAATTTTAGGCTGTGGATAATCAGTCGATTCATAATCGAAGGTTTTAAATTCAAAAGTTCTTCCCCTATTAAAATTTCTTTCTGGTGTGACCACTTCAAAAGGTGTTAGATTTACAGCATCATCTGTATTAATAGTCCTTGTTTCTCTCTTGTCTATGCTAATCGTAGTACCATCTATTGTATAACCATAATTTCTTTTTTTTATCACCGCAGTAACATAGTCTCCAAAAGACATGTCTGGTAATGATTTAGATAAGTCTATACTTGTAGCTTCTACCAAGGTTGATACAAAATTTCCGTTAGTGTCTAGCTTGGCCAGTTGAGTTAAGGTCACATCCAAAATTAAAGCTTCAACATCAATTTGCCCATTAACAATACTATATGGTAATTGTAAAGAATCAAAAGTGATAGCACCCTCTGTTCCTGTAAAATCGACGTTAAAATCGATTGAATAAAATCTTTCTCTGTAAACGGGCCCAGCGGCAATGACATTCCCAGACCATCGTGTACTATTATTAAATTTAAATTTAGCTGTAGCATTTGAGAATGTAGAAAAAACACCGGGTAAAGAAGTTATATTGCCGCCTCTTGTTCTTATAATAACATTACCGGCTAACTTATACCTTCCTGGTTGTGGAAGAGGAATGCTTAAGGTAAATATACCATAAGTGACCGTTGGACCCGGCGTTCCGATAACCGTCACTGAACTATAAACTTCGGTATCTGTAAATTCATCAGAATTTAAATTATATATTTCACTTAAGCTATTAAAGTTAGTGTAAAATTCATTTAAAGCAAAAATGGTCGCTTTCTTGTAATAAGTATCTTCTAATATTTCGCCCGCTAAGGTGAAACCTTGATCTGCAAAACCAGCCTGCAAGACATAAAGCAAGTAAGGCATTGGCAACATTACATTTTTATTAAGCTGCTCATTGTTATCGGAGTCAAATGAGTTCGCTATAAAATCGCCCGCGACATACTTATTTAAGATCCCTTCAAAATAAGCCCATTGCTCATTGTCTGTGCTAAACTTATCGGTGATGACCTGTGGAAAGTTATAGTTCACCGCTGGCCATGTCTGAGTAATAATCGTTTTTGCATGTGCGTAGATAGAAACACTAAGTTCAAATTTTTGTAAAACCAATTCTGATAAGCGCTTGTTATAGTTTGGGAACTCTTCTAAGCCGTAACGGATCTGTGCAACGATATTACGCCCGATGATACTTTCGATTTCTAAGACGGCCTCATGGGCTTCTCCCAGAACATGAAAAGTCCCGTCTAACAAGGTCTCGTAATTTGATAGGTTTTGCTCAGAAATATTACCCAAAGCCCTGTCTTGTTCTATTGTTAATGCAATTTCTATAGGATAAGTAAACTTCGCTATAGTATTATCTTTTAGCCAGTTGTTTTCTTCAATTAAAGTGAATTCATAATTGCTGAGATCTAGCTCTAGTTCGCTAAGAATTAACTTTATAGTCATTGTTTAAATTTATTTGAAATTCTAAATCATAATCATATAGCTCTTGATCGCTATCATAATTTGCTAAACTTTTTGTTTCTGGTACCAGCGCTATAGGATCATCATTTCCATTAATAATCCAAGCCCTTTTCGCATCTAATAAGCTGTCTAATCTTTTAGGATTGGCCTGTAAGACTGGGCCTGTGTTTATAACGACATTCTGTGATCGCCTGGTGTCTATTTTACGCAAGTATTCTTTAAAGGAACTGTAATTTTTAACAATATTGCTCTCGTAAGCCATATTAAACGCAATATCGCCTGTGAATTCCATAAGATCGAGAACACCATATTCGTTTTCCCAACCGATATGATAGGATTGCTTCCCTTCAGGAAAAACAATATAGGTTTGGCTTACATAGTAATTTGGATTACTGCTAAAATCTGAAGGTAAAGCGCCCTCCATCATTTTGTAGAGTCGGATCTCTACGACGTCACCAGGGGCATAGGTGTTAAATTTATGGCGATAACAAAACATACTGTTATTACCAACGGCTTGCCCAATAGAGCGTTCTAATACACCATTTTTATAAATTGAAAATTCATGATTTTCAGTTTTATAATAATTAAATAATGCTATAGAGTTAGGTGTTACTCGCAATGGCTCCGCGTAAAAATTTAATACTGCTGTATTTGCGAAAACCTTTAATGGCTTTCGACCTTTTATAAACAAAAGATCTTGAAAGCTTTCCGTAATGTTTAGAGCTGAATTATTTGCATGAATAAAATCAACCTCTAGGTTTACTTTTGCCGGCTTATAATAAGGTCTGAAAAATGCAAAAGAATCTAATGGCAATAGGTTCTCTAGATTTTGAAGCTGAACATCTTCGAGAGCTTCAAGCTCGGCCAAGATATTATTAAGCGTTTTACCAATAAAAAACTCGGTTCTATTATTAAACAAAGCCAAATTATAAGACAACACCTTTAATTGTGGAAGCAGGGATCCGTATCTAAAATAAGTAATGCTTAATTTAAGATTAATCTTAAAATCGCTCGTGTTATAAAGCCTGGTGATCCTGTCTAAATCGTTCGTAAAATTAACCCCAGAGGTGCTTACTCCTAGTTCTATATTTTCATAAACGTTAAAGGTAACCGGGATAAAATATTCTAAACCGTTAGCAACAACCTTTATAAAATCTTCATAGGTTCCTGGACTGAGATTGTTAGAAAGTATAGGTTTAATTACGGAGGTGTTTTCTAAAGCTCCTGTAGAATTTAAAATTATTAACCATAAAGGCCCTGAAACTACGATAGCACCCGGACAAACAACATTTAGCAGTTGGGTTTCTGCTTCACTTACATTAATTATGGATGTAAAAACGAGTTCATTTGGGTTTATATAAGCCTCGTTTACCTCGTAAACAGTTACGTTTGGACTAAGGAATATTAGATTAAAATCGTTAGATATAAAAACAGGATTCGCGTAATTTGGTACTTCTAAATCATCCCAGTAACTCTTAATAGTAAAGTTTAAAGTCTGTGTGCCAGACCCTGTATATTCTCTTAAAGCGGTGCCTGTCACCATACCCTGATCTACCAGATTACCTCCAGATATTCCGAATTTAACATCTGGTATTCTAATCTTAAAATTACCATTAACAGATATACCAATCGTTTGTGCAGCAGGAAGCGTCGCGCCAACCACATGTCCAAAAAATAGACTTGTAGGGTTTACAGATATGGCCTGCGAATTAAGTACACGTAATCTAATTTGTATGAGCCTAAAAGCCACAAAACTATAGATATTATCTGCATTCTTTCTAAATACGCTAAGAACAATATTATTGGTGTATTCTCCCTCTAACAACAACTCGAGACCCTGCCACTCTATTGTGTTTGTAACTTCTAAATTACTCGAGGTTAATTGATATCCTATTAGTGCATTTGCCGCTAAGGCATCGCTAATTTCACCTTTTAAAATCCCCGGAAACGATGACGGGATTGTATATCTCACATGGTAGGTAAAGTCGCCCGATGTATCTAAAGCTAAATAATCTTTAATAATTGTATCGATATCAGAATCGGGCAAATTGGCTGAGCCTTGTACGTAAGTTAAAATTAATGGTGACGGATCAAAGTTCCAATCAACAAAAGCTAAACCGTTTAGCGTGCTAATTGAAAAACTTTGCTCAGAATCTAAAACAATATTGAATGGCATAATTATTTGATGTTAGTTGGTATATCTGCTGTGTCTTGAACGAAAAAACCACTAATCTCGTCGATGGTACCTATATTACTCGTTAGCCAAAACTCAAGGTAAACTCCTTGAATCTGCATTTGTACTCTATTTTTAAACACCAGGACTTTTGCTCCTAATAGTTTCGCTAATGGTTTAGAGCAAAATAGATAGGTGTCTGCGCTATTGGTGATAAACGCAATCACTGGTATCTCTGAAAGTGCTGCACCTTGAATGATTTTAGAGACCGTGCCGGTAATGCAAAAGGTGGTTTGGAAATCCTTCACACTATCTTCTTTAATTAAATAATCGTAGATGCGATTGCAAAGGACGTTCACTTTGCTGTCTGCAAAAACGGTTTCGTCCGTAAAATTTTTATATGACATTAGTTAATTTTTGATTTATTTTCTAGCGTTTCTAGGCGTTTTATATCTTCTCTTATGCGTTTAGCATTGGTGAAATTTCTAGGTAAGTAAGCTTCAATACCATTTTCTTTAATATCTCTCAATACCTGAGTAGTCTCTTTTAAAACTTGTAAAGTCATTATTTGAAGTTCGGTATCGTTATTATTACCTGAAGGGCTAGTATCTGTTGGTTTGTAAACTCCACTTTCAAAACCTTTTATGCGACCGAGCTCTCGATACAGTGAGTTTTTTAGGTCTGGATTAAATTGTTTTAAATCTGGACCATTAATAATTAGCTCAGGGAAATTTTTACCACCTTCACCTGCCAAAAAAACGGTTGGTTTGTCTACGACTCCCGATCGAGAGTCGCCCCCAAAACCTGCGTTAAATACTTTGCCGTCTTGCTCTCTTCTAACTTGCATGGTATTGCCGTAAAATCCTTTTTCGAACCCTTTTGCTGGTAGGGGTTGGGACATTGCGGCTAATAATTGTGCGGCTGTAAAAGCAATCACAACACCCGCTAAAGCTGGTCCAAATAAACCACCACCTTGCGCAAAAGCTTTGGATATTGCAATCGCTTGATTGCCTACTATTGTAGCAATAGTCATTTGTTTTTGACGCTTCGCTTGTTCGTGTTCTATTTCGAAGCGTTTTTTGCGAATCTTATCTTCCTCTGCTTCAACAGCCTGGTCATGTTGCTGTTTTGATATGAGCTTGTTTTTTAATAGACGATCTTGTCTTGCTATTTCCGTATTGGCATTACGCTCTAGTTTTTGAAGCTTTTGATTTTCTGAAGCTGTAACGAATTGATCATACATCGCAAACGCCTGCACTCCTGCTAATGCTATCTGGCCAACCTTACCAATTACTCCCGCCAAGGTTTCTGAACGCTCAAAGATTTTTGACCATTGGTCACCAGTCATACCAAGTATATCGACCTCTCCATTACCATCGATGCCGATACCGGCCAATTCTCCCATTGCGGCATCGTCCCCGCCTTGCATTGCAGAAAGAAGTTTGTTAATCTCTGATAGAGACAATCCTAAATCTGCAAGATTCGCTTTTATTTTAGCAAGCTGTGCATCTGTCAGCAAATCTAAATTGAAGCCTTCGAAATTTGAAGTATCTAAAACTTTTTGAAGCTCTGCAATTAATAATTTTTCATTGGCCTTTTGTCGATCCAAGCGATCTTTATTAAATTGATCTTGCAAGGCTTCTTTAGCAACTTCATTATTACCAAGAGCTGCTAATTCATTATTATGAGCAATTTCACGTTGCTGCTCTTCTTTAATGTATTTGTCTTCTAAACTTTTGATGTGATTTTCTATACCGGACTCAAGAATTTGATTGCGCTTTACTTGATGAAGGTCTTCAGCTAATTCAATTTGATCTAGTATTTGATTGTATTGCGCTAAGAGAGGTGCAGCAAGATCTGTGTTTCCTGCCACGATAGCTTTATCGTAGGCCTCAAGCGTTTCAGCCGCTTTGTCTGTAAGATCAGAGACTTTACGACGTTGATTGGTGTCATTAATTGCCATTTCTCTAGCAAATTGTTCCTGGATAAGTGAGAGGCGCTGGTCTTCGGTTTCTCTCTGAATTTTTAGAAGTTCTTCAGCTTCTTTTTTGGCTTCGTCTATTTTAGATTTACCACCGGAACCACCAGAACCATCATTAGTTGGTGCAATTGGATTCTTAACCTTCCATTGGCCATTTTCGAATATAAAAGTTTTTCCGTTTACAGTTTTAGTATCACCTTCCTTTGGTCCAGTATCACCAGAACCACTTTGATTTGGATTATTTCTTAGCTGTGTTTTGTATAACTCTTCTAATATTTTAATCTCTTCTTTTGTGGCGTCAACGGCTTCGTATTTATTGTCCATAGCCATTTTAGACATTTCAACACTGGCTTTAATAGTATCACCACCATTTTTAACGACCGCCCAAAGTTGTTCGTACCACGAAATGCTGTCTTCTAAAGACCCATTTTCTAAATCTGATAATTCAATCGCTTTGTTTTTTATGCGTTCTTGAAGCACATAAGCAATGGCACTCTGTTTTAGAGATTCAATATGCTTATCTAAAGCTGCTGTTGCCTCGAGGGTATTTACTACCTCTAAACTTAGATTATTGTTGTATTCTGGCACTATTCTATTAAGCTCATCAATAGCCTCTTGACGTTGCTTAAGCGATAAGGTCTCATCCCTAGCAACATCTAATAATAGTTGCTTTTGCTTTATCGTAGCAGCCGTATTTTTATCAGCTTCTGCCATTGCAGAATTTAGTAAGCTTTGTGAAGTGGCTGCCTGCTCTGATGCTTCGCTAAAAAGAACATACGCGGTGACTAAAGCAGTCACTAATCCAATTATTAAACCAAAAGGTGTTGTTTTCATTGTTGCCGAAAGAACCCTAATTGCTTGCATAGCACCCTTAACATTGCCTGTAAGTAGCATCATTACAGCTGCATACAATTGTGTCGCTGCAAAAGCTACTTCAGTCGCAATCGTTTGCACTTTAAGCGCTACGGCATATAGCCTTGATGTTCTGGCCGCTGTTGCTGTCCATAAAACACTTAATTTTAAGTAAACAACATTTGAAAGCAATGCGGCACCAACGATAATTATAGCTTTTAAAAGCGCAACCAATCGATTACGAAAACGTGTTACAGAACCATCCGCATCTTCAGACGCACCTATAAATTTAGCAAACCATGATACAAAGTTGGTCAAACCTTCAACTATAGATTCTGAGACAAAAATATTAGTTAATTTATTTTGTATTTTTTCTAAAAGTGCGGCAAGGTTATTGTTTTTTAGATTGTACTCATCGGTTAAAGAAGTGGCTTCCTTTAGGCTTTCGTTTGCTATCCTTTGTTTAGATTCTAAGTTTTCAATATTTGATGCTAGTGCACTAATGGCTTGCGCACCTCTAGTTCCACCAAGCTCTATACCGCTTAGACGTGTACTCATTTCCTCTAAACTAGGATTTCCTTGTTTTAATCCTTTGAGGAAAAGAATTAATGCCTCGTTAGCATCTTCTTCTAATAATTTTGAAAATTCTTTAACGCTAACACCTGCTACTTTGGCGAATTTTTCGGACTCTTTAGCCATAGAGCCATAAGCCTTGTTAATTGCCGTTGCAGAAATTTCTTGAGACTGACCCGCTTCGTCGAATGCCGCCGCTAAACCAATCATGTCTTGTGCTGAGATATTGGCAACGTCGGAAATACCGGCTGTACGTTTTATAAAATCTACTAAGAAACTGGCTTGATTTGCCCCTGAGGCTGAGACTTCGTTAATGGAAGACCCTAAGGCTAACATCGCCTCTTCAAAGTTTTTACCTTCTTTTTCACCGACTTTATAAATCGAAACCATTTTACCGACTTCACGAATCTGTTCGTCGCCAAGGTCATCGCCAAGAGCCACTTTAATTTGGTTGGCCACTTTAACAAATGCCAGGACATCATCGACACCTTCTTTTCCTAAACGCCCAGCTTCCTCTGCAAGCTTAAGCAATTCTATACGAGCGGTACGTGTTTGAAACAATCCAAATTTCTTTGTGAGCTCATCGACTTCTTTACCTGTAAGACCTGTTGTTTTTTGAACATCAGACTGTGAATCTGCTAATTTACTGTTAAGATCAATGAATTTTTGAATAGATAATACCATCCCTGTAATAGAGGCAATCACGGTTGCTCCAAGTAATGCGAATTTATTAAATCCAGCTCCCAGCCGAGATACGGCCCCTTTGGCACCATTTGAGCTTATACGAAGTTTTGTGAGTTGGCCATTAACTTGTTTTAAATCATTTTCTAACTTAATATATTGTGCAGATCCAGGCACCATATTATTTAATTGCAATCTTAGTTGAGATGCCCGTTTTCTGAGTTGCGACATGGTTAACCCTGTTACTCCAATTTGTGTCTGAAGAACTTTCATTCGTTCTTTATTGGATGTAATTACGGTGGTATTTTGCTTTATTTCTGCTGTAAGATTGCGATAAGCTTCTGTGTCTTTTTGACCAGCAGCTGCTAATCTGGCTTTTTCTGCTCGAAGATCTTTATTGGCATTGGTTAATGAACGTGTGTTTTTTTCTAAATCGAAAAGTTCCTTTTGAGCAGAATTTCCGTTAACTATAACGGTAAACCTCATTTCCTCATCGACAATACGCTTAGCCATGCTCTAAATTTTAGAGCAATTTAGCATTAGCGACTGCGCTTTGCTGTGACATGGTGTGAAAATGAAGTAAGCCAACCTAATGGCTGGCTTACTTTTTAATTACTTCGCCTGCTTAAGCAAGCGCTCTGCTACTTCGAGATCTTCGGGCTCTAAACGCGTAATAAGGTTTAGACCTTTTTTAATAGTGTTGATGTTAAAGAGCATAAGCCCACGCTCTGCTTTGTCTGAGGCAAAGTCTGTGTGTAACCACGCTTCGAAAACATCGTTTAATGATTCTGCGATAGAATCTGCATCCCACTCTTGTGTGTACTGTGCCCACGCAATTAGTTGTACTGCGTTTGGCTTTTTTTGATTTTCATTTTGCATATTTGAAAATATTATATACACGAAACCCATTGATCGGTTGTGCAAAACATCACCTAAGGTAATGAATTAGGGCTATCACTAGCACCCGCAACGTAGCAATGGGATTCGCTTATTATTAGTAAAAAAGTCTATTTGTGAGACCTTAAATAATGTTTTGCTCTACAAATATAGGGAAAATTATTTTTTATTGCACCGCTTTAAGGGTTTAAACGGTGCAATAAGAGTTAGTTCACTTCTAAAAAAGATGTAAGTTATCCCAAAACCCTGGTTCTTTTACAAACTCCTTATCTTGAGTATTTAGTTTTTTAGAAATGTCTTTTCGGTTAGCTTCTAGCTTTTTTAATTTTTTGTAACCAACTTCATTTTCTTTCAAGTCTTCTTTTAAATTATGAATTTCAGTATCAACAGTGTCTCTTTCTAAAAGCAATTCTTTTCTATTAGTAATAACACCATGGAAATGGTTATACAGTAATTTGTAACACGTTCGTTTGTAATCTATTAATTCTGGACTATCAGAACGTAATGAAAATAGCCATCCATAGATATACATCTCTGGCAGACAGGTCATGTTTCTAAGCTGATTTTTGCCGTTTTTTGATACCTGCACGGGCTGTATAGACCGTTCAGGTCCTAAAATCGGGTCTTTTTTTAAGGTTTTTACAGCCCTGTCCGAATCCATATTTAAAGCTTTTAATATAGGTATAAGCGCAATCCAATAAGTACCGTCAACATTTAGGAAAACTATGTTCTTCCCATTGAATTCTAAAAATTTTTGATGTGTTTTCATAACTACTATATTATTAAAAATAAAAACCTCTCGATAGTGGTTCCAGACACTAAAGAGAGGTTTTACTGATGTGAATTCAGATAAATTCGTGTTATAGCTGGAACTCTATGATTCAAATATAACAAATATTTACTTATACTGAACACTAAAGTTTACTATAAGTGAATTAAAAGAATAAAAATTTAGAATTCAACTTTATATTTTAACGTCGTTTTGCTGCATTAGCGTCTTTTTTAACTTATCTGTAAATTCAAATTGCAAACGCCTTAAAATATTATTCATCATGGCATATAAAGGCTTGTTATGAACTGAATGCGAAATCTTCTTTTTGCCGTTTCTTTGCTTCATGTCTATAAATCGCAAAACAGTAGGATGTGTATATTGCAATTTATGATCTTCTAAAACTTGAAATCCTCTATTGTTAAAGAATTTTGGGTTTGAGAAGTTCCTAGAATTCATAAGCTTAGTTTGAGCTTGGTTGAGCTCTTGGCTTTCCTCTTTTAAAATAAGACCAATAAAACGTTTTTCGAGTAAATCGTTATTATTGCTTTTTTGTCGCGTTCCTAATAAGTCCATTATAAAAACATATCTAAACTAAATGAAATCTTCCAGCCATTGCAATGGCTCTCATCCCAAACTGGTTGTATTTGTATCGACTCAGGATTTAGAAACCGAATTTCAGCACAACCCTGCAGGCTGTCGTTAAGCATCTTTTTCACTACCAATTCTACAATTGCATATGTTTCCTCAAAAATCCCGTAGAAATCATCGTAATTGTACTCAGAATAGGTGGTTTTCTTTAAAATCATTAGTTGTGTAGTATTCACCAGTCTAAAATCGTCTGCAGTATTCGCTTTAGCCGAAAAATCTGGAAGTACTCCTATTAATAAAAAGTTAGAAGCTGAGCTCTGGTCGTCGAGATATTTAGTAAGTTGAGATTTATCTATAACCATACGGTTACGCTTAATCTCAGTGATTGCGTCTTGAGTTTGTTGCAAATAGTTTTTAAACCACGTAATCTTATTCATAATTATACTGCTAAATAGGTTAGATTTTCAATCCTTGCTTTAATAAGTGCTTTGCGTTCTGGCTTTTTTGCACGTTTTTCTTTGACGATTAGCCATGCTACGTCTGTTGAGTCTGTTATGGTTTTAAGCCACTTCTGGTCTTCAGCACACATGATATCATATAATGATTGATTATGCATTCTTCTTAGCGTTTCGTTCCTGTTCGGCCTTATTGTCTAAATCTCTTTTTCTGATATCATACAAGCGCAATAGAACCTCCCAAAGCTTATCTGACCTTAATTCTCTTAAGTTTCCGAAGACTCCGCTCTCGGCTATCTGAAACGCTAAACTCTTTGTCCCAAGACCAGGTAATTCGCTTTTCTCTGATTCATCAACCTTCGAAAAAAGTATAGATAAATCGATCACATTACCTTCCCACATCACTTTAGATGATGTCACATAATTTTGAAATGCCTCAAAAAACAAGAAAAAACTAAAAACATTAGCAAAGTCTATCGTCTTTTTAAAATATGTAGCCTTAGATTCAGTTTGATCATTGTTGTAACGCCTAGGGTCCTGATAATAGGTGGCGAATAATAAGTACAGATACTTAGTGTCATGAGTGCGATAATACATGTGGTAGCTATTAGATGCGTCCTCATATTGTCCGAAGTTTGTATTTGTTAATCGTGGTTTAGGTCCATGAATTCTTAAAAAAACAGGCTTTACAAATGGTACCGGATTATCTGTAATATTGAGCTTAATACGTTTATCTAAAGTGTCCGTGATTTGAAAAAAACTATCCATAAGGACAGACACACGCTCTATATTACTAAAAGCGATATCTATCTCTAACTCATTTATTTTGCGTTTGCCCTTTTTAAGTTTCAATAAAACATAAATTGCTTGAACCCTAAAGTCACCATAAGAGATGCTCCCAGACTGCCAATTAAATAGTAGTCTCGCAATATCTTTAAACTCTGTGGGATTACAATGTGCGAGTTCTTTAGGAATATACTTCGTTATGCCTTTTTCTTTAATCTCAATAATATGATGTGTGTTTAAACTCATATGCTAAATAAATCTTTGAATTTTAGATTTAACTTAAACATATCTTCCCCAAACCTATCACAAACAGCAACCCTAACTTCATCTTTGTTTTTATGATCCTTGGGTATGTACTTTGAGTTTGCATCCATGCCAAAGTAGTCTCTTAGAAAAACATTAATCTCGCTTCGAAGCAGCTTACGATCAATCAGCTGCTTTTCATAAGCTTTCTTCATTTTTGGATACGCTTTAGCTAATACCCAACGTCTTTTTAGCTTTTTAAATAGATTAATAATCCAGGTAATTAATTTCATATATGTTAGTTTAAGATGTTACAAATGTGTCGTCTTCGTCAAATCCATAAGTGTCTTCTGATTTTTGCTGATCTGTTAGCTCAACCACCTCTGGTGGGTACATGACTTTTATTAAGTTTTCTATTTTAATTAGAGCCTCGTCACAGTCTGCTTTAAATAATTTAGATATTTGATCTATTATAGGCACTAACGGGACCGATCGGCCTTTAACGGTTGCTCGTTCTGTTCTTACCGATTGCAGAATGCCTTCTGGAAATAGATTGAGCTGAAGTCGTGGTAATCCCCAATAAAGTGAATAGTAAGCAGATGCCTCCTTAATTAAATCAATAAGTAGTGCCTCATTTGACGTGATAACCATATCGGTATTTTCGTTTAGTCCTTTGGCTTTATATACAATCTTTTCTTTTAAAGAATTTTGAAGCTCTTGATTAATTCTTGGCAATATTTCTCGATTTTCGCTTTGAATTAAACCGGGTACTAATCTAATTAATAATAGGCGTGAGTCTAAAACATAAGCTGAGCTAAAATCTTGAAGTGTTCTTACAAAAAGATGGTGTGTTATTTGAAACTGCTCTGATTCCTTCCAAAAATCGAAATCAGAATCCATAAAGATTATTAAAGCGTCTAGAGCCTTGAATGCGCGCTTCTGAAGATTGTCATCGTCTTTAGCAACCATCCATTGAAATGGTGTTTTTTCATTCTCAGTAGAGCGCATGCGCCTTCCGTTGGATGTGTGCGCTAAATCATTGGAGGGTGCATACAACATGTAGGCGTACACAGCAACTGCATATTGAAAAACCTCCTTTAATGCCACATTTTGAAATGGTGTTGATGCTCCATCAGACTCTTGTATGTTAAGTTTATAGTTCTTAATAAGTTCGTCGTAGGTTGGTCTACCAATAACTTTGATCAACTCATTGACTGAAGCTTTTAGATCTGGTCTGATTTTAATATATGGAATGTCGATATCTACAAAACCAAGTGCTTTTTTAAATTCTAATTCGAATTCGTTTTCTGTGCTTTTGAAAGGGATTTCCATTATACGTTGTTTTTTATTCGTTTACTAGATGTAATATCTTCCTCTTTTTCTGGAGGTAAATGATAAAATCCTAGTTTCAAATTCTTTTCTGGAAAATTTATCTTTAGCGCATAGTTAATTGCCTTCATAATTATAGACTCAGGAATGTCTATACCAGTCAATAAATAATTTTTAAGCGCGTAGAGTTGCTCCGAGCCTGAATCCGCTCTTCCTGATTCGCCTGCACCACCTAGTGCTGGATGCATACCTACACCTGCGGCAACCATCCTGTTTGCCTGATCGCTTATTTTTATTTGAGCACTCACAAAATCACCAATGTTCTGCTTTATCTCTTTAATTTCCCATCCTTCCTCTAATATCTTGTGCCCTTCGATAACCATATATCGGATTGAATGCCAAAACTTACCGCTATTCTCAGCACCAGAAAGTACTTTAGATACTTGCCGGAGGTAGTTCTTCTTATAATTAATTAAATCCTTATCTGTGTACTTATCTCCCTTAGACTCCTTAAGTTCTTTAGACTTATCCTCCCAGAACTTAGCAGGTGATATGATATGATACTTGAGATTAATGCTGTTTTTTGAAAGCGCCTTAAGAATTAGTGGTATTGCAGAAGATCTTCTTATCCATTCTAAACTCCCATAGATGTCTGGTACTGTGTAGTAGTCACTACAGAAACTATACATGTTGCTATAAAGAATAGAATTTCTGTTCTTAAAAGGGTTTTGGAAGTCGAACAGTGCATACACCTTATAGTCCATAGACTCTATGCGATTGAATCTCCAATCTGTAATAGCGCATATCCTAGCTGTGTTTGACAGGTCGTTCTTATGATTGCCTAGCCTTGCAGTTTCTGCCGTAACAAATTCTAATTTGGCTATTGAAGGCTTATTAACACGGATACCTTTAGCTAAATAGAACTTAGTGAAGGTACCCTCTATATTAGTGTAGTCAACGATAGACTTCTGTAGATAGTCAAGGTAGCCCCAACTCTCTAACCAGTTCTGTACCCTGAAGTCCTGTGTCCAGGTGCGCTGTAATACATTGTCTGCGATATCCTCGGTATATAGTTGTGGACCTTTACCCCACAATAATTGTAGTTTCTTTTTAAGGATACCTGGTGCAATAGAGTTGCCTTGAATTATATCTTTAATTACTTTTGGCAAATCATTGTTAAATCCATAAGGACGAATACGCCATTCGTCCAACATGTAATTCATCATCGTCCAGTCTAAGTTCTCTTGAGGCTTAGTGTATTTATCAAAGGCTCTTGGATTCTCGGCAGACTCAAACGTGAATGCAACATCATCTACATCTACTAACGCGTTCCTTCCTTCAAATTCAATCATTATTGTATAGGTATATTGTTAAACTCAGTAAGTAAAGCAATGTAAAAGGCCTTGCTCGAATCATCCTCTAGATCTGTATAGCTAACTATGGACCTATGCTTATCGCTCTTATCTTTAGATAGACCAGTCCTTAGTAGGCATTTGCTTACGTATCGCTCACCGCTCGATGTACCCTTGGTTCCGTTCATGCTTACGAACTTTATACTAAAAGGAATGCTATCCTTAGACATCAATCTCATACGTCTTAAGGCTTCATATACATTCATACTACAATGATAAATAATAGCGCATGCTTTACAGTGACATGGTTTGCACATTCATAGATGGTTGTTACTAGCAACACACCTGTTGGTGTTCAGTTCGTTAGCACTTTTATATGTTGTGCGTCATATATCTCAGGATGTTCAACCTCTGCAACTGCATTCCCTACTCTC
>Ga0306872_100501_pt1 | contig 15245 bp, 22 predicted proteins | sample AntRauMeHopE1498_FD_190455 | JGI IMG/M metagenome (GOLD analysis project Ga0306872, IMG submission 190455) | Saline lake microbial communities from Rauer Islands, Antarctica - Metagenome Hop E1 #498 (v2) (version 2) | ecosystem: Environmental > Aquatic > Non-marine Saline and Alkaline > Saline ...
AGTGACTTATAATCCAGATATGGGACAGGAATCAAGCGAAGATGTTGCTGGCCAAGAATTGATAGTTGCAGATGAATCAATGCATATAGACGGCATGGATGGACCATACATGACCAAGTCGGGCCGGGCATTGTATTATGATAATGACCAAGGACAGTATTGGGATCCAGAGATTGAATCCCATATAAGATATTCTGAATGGGTTAGAATGAATAGGGATCCAGCATAATAGTGGCCGTACCTAAAAAAAGCTTCGCGGACAACATACTATTGTTACTATCAAATGATGATTTGGAATATCAAGGGCGCATCGATAATGTTTCTCAGGTTAACATATGCTATAGCAACCAACAAGATGGCATACATTGGATTGTTGCAATTGCGACGGTCAATTCAAAAAAATTGCTGACAATTTCCAGAGTAAAGAAATTGTCAGCAGATGATTAATTAGACTGCAAATGGTATTTTAAGTGCAGGATGGCATTGGTAGTTTTCAAGCACATAATCCTGTACTTGGGTAAGTAATACTTGTTCCAGTGTGTTAAACTCAGGCATCAATATATTGGGCAATGGCATGGGTGATCTTGTAAGTTGCTCTTCAATACTTGGGATCTGGTTATGGTAGATATGCGCATCCCCCAACGTGTATACAAATTCTCCAACCTGTAAATCACATAATTGTGCAATAATATGTGTCAATAGAGCATATGATGCAATATTAAACGGTGTCCCAAGTGGCAAGTCTGCAGAACGTTGATACAGTTGGCAACTCAGTTTACCATCCTGAACATAGAATTGAAACATAGTATGACAGGGCGGCAAGGCCATGGAACTCACGTTCTGTGCATCCCACGCGGACACAATTAGTCGTCTAGAGTCAGGATTCGTCTTAATTTCATTGATCAGCCAAGCAATCTGATCAATACCATGATTGTCCCCGCCCTTCCAGGAATCCCCACCAAATGATCTCCATTGATATGAATAAATGGGGCCCAATTCCTTGCACACTTCTGTATTTTCATACCCAAGTGCCACTCCTTGTGCATCAGCATTTGCCGTCCAGATGGTAGTTTTGCCAATTAGTTCATCGCGTGGTTTATTATATTGAATTTCAGCAAGGCGCCTTTCGTCTGTACTGCCTTCAAGAAACCAAAGTAATTCTGCCACTACGGGAGTCCATGCCAATTTTTTAGTGGTTACTGCTGGGAATCCCAGACCAAGATCAAAGCGCATTTGATATCCGAATACACTTCTAGTATCAATGCCTGTTCTATTGGACTTGTCTACTCCATGATCGAGGACATGTCTCAGACAGTCTAAGTATTGTTTCATAATTCTCCTATCAGTTATTTTGTGATGCCGTGCGTAGCCAATCTATATATTATAGCCGCTGCGCTATGGTTTTGAATAGACCCTATAGTTGACGCTATTTTCGCAGTGTCTGTCCATTCTACCGAAGTAACTTTCAATCAATGACTGGTTCAGTTTAACGTCACAATCATATGATCCAGAAATTTCACTGATCCAGAATTCATCGATCATTCCGACTACATGCTCTACTAATTGATTACCGCCAATTACCCATATATCATTGTCACCGGACAACCATGCCAACCTTGATCGTATCATACTTGGATGAACGATTTCCACTAATGGAATTTGGGTTATTGTTTTTGACACTACTATGTTTCGTCTACTGGGCAATGGTTGAACTGGTAGACTTCTCCATGTGTTGCCGCCCATGACCACCGTTGTATTCACTGTATTTTTTTTGAACCATGCTAAATCATGTGGATCGTGTGGCCATGGAAGGGAATTGTTTTTACCAATCCCCCACTTTTCATCCATGGCCATAATTGCCTTAATCATTCTTGTTCTGTGCCTTGTCGAATAGGTCAGTTACCATGGCAGTGACTTCTTTTTCCAGTGTATGAAAATCCAAAATAACTTTGACATCAGCAATGGGTTCATGGAAATCCATGTCATCCAGGATTTCCTCAATTGATTCCAGTCCCAAAAGATCCCGAGTCATATATATAATCTCTTCACCGCTGGCAAGAGTAACATGCAACCGTTGAATGAATTTTGTGGGTATAGTGACTACATCCACGTCTTCCATTATTTTTGAGAATGTTCGAGTTTTCTTTTCAATACCCATTTAATCAATCTTTCGATGCTGATGTCGTAGACTTTTTTGCCACAGTGGCTTTTTTCTTTGCTCGTGGCTTGGGAGTGACCTTGGGCGTTGGTACCAGAGCATATGCTTCTGCACGAAGTCGGACAACTTCTGCTTCCATAATATCTGCCTGTGACAATAGCCCATTGGCAATATCAGCGTCACTCAATACTCCATTGCTGTCAGTATTCGCCACCGTGGCTTCGACATATTCTGAGACTGCTGGTTCTTTGTACATGTCCTTCTTGGATTCAACAGACCGACCGTCCTGGATAATACGTTCAATGTCAGCTTCACTGTGTCCAGACTTTTGTAAATCAATAATTTGATTGACTACTGAAAGTTTGATAATCTGACTTGCAGATGGGTGCAAGTTGATATTATCAGTTGAATGTTTATGCAGTCGGTTATAATTATGCAGGTATTGGAGTGACACAACCCCATCACTAAACCGAGTCCTCGCCAGTACTTCATAAAGGTTACCAGTAGTCTGCGCGGCGCTGCTCTCAACGATTCTCATGAAATCTTCATGTACGTGGTCCGGAAGAGACTCCGTTTCCACTACCAGACAACTATTTGCGTCAGTTACATCTCCCTGTTCGTTGTAGATTTCTCTGAATACTACCACGCATCGACGTCCAGTGTTCGCTACTCTGCCTATATGCTTCAATTTATTGTCCTTCTTCTTTATTGGCTTCCATATATTCAATGAATGCAGTTAGTTTTTCATAATGTGCGCCTACATCTTTGGCTTCCGCGGCTTTGAATGCTCCTCGTTGGAAAGCAATATCAATTACATTGGCCGACATGGCAATGTCAGTCAAATTCAGAGAAGGCGGCGCGATCTCTGCTTGTGTTTCTAATTGAGTGTCGTCTGTCATTTTATTTCCTTTGTGTTAATTTATGCGTCATAATAAACTGTGGTTCCGAATGGTGATTTTATAGTTTTGGATCCGTGTATCATGAACATTGTGTCAGTGTAATCTGGGTCTCCCCAGCTTCCCATTGGGCGCCCGTCTGTGAATACTAGAAACTGACCAGGTACGATGTCTTTTTCTTTCATGAATTCCCAGTTACACTGGAAGTCAGTACCACCACCACCTAGAATTTCGTACTCTCTGATATCTTTGCCATTATCATGTGTGAATTTTTCATAACCATATACTTTGGTATCAAACTGCCAAATTCTAACAGTATATTCTGAAAACTGATCCATAATACCTGCAATTTCTCCCAAGAAGTCTTGAAGCATACGTGTACTTATGCTTCCGCTGGTGTCGATGGCAATTGATACTTCAATTTGGTCCTGTCCATTGGTCATACCTGGTAATATAGCAGACATATGCCAGCCCTTGCGGCTTGGACGTGACCACGAATAATCATTCTTGACCAGCGTCTCGATTACCATTGATAGATGCTCACGCCAGTCCATCTTGCTTTCGGTTAACTCTGCAATCAGCCTTTTGATCCCAGCTGGAACGTTGCCCGCACCACATGCCGCGGCGGATGCCATCACTGCCTGCTTGATTTCGTCAGACAGTTCATTCATTCGATCTGAATCAATAGTTGGTGCTTCGCCTTTTGTACTTTCTGACATACCGCTGCCGCTGCCATCGCCTGCGACAAGATGCTGATCCAATGTCTCCTGCGCGGGGTTTCCTTCTTTATCCAGTATATTATATACCTGTTCGGACGTCATGCCTTTAAATCTATTGTCCAAAAGTATTGGGATAGCGGTGATAACGCGACCAATTCCTTCAGTTTTCAATAGAAGGTTTATCACATAGTCACATGCTTCATTCCAACGACTTCGATCTCGCTTGTCAATCCTAATGAAGTGCTCAAATATACAGTGGTATAATTCGTGCGCAAATAGGAAAACCAATTCCTGTTTGTCCAACTTGGCAATAAAGTCGCGATTGTAATAGAAATTCTTATAGTCAGTTGCTGCTGTCTTGCACCAACCTGAGTCAGTTGCATCCACAAACTTCATTCGTATGGCCATTTGTCCATAAAATGGGTGGGACAATAGCATATGGAGCCTTGCTACTGTCAACTTTTTGACTGCGTCATCCATTATTCGACTCCTTTGTCAAATGATACATTAAAATTTATCGAATGTCAACCTTATTATTGGTATATATTCGTTATGGATGATTCGCCTCTAATACCAAATCACCGTGAAGTTTGATAAATTCTTTACCAGCTTCCAATTTGGTCAACGGAAGACGAATCTTATAATTGGTGCTGAGAATTCTAACGGCCATCACTGCCATTTCTGGTTGAAACGCATTCATAATAAATTTCAGAAAGTGTTCAAACTGTGAATTGAACACATCAATGGTCGAAGTACCCAATGTAATTTTTTCATATACTGTCTTTAGTTCATATGCGAGGCTGGCTGAAATACTGTATAATGCAGACGGTTCATTGGTTTTCAATTTGGTTACTTCTCCGGAGAGAATCCGCCGGGGATCAGGCAACATACTGCTGACTTTGCGGTGCGCGTTGAACTTGATTGCAATACCTTCACCAACTGCCGCTGCTACCATGTCAGTAATTTCATGATCAGTGAAGTCCATGGCATCATACAGAAGTGCAGATACAACTGACCAGGTCCTGGGGGTGGCAAAGCTCTTATCATCACTCTTGGGATCAAATTGATACAAATCGTCTTTGCAATGCGTTAGATAACCAATTACGTCAGGATGTTGATTGTGATTGACAGCCCAATTCAACCAATCGTCAAAGTCCACACGGATTTCGTAATGAACAAAGCGGTTGGCCAGTGGTTTGGGCATCCGATACGTGATACCTCGATCACTGTCTTTGTTACCAGCTGCCACTACCACCACATTGTCTGGTAGCTTGTAAGTACCAACCCTGCGATTGAGGATCAATTGATATGCCGCGGCTTGTGTAGCCGGAGAAGCACCATTGAGCTCATCCAAGAACAGGACAACAGTGGAGTATTGATTGGCATCCTGTTCACTGATCAGTTCTCCGGGCGGTGCCCATTCCATTGTTTGGGTTGTTGAGTTAAAGAATGGAATGCCCTTGATATCAGTTGGGTCCCATAGAGACAACCGTACATCAATCAAGTAACTGTTCTGGTACGAATTGGACACTGACTCCACAAGATCAGACTTACCTACACCAGGTGATCCCCAAATCATTACTGGTTGCTGTTTTTTGAAATGATGCTTGAGGTATTTTGCAACCTGTGACAACGTGACTGTGCGAGAAGTGGTCATTATAGTCTCCAGTGGGATTTAATTCAATTTACCAAGTAACAAGTGTATAGTACGTTGTCAATTAATACTTTCCAATAATTGGTAGATTTCCAATAGTTCTTCATCGGGCATTTGTGCAATTCTGCGAGTCCCAATAAATGCCAGATACCACTGCCGGGCGGCTGGCAACTTGGCCATGTTAAATTTTGATCTTTTAAAGTCGCTAAGAATTTCAACATCTGTGTTGTTCATCTGTGTTTGAGAAAACCGCATCACTTGCATACTCCTTGATTACTAACCAATAATAGTACACCAAGCCCATGAAGTCAAGTGGTTATAAACTGTCCAACCAAAGTCCAAAATCGTCCATTAGTTGCAAGTGAACATAGTCATCCTGTGAATATAAGATCAATATTCGTTTTTTTGATGGAATATGAGTGTATAAGTAGTAAGGGGAGATCATTTTTCGATTAAGCTTGGTAAACCCAACCACACTAATCACAGTTTCATCTGGAATCTGAAACTTATATTGTGTGAATGTTGTTCTGAGCAGGGAATTACCATGCTCACTCAATCGAACTCCGGGCCAATTCCCAAATATCGATTGTTCAGTTACTGGAGTCTCGTCTGAATTGACTACTCCAGACTGAGACAAATGGTCAACTAGATATTTTCTAAATTTATCCCTTGACATGCTTGGTGACACTATTCATGGTCATGACCATGAATTCATCTGTCTTGAATTGTGTGTTCAATCTGTTTGCCAATGCATGGGCATGTCCAGAAGAAGGAAAGCTGGTTTTCTTATATCTTGGTATGTCGCTGGATGATGCCAAATCAATATATGATTTCAAGCTTATGGGGCTGCCTTGGTAATATACGGCATATACTGCTTCTGCCAGTATTACTTCTTCTACTCTAAATTTTTGGTCAGTGACGGTTTTTAATAATACATTGGGCGCAGGTCTTGGCATGGGATCTCCAGTTATATCTCACGATTATTTACCGCGAGTTTGTTGCTTGATAGAGAACTGTGCATCATGCTTGTTCTTGAATGGACCAGTGAATGTAAAGTCACTCAGGGTTTTATGCTTGGGACAAAACAACGTAAGCCATCCCGTCTTGGGAAAGTGAGAGGCATACCAGCCAGCTGCAAAATATATCTTACTTTTTTCAGTCTTGGTAAAAATTGGCACGGATATGCCATTGGTATCTTGCCATTCATAGTTGAATGACTCATCATATTCAATTTCAAACCCATCGATCGTCACCATTTCACGTGGCTTGATTTTCACCTTGGGCACAAGTATGTCTACAAATTCATGTACCTCCTCTTGGCTAATCCCGTCTAGACTGTCTTCGCCAGTGATAATGATGGAGTAACCCTCATTATTTTTGAACATTACTCCAGCTTTTCTACCTGCAAATTCAATTATCCAGAACTCATCTGTCACTGCTCTGGCTTGATATTTCATTGACCATACCCATTGTTCAAATAGTTAGCATGTTCGGTTGCATTGTTCACAAGTCGGTCCAGATCATACTTACCGCAGAATTTCATGAATTTGATACCAACTTGCCCAACCTGTGGCTTTTGTACTGCATCAACAATCACTAGATCCATGGCTTCCTTGATGTCATCTGGTTGCTGAGTCAGATCAATCAAGGTTTTATTCAGTTGATAGCGGTCCAGTACTCTATGCTCTTCTCCATGGTGATCAGTCCAACGTTGGAGCATGAAGTTGTTATAGTCATAACTCTTTTTGGATCGGTCTGCAAATGCCTCCTGTATTCCCACATTATTCTTTGTTCCTTTGGCACGGACGCCAGGATATGCGCTGAAAATACCGTCAGTTTTGTCACCTCGAATACATTTTTCAAAGAGAACATACTCGGGATCGCCAATTGACTTTTGCTGTTTTGTTTTGGAGTCCATGACTGGTTTGCCTCGCTCATTGACAATACCATTCAATTTGATATGTTCTCCCTTGATGCCGTTATACTGGCTGACTGTTTCAGAGATCAATTGGTAATAGTCTGAATCTGAGCTGATAATAACGTGCTTTTCATCTGGATGATTCTGAATCCAACGAGCGATAAAATCATCTGCTTCGCATCGCATATGCTGTAATACCGTGACATTGGTATTGTCAGCCATGAACTTTAAGAAATCATCATATGCTTCGAAGAAGGCACGGTCCTCTTCGCGTTCGTCTTCAGTTCGCTCATCCTTGGCTTCACGTCGCGCCAATTTGTATTGTGGATAAATGTCTCTCCGCCAGCTCTTGCCTTCCAAGCACATGACAACATGTGTACCACCAAAGTCTCTAACGGACTTGGCGATGCTTGAGAATATGATATGAAGAGCCATGCCAATTTTCATATCAATGTCGTCTCCTCGAACCACATGTCGGCTCTTAAAGAATAGATTCATGGCGTCTACAATAATATAGGACAATATTTTGCCTTTCAGTTTGTGTTATTCAGTGTCGTCTGGAGAATCAGAAATACTTTTACATAGTTCATTGAACCATTCCTCGACGATTTCCTCATCTGTTTTGCCTTTATATCCAGCAGCAATCAATTGATCCACAAAAGATGAATTCCAATCAAGTTCAAAGTATCCCTGTGATGGTTTATTGGAGTCTGGTATACTGAGCTTTATTACTTCAATCTTGGGTTCTTCTCGATCTTCGAGTAGTTCCAATTCTTGTTTAAGCTTTTTATATTGTGCCTGTTTTTCTTCTACTGTGGGAATTTTGTCAACTCCCCAGAATTTCTTGAATATATTCATTTATTTTCCTTTGCGATTATTATTCTGTCCATGAGCTACATGTCCGCTCTCATTTCTTTGGGTGCCAGTGTTCTAGGCATCTGGCTTCGTACATTCCATGACTGCCCACATCCAATCTATTACCAGTATCAAACATTTTTTGCGTTTTTGTGGCAGGTTGTCCACATGAATTACAATAACTCTTTAATTTAATCGTATCATCGCTCATTGCCAGTAATCTTCCTGAGATATCAAATGGTTGACCTGCAGAATCCTGATCCAACCCAGCAGCCACAATATTAACACCCAATCGAATCCATCGTCCAATAATGTCAATTATGTCTGAATCAAAGAATTGAACTTCATCCACAAATACTGTATTCATGGATTCTGCGTCCTGTATTACTACATTATCCATAATACAGTCATCTTCATTGAGAGTCAAATGTAAATAATGGCATTGAAATTTATGCCCAGTATGTGTGACAATTTCTTGAGAAGTGGTATATCTATTGTCCAACGCGGGCTTGACAACCATGACTGATAAATTTTGATGATTGGCCCAAAGTATTCGTTTCATTAGCTCACTGGTTTTTCCAGCATACATGGGGCCCATGATGGTAGTTAATGATCCTATCATTTACTGTGTATTATCTCCGTGACTTGAATTTGTTTTAATTTATGTCTGTACTGGTCTCCCAGATTCTTGAGTTCTTGATATGCGAATTCTAAATCATCGTCTAATTCAAGATATGACAATTTGTCTTTGAGTTGTGCAACTTGTTCACTTAATTTTTTAATTTGCTGTGTCTGACTGTCATATACAGTAACAGTGGGTTCAATATTCCAATTTGATTCCAAATTAGTAGTGTAATAACTACTATTTCCAATAAAAAATTTATTATTGGCGTGGATGTCTTTGGTTAGAATGTTGAATTCTTTTTCAAGTAATTTAATATCAGACAGTGATATGTTACTGGGTGTTGCCATATGTTATTTCCAATGATGAATGAACATGGAATCCATGTTCATTCTGTTATTTGTTTAATGTACGTGTGTCATGGAACTTCGCGCCAACCCCATGAATTCTGCTCGTAGAGCAGCATCTGTCTTGAAGCCACCGCCCAGTTTAGAAGTAATTGTACTGCATCCTGCATCTTCGACACCGCGTGATTTCACACAGAAGTGTTTGGCATCAATCAATACTGCCACATCTTGTGTGTTCAGAATATATGTCAATGCATGAAACACCTGTTCAGTCTGACGTTCCTGAATCTGTGGACGCCGCGAGAAGTATTCCACAATTCGGTTCATCTTGCTCAACCCCAATACTTTTTCATGCGGGATATACGCCACAGTGGCAATACCATCGATGTTTACCCAGTGGTGTTCACACTGTGACTGAACAGAAATGCCCTTTTCCACTACCATTTCATCATAGCCCATTTTGTTGGCCACTGTGGTACATTTTGGAAATGCTTCAACTTCCAATCCCCACAGAGTTTCATTTACGAACATTTTAGCTACTCGTTTGGGAGTATCCTGTAGACTGTCATCTGTCAGATCAAGTCCCAGAACAGTCATGATGTCTGTGAATTTTGCTTCAATCAATTCGATCTTGTCACTTCGACTGATTGAATTTTCGATAAAGGGAGTTTCAACACCCATCTTTACCAAGTATTCATGCACTTCGCGTCCCAGTACCGGGTCTGTTTTTACTTTATTAAAAGCCATTTGTTTTCCTTTTGCTTCTGAAAGCGTCTATCGTTAACGCCCAACGGAATCTTTCGATCCATTTTGTTACCTTCGTGTAACGTGGTTATTTACTGCGATTACTCACAGTTCGGTATAATTCATCACCATGGAAGAATCGTTCGGTCATGAATTCTGTTTGTGGTTTTAAATCACTGACCAATGTTTCATAATTGGTCATCATATAAGTGATCCGAGCCATCAATTTACTTCTATTCTGGTCATATGCCCTTGAACATTCAGTCCATTCACTTGGGTAAGTGAATGAGTCATTTAAATTCATTTCACTATAACTCAGGCGGTCTGGTACTAATGGTAGTACATCAAGTAATGCACCTTCATACCATGATATTCCCAATGTTTCTTGTAAGTTTGCACTAAACACCATCTTTGCAGATGCCAGTAGGGAATGGTATTGTTCTTTGGTTAGATTTTCATCTTGGCATACTACAAACTCATAATTAGGTAGCCAAGATTTCAAGTCCTTAAAAATTTCCACTTGTTTTTCTGGGGCAATCCGATGTGGGAATAGTATTAAGTCTCGCTTCTTGGATTTTCCAAAAGACTTCAACTCCTTACTTAGGTATTCCATGGGCCAGCCCACTTGCCTAATGGTGCTATTGATTGCTTCGGGTCGAGTCTCATACCATCCTTCGCCATCTTGCCAAGATAAAACACCATTGGCGAATAGTTCCACATGATAATGTGTTGCAAAGAAATTATGGTCATAACAAGAGAACATACTGTGCTCAGCTGATCGCACCCAAGGCTTGTCCCCAATTATCCTTCCCAAGAAGTCATTTGGATCATATGAACCTGCGTGCCACATGCCGCCGATTTTGGCATTAATGCCCAATAACTCCAGTTGATATTTCAGTTGAATAACAGTTGGGTTCCATGCATCAGTGTATAGAAAATAGTCACCATCTTTGACTGTACCCGAAACAATCATGTTACTGATTGTTTCGAGTTGTCTGGCTTTGTAGATACTGGTACCGCCAAAGTTTAAAAATGCACCCGGAGAAGTTGTGGCAGGAATATCAGTTCCACCTGAGATTTCAACAACTTTCTCCCCTGTGTATTTTTTTATTTGGGCGGGTAGATATGCTTTCCATTGAGAAGTATATCTACTCTCAATTGACTCCAAATCAATAATATAAATTGTCATAATATTTCCTTCAATGGATTAACACCATGGGTATTTGAATTTACCCACATGTATTTTCAACTTCTTTGGGGCCCGATTAAGGGAAACCCTGATAGTGATATCATATGTGATAGCTGATTCTCGATTGCTATTATATATTGAATAATCGCGGATGCCTCCTTCTCGTTTAAGATCACTGAGGTATTGATTGAACAGTACACTGGCCGGCCGCCAGTCGTTATTTCCCAGTGTACCATCCAGAGGAGAAATCAGTTTCAATAGATCATATTTGATATCATCTAATGAGATAAGTTTTGACATAGTGTCCTCTTCTATTGTGTGTCAAAATGCAGTAACATCTTGAATTTTAAGGCATTTTAGTAGAAAAGTCAAGAAGTTTGGCTAATTTTACTCATTATTTCATAAGCCAGATCTTGATCTTCCAAGTCAATTGCATCCTCATCTATTTCAACTGTTTCAAACAGACTGTTGAATGATTTGGCGCCACTTGACACTGAATTCTTACCGTTGAATGCAGCCATGAGACTCTGTGCCTCGTCCAGCATGGTCATTGGTGTTTCAGACTGAAACAAGTCATCAATGAATTGACTCATATACAATGCACGATCAGGTACCCATGTATCCAAGTGAATACCTTTGCCTTTTTTGCTTGGTTTAAAGTTCATATGATTGATATCATGTTGGGCCAAGGCCGCGTCAGTTAATTGATTTGCTCGCTGTACACTCTCAATATGTTGGTATACATTATGTGACATTTGTAGAAAATAACTGAAACTGTCCCATGATGTCTTGCCTTCTTTGCCAATCTTGTTGAGCATACCCGGCGCATACCAACAGATATCCCCCATGGTCATTCTATCCCCAATTGGAGAACTCCATGGAAATGGTACTTTGCTACCGGACAGTTTTTTACTGTCAACTGCCGAATCCATAACATACCCAAATCTGTCTTGGACATGAACATGCTGAGTATACAATTGTCCCTTGGCCGTGGCAATAAAGGGACTTGCGCAATCAAATGTAACTTCAATGTCAGGATTCACAGTACGTCTTAGAACACGTTTAAGCGCCGTATATGCGACTGCCCATTCCAGCTTGCTAGTTCCCAGAAAATGCAAGACATCGCGCTCTCCCTGCTCTAATAGCTTGTCATCACGCATCTTGAGCAATATTCTAAGAGCAATGTTGATATCGCTCTTGGTATGTCCCCCAAATGCCCAGCCCTCAAACGGGTAATCCTTTACACCATCATACCAAGCTTCAGCTTCATACAGACTTCTTCCCTGCATAACGTTCAAATATTTGGTCTTGCCCTTGCGATGTTTCAAGAACCATTCACAATTGTGCTTGGTATAGTCAAGACATTGTTCAAAGTCACGGATTTGGGTACGTTCACGGAACCCTGCGTCTGCGGCTTGTGTTGGGATATCCAAAATCATACTATAATCAGCGGTGTGTTCCAGCCAATTTAGAATAGTGGATCGCAGACTGTCATCTGTCTTGAATTCATCCCAGTCACATTTGATGACTCCCTTGATGATCTGGAATCCACCACTGTCACCCAATATGAATGTTTTGTCCTTGTCTCGATTCTGCACCATGGCATCATCCACATTTGCCTTGTCGAGTTTTAATTGTGCGTGCCCAGCAGAATACAGTCCCCATTTGTATTTGTAGTATGCTTGGTCTTCATTTAGGAAATTACATCCTTCCACTCCATTTTCAAATCCTGCAGGTATACGCTCGGGCGGGACATAAGTCTCACCCGAGGTTTGCTGTTTGGACACAAAAATACTATAGAAGGTGCTGATACTTGGCAGAAAAACAGAATAGTCTTTGTTATTCGCTGTCAAGTCAATAATTGGTTTATCAGTCACTTGATTATCCTTTTAATCGTTGCTTTGGGCCAGAATGATATAATCGTATTTTCCCACGCCACTGTCCACTGAAATCATCAATGCTCCAACGTCAGAAACATGCATAGTACATGCAGAAGATCCCATACCAAGATTTAGAATCTGTAGAACAGTTGCCAGGGGCCAACGATGCGAAGCCTTCAAGGTTCCAGTAACATTCTTACTGAGCAGGCGTTTGCCTCGGAATGCACCCTGCTGCCCGACAACGTAACAAATCAGATCACCTGATTCCACTGCCAATGTGAAGTTGGGTTCAATCCCGCCGTAGATAGTGGCCATAGTGGACATTACTGACACGTTCTGCTTGGTTGGGGAAATCGTCACGTCCCATTCAACTCCTTTGAACTTGGGAGTAGTTGGCATTGCTGAATCCAAAGCCATACGACTCATGAAGCGATAGATATCTGTATTGCCTTCATCATCTTTAAACAGTAGATGCTCAACTTCCTGCGGGGACTTTTCTTTATATCCAACAGTTACATGCCCACCGCCGTCTTTATAATTGGGCAGGTTCACAATGGACTTGAGAAAACTCAGATTACCAAGGCCCAAATCTTGATTAATTTCCATTACAGGATCATGAATTTTGCCCTTGACTACAACCACGTCCTTGATAATAGCATCCACTTGGATGTTGTTGGCATCATGACTCAATCGAGCCACTTGAATATCACCAACCACAGTGTGTTTGACGATATCACTGATTACTTCTTTTAGATTTGCCATATGTTTTATTCTCCTGAAAATTCGTCTTGTGAGTAAAATGTTGTGGAACCATTTTCACCATCTTCTTCAACAGTGATTTCCATAGCCCGGTTTGGAAACTTTGCAGCAATAGTTGTTGCTAATTCATCTGAAATCATTTCACACGATTTATAATCCAATTCCAATACGTCAGTATTATATAGACTTTCCAACCATCGTTTTGTTTGAATGAATTCAACGTCTCGATCATTATGAAATACTTGGATTGCCACTTTGAAGTGGAACATATGCCGATGCGGATGACCAAGAAATGAAACATCGTCCCATCCTCCTGTTGCCAACTTGGGGTCGGTTAGTGCTGCTGGATACTTGTGAATTCCTTCTTTCTGAAATTTCACATGAATCATGGTGGTCTTGCTCATTGCGTTTCCTTATGTTTTATATTGGATATGTCATTGATTATAATGACTATTGATCTGATTGTCAATCAAAAAGACTGTTGAATGTTGCATTTACTTTGGAATAAGAAAGATCCCATTTCAACACACCCAGTAAATTTTTCACTTTCTTAGTGACAATGGCATGTTCCATGGCATCAAGATCAAACGGCAGTTCTTTATACCATTCTGGTATTCTATTCTCGTCAGTGGGAATACCAATACTGGTGATGCCCATGGGATTGTCTTTGAGTTTACACACGATGGTTTTCATACCATCTGATATTTCCATACTATGGTTGTCATTCATCACTTTACGAAGACGGTTATAGTTGATCGCGGCCCTGACATGCCCCGGCATAGTGGCCTTGCCTGTAAATCTTTCAATGCCATCACTGCTGTCATATTCCATGGACTTGTATATGGTCAATTTATTCACACGTTTTGGAGTTCCCATTTCCCATGGCGGCATCTTCTTGAATTCTTCTCTGTAATCTTTGACCTTTCTAATAATTTCTTCTTCTGGAACGCCAGTCAAGGCATCCATCAAGATCACTTTAAGAAATTCTTGCATATAAGAAGGAGTGTCACTGCGCTTGAGATCCAAACCCATGGCTTTTAGATACCCTGGTTTACCACTGTGATCTTCTCGAAAACCCTCATTGTCATATACCAGAATTGCATACCGCTTCTTGGTAATGAACAGGGCACGGCTTCCCACAATTTCTCTACCTGCTTTGATAATCCCACCCAATCGACTGGGACAGTTATGTGAGTCTGCCATATAATTCACAAAAGTTTTATCGACTTCATCTGACACTGCATCATAGAATTCAGCGGCTGTGTCCTTGTTCCACGTGACTTCGCCCGCATCAATTTGTGGTTTCAAGATGGGATATGCGCTGAAGTAGACGGAATCGGTATCCCCATAAACTACTGACTCTCCGACATGATCATACTCACCAGCAATGGTTTCATTTACCTGTGCTGACATATGTTTCACAATGCTTCGTCCAGTCAGTGTCACACTCTGTCCCAGTCTTGCATCGAAGAATCTGCTGCCAACATTTAAGAGTGCACCATAC
>Ga0306872_100503_pt1 | contig 15218 bp, 9 predicted proteins | sample AntRauMeHopE1498_FD_190455 | JGI IMG/M metagenome (GOLD analysis project Ga0306872, IMG submission 190455) | Saline lake microbial communities from Rauer Islands, Antarctica - Metagenome Hop E1 #498 (v2) (version 2) | ecosystem: Environmental > Aquatic > Non-marine Saline and Alkaline > Saline ...
TGGATAGCAGCAATTGGCTGCACCTGGCCCGAGAACCGAACGCTGTCACCGGTAAACTGCGCGCCGTTGGCACAGTTTGTGATTCCTTGTGCTTCGCCGCGAGTGATACCAGTTTCAGTACCAGTATCTCCCCCAGAACAAAATGTACTTGGATTAGGGTTATCCGCTAGGGTACTGATTAATGTACCGTTAGAGTAAAATCCAAATAGGTCATCGAGGGTTGGGCGGTACGGCACGATACCGTCTTGTGACGTACCAGCTGGAGTCGCTCGCTGGACAACTAGCACCGGACTATCAGCTTCGATAACCATGCCGTTGGTACCAGTTGGGTCAGATGTTGCAAACGTGCGAACCTCACCTTGTGGTACCACAATAGTCTGGCTCGGTGTGGCGCTGTTGCCGATAAACGTATTGACAGTAGCGGCTGCAAACGGTGAGTAGACGTAGTACACCTCTGCTCCACGGTTAGTTGGAATCGCAAAGGTGGTGTTTGCAAACGTCAGCGGCACAATCGTCTCGCCACCGTCACCGTTTTGGTTGTCGACCACTGTTCCTGAAATCGGCCCCAGTGAACCGATGGTCGACGCCCCGTCAAACGTAGTAAATACAGTCGACTCACCAGTCTGAAGCGGGATAGTTGGCCCCCCGTCGATATTCACCAAGTTATTGTCAGTCAAACTCGTCACGGTTACCGTATCGGCGCCAGCATTGTCATTGACCACGACATACGAATCAGTGACCGTGTCATAACTAAAGGTAGCCAGCTCATCACTGACCGACTCAGCGCTGGTGTTGCCGTAATACACATAAATGGTAGTGGTACCGCTGGCTGGCAGATTGGCAATTTGCACCCAGATCTCAGCTTCTTCGGCTGAGTAGTCAAAGAACTGCACCCAGTGATCGAGCTCGGCCAGGTTTTTGGGAGCCAAGGTTTCGATGGTAGTAGTCGCAAAGAAGCTGGCCGCATCGGACATGTTGGCGTATTCGGTCTCAGCCCACTGTGCTGATCGCACCACACTGGCGATGCGTAGTTCATCAAGTTGACCTTCAAAGTTTTCACCAGTACTAAAGTTACCTCCAACTACTTCCTGATCTTGCCCAACGATCAGTCCGCCTGGGGCAATATCAAGCGCTGTGATTGTTTGCGGATCAGGATTTTCGTTATCCCCCACACCATTGACGTAGAGGTTCATGGAATCTATATCGTCTTGAGCGGTGGCCATGAAGTGCTGCCACGTATTATTGTTGTAGCTAGTTGGATTATCTAAATTGAACTGTTCAGCTCCACCTTGGTAATACAAGAAAAAGCGGGTGCTGTTATCAAACCGAGTCCAATACTCATCATCCTGAGAAGCGTTGGCAGCACTCAAAATAGTCATGTCGTCTGAAGATGATGCGATATGCCACCACGACACACTACTGTCGGTCAGCCCGTTCATGGCTTCAAACGGCAGACTAATATGGTCGATCGAGTTAAATCCGAACTCCTGACCAGCCCCAAACAAACCACTCTTACCAGTAGAACTAATCTCGTCATTCCCGTGGAAGCGATTGCTGGTTGAATCGAGGTACGCGTTGAGGTTACCAGTACCTGCTAAGTTTTCTTGCAAGTGGTATACCGCCCGGAAGCCATTAGTCCACACGTTTTCTGAACCAAAGGTATCACTGCGGGCGTACGCAGCGGCATCTTCGTTATCAAAGTAGATAAAGAACTGGTTGTCTACCCCATCAGTCAAGTCAGCCTTAAAATACAGCTCACCGGTTTGCGCACCAGTGTCGATGGTGACCAACTCAAACGGCACTTCGGTCGCACCGTCATCAAGTGTGATGCGGATATCCGCGCCATTTGCGGCGACTTGAGTAAAGAACTCTGAGCCAAGAACCGACAGGTCAAGGTACACCGGGAAGTCAGTAATCGAGTCGCTGATATCACTGTCAGCAATAGTAAAGGCTTGCCTGGCATCCCAACTCGTACTGTACCAACGAAGTGGATCACCCGGGACAATGGTCGGGATAGTATCAGTTGACGTTGCGTAAAACGTCCGTGGGTTGTTTTGGTTGTCGAACTCTGCTGCGATCCAACCGCTACTTCGCACCACGTCAGAGAACCTGAATTCATCAATCAGTCCTTCGTAGTGTTGGTTAGCAGCCCCTGAACTCAAACAAGACCCGTCTTGCTCCAGACCAGACACCACACAATTTGCCGGTACTGACAAAGGGCTGATAGCTTGTGCGATCGGGTTTTGATTATCGGCCACACCATCTACGTAGAGGCGCCACTGATCAGTATTGGCGTCACGGATAACGGTCATGTGCTTCCAGCCGGCACCAACAACGGTACTGTCAAGGTTGAAATCTACTGTAGGACCGGTGTTGTAAAGCGTCAGAATATTATTACGTAAAAAGATGAGCAATTCATTGTTCGCACCAGCACTTAAAATTGCCTGATCACTAGATTGTGAAGTATTGAGCCAGAACGACATCGACAGCTCGTCATGTGCGTTGACCGTAGCGCTCGGGAATATAATATGGTCATCTGACGCAGACTCACGAGCGCGGATTTCTTGTCCCCGTCCAAGCTTCCCTGTTTTGCCAGTTGAAGTAATTTGGTCGTCAGCGTCATAACTATTGCTGGTTGAATCGATATATAGACCACTATTGCCGGCACCAGCGGCGTCTTCTTCCAAGTGATAGGTAGCGACGAAGTTGTTAGTCCAGACATTTTCTGAACCAAAAGTATCATTTGCGGCGTAGGGAGTTGCGACAGCGTTGTTGTAATAAACATGGAAGGTATTATCGACGACGTTATTTAGGAACGGTGCCAAGAAGTGTAACTGCCCTGTTTGAGCAACATCATCAATCGCTACCAGTTCATATGGCACCTCGGTGGCACCGTCCGCGGTCGTGATTCTAATGTCGTCACCATCATCTTGAACACCAGCCCAGAAATCTGGCCCCAGGTCAGCCAAATCTAGGTAGACCGGGAAATCAGTCAAGGCAGTATCAATTGCACTAGCTGGAATAGTCAAAGCCACCCGCCCGAGCCACGCTGGATCATAGTTGTTTTCCACTCCTGCCTCGCTATCAGTCCCGGCAAACAAGTTCCCTTCATTTACCTCTTGGATAAACCGGATATCACCGCCGTCATTTTGGATATTGTCCCAGAAGTCGGCCATGGCACCATCGAGCTGCAAGCGCACTTGGAAGTCGGTTTGGTCAACACCAGTTGGGTTGGTGATCTCAAGTGGCATACGGTACAGCCACTGAGATGACCAAAACGGGTCTAGTAGACCGTATTCACTATCACCGATGGCTTCGATCCAGTATTCTCCAGTTGAAAACGCCGGGAACGAAATATCCATTTTGAAGTAACGAGTTTCACCTGGGTCAATTGGGAACGTTTGCTCGGTGTGAATTCGACCTTCAAAGTCGTCAGGAATATCCTTGCGGTCAGGCGCCAGACCAAAGAACTGTGCTGCGCGATTAAGTAGTCCGCCACTATTGTCCTGACCGTCTTGCACCTCGACTGGGTCCCAGCCTGGGGCGTACTGCGTGACAGTATGGTCCTGGACTTTTTGCGTTACCAAACAGGCGGTGTTGTCACCATCGACCGACTCACAAGCGCGCACCACACTAGTGTCCGCACAGACAAATAACTGAGCGGCAACTTCGAGCACTTCTTCCACAGAATCAGCTGCTGAGTCAACGACTTCGACCAAGTCATCAGCTCCGGTTGCTGGCTCTTCGATCGCTTCAACTGCGCCGTCTGTATTGACCGCTTCGGTTGTCTCGATTGGTTCCGCAGTAGTTATTTCAGCTTCGGGCGAATCTGTGGTTGCAGCTGTATTTGTAGCAGTATCAACATTCAACAGCTCGGTTGAAAGCTCTTCGAGAGTTTCGGCTGCCACTTGGGCATCTTGCGCGGTCCAACCAGCTTCACAGTGGTAGATGTATGGTCTGTACTCGGGGATGACTGCCTCACGTGGTTTGTTCAGATTGAATACTTCAAGGTTAGTGACTTCTCCCAAGTCAGTCGGGAAATACGCCTGCAGGGTAAAGTCGTCAGTCTGATCGCTGGTATTGCTGACACTGAAATACGTGACCGCCTCGGTCAGACCTTCATACGTTTTCTGGTCTGACTTGATGATGAGGGTTTCGTCGGTGTTGTCGTCGGTAAAGGTGAATTCGATTTCCTCGCCGTTTGGTAACACCAAAATGTCACCAGCTAGGTTGGTGTCGTTGAATCCATCCTCGGCTAGCAGCTCGGCGAACTCTGGAGTCTGTGCTTCAGCTGGTGGCTCGAGTACGAACAACTCCAACCACGTACTTTCCACGTACAAGTCAGACAACAGCGCTGGATCAGCGTCGTAGCGAAGCTCAATTTGCAGATTTTGTAGTGCGGCTGCGTCATCGATCGCTGGTAGTGCGAACAAGTAATATCCACCGTTGATACTATTTGACACCTCGTCGTCGATCATGATCGATCCACCTGTACTCCACGTCTCGCCATCAAACGAGTAGTTCATAGTGAAAAATGGAATCTCGTCAGCGGTTTGTTTATGTTTGGCTGCGATAGATAACCGTAGCTGTGCGCCTGAAACTTCAACTCCTTCATCGAGTGGAAAACCAAAGTTGCCCAACCGAAGCACGTGCCCAGAACAGTCATCGCCACAGGCAGCAGGCGAGCTGGTTCCAGCAACCTCGTTTGTGTCAGATTCTGATTCATCGGTAGAGACTTCAGTGTTGGGTGTCGTCTGGGATTCTTCATCCAGTTCAGTAGTATCCACTGTTGTAGCGACAGAGTCCGAGCTGGTCGCCAAGACTTCATCTAGCTCTTCGACAAATTCAGCGACTGCAGTTGAGGTGGTGGTTTGCACAGCCGCTGCTTCTGTTACAACTTGAGTATTTGGAGTAGATTCTTGATTTACGAATCCAAACTCGACTACTTCAGGCTCAACTAGTACTTCAGTTTCTGACTCTGGTTCTACCTCAGGTGTAGCTGGTGCTGACGTGCTTGAAAAAGTCTCTGTCAGTGTCTCGATTGCAAAAGCAAACATTGATCGCACTTCGCGCAATACCGTTGTAGTGGCTGATTCTGATTCCTCTGGTTGCGTTGGTTCAGGTTCTTCTTCTGCCTCATTAAATTCTTCAACCGGAGCATTAGTAGCCGGTTGTGCTTCTGGCTCGGTGTCTGTATCTGATGTAGGTGTATCAATTGTAGAATCAGTAGTGTCTGACTCTTGACCAAGGTCGGGTTCAACCCCTGCGGATGCATCAAAAGCTGCTTCGTTTGTATTTACTGGTGTAGTTGTGGTTGATTCGTTGTCAGAGTTTGATTGTTGATCAGATTCAGGGTCAGGGTCAGACAGCGGAAGAACTCTGAGTGTACTAAGGGTAGCCGAGTTGATACTGTTAAATTCTTGAAGTAAGGCGTATTCATCGAGGTTTTGGAAGGTCAGTGTTTCAGCATTTTGCCAGCCATTTGAGCTGACTTCGCTCGGGAAAATATGAACGGTGCGCACTACAAAAGCATCTCCAGTGAGCTGTGCAAACGTAGAAAAGCCTACTCCTAGAATAGTAAGAAGCAGTAAAGCGTATAGCGAGTGTTTTTTGTGCTTTGTAGTGATCTGTAACATTCGTAATACCCCACGCACCAAAAGAGTTTGCGGTCCATATAAGTATAACGTGCGCACCCTCTTGGGTGCGCACGTTATCCTCTATTTTGTGTTGTATTTAGCGTAGAATCGTCTTCACATCACTGATTTCCTTTTCAATCAAGGTCTCGGATACCTCTAGGGCTTGAGTGAGACTCTCGACGGCTTCTTTTTCAGCCGCTGACATTCGTTTGCGCTTGGTAATATGGTTGATTTGATCGTAAATCTCATCTCGCAAGGCTGAGAAAATCTTTTCCATTTGATCTTGAATTTCGCGAGTTTCGCGACGTAGTTTTTCTTCCTTAAGTTTCAGCTGCTTGTGCTCGTACCAAATGTAGATCACTAGTAGCAGGATGATTAGGAAGAGGAAGAACAAGAGAATATTGACGCCAGTGAAAATATCCCAGATTGAACGCTCCTCTTCTAGAGTTAACGGCTTGACCCAGCCAGCGGTGATCAGTACAGCAGTACTTGATTCACGCATATTTCCTGCCCTGTCAACCGCAATTACTTTTACAGTGTAGGTACCGTCTTCAAGTTGCCCAAGTAAATACCCTAAAGCAGCTTCGTCGGGTGTGACCCTGATCGGCTCGTTATCAGCGATTGTCATCTCGTAGTAATCAATACCAGACGTACTGTCAACGGCTGCAAAGTTAAGTAACGGGAATCCGTCAGGATCTGGACTTGGATTGACACTGATCACAAAAGGTTCTGGAGCTGTCGTATCGATTTTGAGTTGGCGATTAGTGACTGCTCCCCAACCTACCTGATTTTCGAAGTTGATACTAATATACTGGATACCATCGTTGATATTCTCGCTGTTGACGACAAAGTCTTCGCCCGGTGGTTCAATAATTGCATCTGGATTGTCTTGCGGTACATTATCTGGATCGGTCGTAACTTCGATCGCCACTGCAGTCACGTCAAACGGTAAAGTCCAAGAGAACACACCATCTGTGACGCTGTACCAGGCTTCAGGATCAAGGAAGATTGGTGAACCGATCTCTGGTGGACGTGGAGGATCCCCAAAGATGATAGCTTCTTCATCATCATTGTCGTCGGCTGGAGCACTTGGGGTCGGCGTTGGGGTCGGTACTGGAGTTGGTGTAGCTCCAGCAGCGACGGTGTAGTTTGCCCCAGTACCATTATTAAACACGTCTGTTCCGCGTCCGTCAGCCGCCAGTACAGACGCTGAGCTAAAATCAACCGTCGCAGGCCCGTTGGTCAACGCTCTAAATGTGATATTAAGTATATTTGACGTACTGGTAAACGGCGCTGGACTACCTCCACCAAACGTAATCGTTCCAGCAGCATTAGAAAATGTAGGTTCCGTTGTCCAAAGACTAAATACTGACCCAGCCTTACTGACACTAACTACAGAGAGTGTATCAGAGTCAAACGATAGCGAGGCCTCGACCGCATTAACACTATCTCCGCCTGGAACTGCTCGTACTGTAGCGGTAAAGGTTTGACCTGCAGTGAATGATCCGGTACTTGGTGAAATAACCAAATCAGCAGCCAGCGCTGAGTTAGAAAACGCGAAATACACACCTAGCAGTAAGGTGATAAATGAGATGTAGGTGGTGAGCTGTTTGGTGAAGAACATAAGAACAGTTTATTTGCGGCGATTAACGGGAGTTTTAGCGCGACCTCCACTGACTTTTAGGGTTACTTTTTCTTTTTCGTTTGGCTTGAGTAACGGCAGCATTAATATTAGTACACCGTTTTTGATTTTGGCGTCGGCTTTTTCGATGTTGACGCTTTCGGGTAGAATAATTCGACGGTAGAAGTCTCCCCAAACACATTCTTCGGCTACAAAAGAGCCACTGACTTTCTTTCGCGGAAAGGCAATGTATTCTGGTCTAATTCTTTTACCTTCGATCAAGACTATGTCGGCATCTCCTTCGATTGATACGTGTACATCGTTCATATCGGCACCAGCGGACTGCGCGTACACCACGATCATGCGCTCGGTTTGATACACGTCTACGTGCAGCTGAGCAATTTTGTCTGCGGCGGTTTCCTCTGCATCAGACAAAAGGCCGCTTTGCTCGTTGCGTACACCTCTACCTTTGAGTCTCTGCAGAAAGGACATATAGTTACATTATACTTAGTTGTGATTTATAATGTGCAGGTTTACCCACAGTTTAGCCAGTCCAGTTAAAGAGCAAAATTGAAAAGTCTGTCAGGCTTACGTTGCCATCTTGGTTGATGTCAGCGGGTGGCTCCGAGTCACCACCGTCGGTCTGCCACCAAAAGAGCATGATAGAAAAGTCGATCAGGTTCACCGAACCATCACGGTTAAGGTCGGGAGAAAGTGGTCGATCAGCTGCTTGGCCAATCCCGAAAAAGGTGTAATCCGACAAGTTAGTGCGAGCGCCGTCGACCTGCTCGGCACGGACCCGAGCGCGGTAGGTATCTCGGGCAAAGCCAGTGGTATCCAGACTACTAGTCCAACGACCTCGACTGTCAGATAGCGCTGTAAGCGATCGAGCACCTGACCCATCATCACGATCAATCGCAATTGTCACTGTTGCATCAGGCAGGGCGTAGCCAGATAGCTCCAAAGTCTCGCCTGGTTCAGCTGGATTAGGAGTAATTAGGATTGTCGGTGGGATATTAATATTGGACAACCGAGAGGCTCGGGCTCCAGAAATTGTAAAGGAGGTACTAAACGTTGTCGATCTCGTCCCAGCAGCATCGGAGGCAAACACACCGAAGGTGTACGCACCACGAGCAATTTCATCGATGGTGATCGAATACACTCCGCTATTGTTAGCTGTCACAGTATCCACTCGCTGACCATCAGCCAAAATCGTCACTGTGGCACCCGGAAAGGCGGTACCAGAAATAGTCACCCGACCATCACCACTTTCAAACGGGCCGTCAGAGCTTTCGAATCCTCCACCCGCTTCATTATCATTATCACGACCAGACCCACCGCCGCCGCCACCGCCCGAGCCGCCACTTCCAGTTGAACCACCAGCTGTTGGCTCTTGACCTTCTGATGCTCCAGAGGTTCCGCCACCGCCCGAGCCCGAGCCTGTACCATCGTTACCTGATCCAGTTCCATCTCCACTGACGTCACCGTCTGTGTTAGAGGTTCCAGTTGGTTGAGCACTGACTGTAAATTCGATTAGGTAGTCGGTAATATTAAAGTTGTCCTCATCGTCAATACACCTAACAAAGAATCGCTGCAAAGAATCTGGCGTGACACTCACCACCGTTGTGTGCACCAATTGCCCTGTACTACTAAAAATAAAGGGCTGCACAGCAAACGTTGTGCTGGCTACCAGATCATATTTACACACCGCTAGCTCGTTTGTTTCAAGGGAGATTTCTACGCTAAGGGTAGTTCCTCCAACCGTACTGGTGGGAGCACCATTAAACCGAAACGGCGGGATTTCTTCAGTGGTATCGACTGGTCCGATGCCGACTTTTTCATTTAAAAATACGACAAAGTCAGTATCTGCAATCAGCCCACCATCGAATATTTCCATGCTGATTTCGTGTGTGCCGAGATCGCTGCTATTTCTGATTGGTTCGATGTCGGCCGCCAATGTTGTAGTACCTGTAGTTGTACTAACGAGCGTACGCTCAGGTAGTGACAACGACGTATGATTACCAACCCGTAACTCAAATCGACTATTAGCCGAGATGGCGGCATCAGGTGCTAACACGTATTGAATTTGATCGATCCCTACCCGATTAATTACTACTTGATCAACACCAGGTACGGGACTGGTACTGCTAGCTACCCTTGGTATACCATTAATATATAATTGTACATTGCGCTCCGAAAATAGCTCGGTGTCAGATGATAGTGCAAAGTCACCAGGTAAGGTGATCTGGATCAAGGCTCCCGAGCCAACCTCGACGGTTGGTTGAAATCGAAACGAGTGGTTTGAGAACTGCGCTGGGGCAGAATCACTCAAGACATTGCTGTAGCGAGCAATATTGGCGGCATCAACCGAAGTGGGTGTGCTCAAAAGTACAAACCATAACCCCAGCATCAGACCAAGAATCCTCACTGTTTTCATACTTGTAATGTCCGTTCACGAGCGCGCAAATAATCCAAACCGTAATTAAGAATAATCAACAGTAACTGTACAAATAGTAAAGCTGCCAATATGTAGGTAGTTGTCTGGTCGGCTACGGGCTCGCCAGCGGAAAGACCCAAAGCAATTTCGCGCTCAGTGATTTCCTCTTCCCGTTGCGCCAACAGATTCTGTTGCCTAGTGAGCTCTGCCGTCATGAGACTGACCTCAGTTGGCGCCACCGACGCAGTCGCTCCCACTACCGCAGCTAGGTGTGCTGTGGTGTCGGTGTAGATTGTCACCGTCCGATCATCAATGAGGCCGCTCTGGAACACCAGCAAAAGTGCCGTGACCGTAAGCGAAACTCGCAGAATGCTCCTATATAAGAGTGATTGATCCATGGTTTTAGTATACTACATCAAACTTTAGGCAAATAGCACCAACATAATTAGTAAGAAGAGAGCTACCACTACCAGTCCAGTTACCAGCAACAAGAAGTTCATTGAGGAGCTTTGCCGTCCTCGGCGCTGCACCAACCTGCGACCAGTATTCATCTGCGCTAGCGTGCGCTTGATATACATCCGAACTCCTAAGATAGTTACAAGCAGAATCAGCGCCAAGGTTCCCAGGGCTGGCAAAATAATATTAAGCGGAAGAATCCAAAAAGTTACCGTACTACTGATGGTTTTCTTTGCTCCAGCATCACCATAGGTTGCACTCAATATTGCTTCATACCGACCAAATCCAACCGAGTCTCCAATCCATTCCAACTCGGTAAATTCTCGAGTTTCTCCAGGAAATACTCCCGCTCGACCATCATTAAAATTAACCGTACCAACTTGTCTTCCTAGTGAGTTGAATACTTCAAGCGGGCCGGTTGGTCGCACCAAAACATTACCAGCATTTTCGATTCGAACATTGAAATCAACATCTTGTGATCCGTACAAGAACTTACCAGTTGAGAATTGTCGTATGGTAGCTGTTTCAATTGCCTCACCAGAGACTCTGATACTGATAATGTTGGCTACTTGATAACCAACCGCCGCTCCAATACTATCCATGTCAGGTGGCTCAGCAGAAACAAATACCCCACCAAAATGACTTCCAGGTGAAGCATTCATTGGCACATCCATTATGATATCGATTGACTGACGTTCACCTGCGCCTAGGGTAATGTCACCAGCTGGTAAAGTAATCCAGTCTGCTAATTCGAAGCCAGTTTGTTCTAGGGCTGAATCTGCAAAGATCGGCGCGCCACCCTCACCTACTCCACTGATATTGCGGGTAAACAAAAAGTACTGTTGCTCGATAGAGTTAAGATTTTCTATATCAATTGTATACGTCTTGTTAGTACCTGCGTCGAGAGTCTCTTCGATCACAGCTGGAGAAATCCTCACTCCTGCTCCTTGAGCAAAAACAGTCGAGACTGAGAAAAAGAACAGAAAGCTAATAATTAACAAGGTTTGAGTGAGTGAGATTTTGTATGTCATATATAGGTGATAAATATACCTTAGTGTAACAAAACTGAACTCAATAATTCCCTGTTCTTAACACCAGCCAGACATACAAAAACTCCCCGAAGGGAGTTTTTGTATTATCTTAACTACGACTCTCTAGAACTAGAAAGTTGGAGTGGCAACGTACGTCAGTGTTGTATTGTAGTCGTCTCCCGCTTCTTGTAGGGTATCGATAGCAATCTTGTATCCAACAAACGTCTGACCGATGTCATCTGTTGTAGCATCTGGTCCACCTGTAAAGATACCGTCAGTTGGCTCGTTGTGAGCAAACACTGCTCGTGGAGCACTTGGTACTGCTACGAACTGGTTAGTAGCTGTGAAGTTTGTACCTGCACCGCGCAGGTTATTGTCAGTTGCTACCATTCCCCAGTGACCGTATGAGTTTTCTACACCAAGTGTATTTGTAGGATCGATCCACGCTGTTGGTGTGTCAGTTCCTGCATTTTCATCTGATGCAATAAATTCATCAATGTCAGCTCCACTAGATGATTGTAGTGATCCGTCCTTCATGACAGTTACCACAAATCCATTTCGAGCGTTAGTTGTTACGTTTAGTCGTTGAGCAATAAACTCTGGTTCAGTGGCTGCTAGAATTCCAAACGGAATTGTAGTAGTTGAACTATCGATTGTAGTGCTTTCACCGTTAACTGATACTCCTGCTAGAACTGGACTAATGACGAAGTCAAAAGTAGTTTCTACGATCGCTGTCACAAGGACGTTCTCGATGATAACTACTCGTGTCTTACCTGAGTCGTTAGCATTACTAATTGTAAACTCGTATGAGTCTCCAACTCCTTCTTCAAGTGGAAGAGATTTTGCTGGGTTAGTGATTCGTGTATCTACAATTGCGACTACGACTTCTTCCCCCGCCGCTACTGTGATACCAGTGACAGTTACGTTCTGTCCAGAACCAGCTACTGTAGCTGCTGCTGAGACATCTGTTCCTGCTACACTGACAGTTACGTCACCGTCAACTACTGTTCCTACTCCGGTGAACCCGGCTGGAAAAGCAATTGTTGTTGTGTCTGCTGGGGCTATTGCCGTACCTACTGCAGGTACTGTGTACTCAAAGGTGTGTCCTGATAGAACACTAGGTGCTGAGTCAGTAAGCGTGTTGCTTACGTTGGTAAGGTTAGCTGCTTGTGCTGTGTTATAGAAACCTATGGTTGACATAACAACTGCACATGCAACAAGTGTCGCGACCACTCGTTGCGTAACATCAACTTTGTTAGTTGTGTGTACGAACATGTTTAGTTTATTTATTCTTTTGTTAAATAACTTGTCGCTCGAGTGGTCGTTGTACAAACCAACTTGAACTGGCTCAGAAGAAGATTCTTGTGGAGACGGTTTGGGTAATCGCTAATATTTGAGAAAGTCTCAGCCGTTACGATAACTTGTACCTACCTCTTCTGATCTGTCGTTAGTATACGCTGTCTTAGAAACGCCGTCTCAAACCCACTGTTGATAACCTTTGAAGGACGACTCTTTGACCCTAAGCAAAGCTTGTAAAACAACGGTTTTATATAAAAGTCTGGGACGAGTCCTTGCCTTGGTCTCAGGTACAAATGTCTGCAATAAAAATATTACCGGTTCAAGCGGACACTACAGCTAAGTCATTCCACCGAGTGGTGTAGGCTGGCGAGCGACTGTCTGATTTGGATTGCCACTGGGCGGTACGTAGCCGACTACCCACGGTAATCAGCTCGCGGCCAGAGCGAGTATTAAGCTGATCGAGCGCCTGCATGAGGCTTGATCGATCAATAGTTGATTCACCAAATAACGTGGCTGCCGCAGGCTGGTGCAGACTGATACCAGCTACCGACACACCTACCTTATGGTAGGGTACACCAGCCTCATACAGGCTTGTAAGTAGCTCTTCTGCGACCGATACAAGCTCCAGTGTGTCGCTGGTTGGGGTGTCAAACAAACGCTCAAGCGACCCACCACGCAAGCAGAAATCACCGTGCCTGCTAGTAGATAAAGTTAAGCGCACAGCGCTGCAAACGGCCCCCATCGAGCGCAACTCGGCCGCTATTTGCCTCGCGTGATACGCCGCTGCATCGGCTAGTATACTACTATCTTGGGTGGTTTTAGAAAACGAACGCGAGTTCATGAGGCTCTTTTGTAGCAATCGCTTAGGTTCAACTGGGCTGATTACTACCCCACCAAGCTCTGCCTGCAGTCGTGCTCCCACCACACCAAAGCACACCTGCACTCGGCTAGGGTCAGTGGCCAGCAGCTCGGCCACAGTAGTGATTCCGTGTGATTTAAATTTACGCGCCATGCCTGCGCCGACGCCCCAGATTTGTTCTAGCCTGAGTTCGGCTGTCCGACTCCCCCACTGATCGGTATCACAGACAAACAGCCCGCCTGTCTTTTTGGCGATGGTACTGGCGAACTTGGCTTGTGTCTTTGAAGCGGCCACCCCGATCGAGATCGGGATCCCAGTCAGCTGCTCGACTCGCAACTTAAGCTTGGCGATCAGTTCATAGGGGTCACTCTCCTGCGGTACCACAAAGAAGGCTTCATCAACCGAGTACTGCTCGACTGTATCGATCTCTTGGCGCACCACCTCAAAGACACGCCGCGAGATATCGCGGTACATCGCGATGTGCCCCGAGAATACCACTGCGCCAGCTTGCTGTAGTGTGTCCTTTATCTGAAAGTAAGGGACACCCATCGGGATTCCCATGTCCTTTATCTCTTGAGATCTAGCTACTACACAACCGTCGTTGGACGACAGCACCACCACAGGTCGACCGATCAGGTCAGGGCGGAACAACCGCTCGCACGAGACAAAGAAATTGTTGCAGTCGATGAGGCCAATAGCGGAAGCATTCATTACAGGTAGTATACCAAAACATGGTATGCTCTGTACTCTATGAAAACCACTACTATTGATACCAGATTTTTCAGAGCTGGCGTTGGGACAGTTATCTATAACACAGAAGGTAAAGTCGCCTGGTTCGAGCGAGCGCAGCACCCAGTTGGGGTGTGGCAATTCCAGCAAGGTGGGATCGATATCGGTGAAGAGCCAGAGGAAACCCTGTGGCGTGAACTGGCAGAAGAAATAGGCGCAACCAAAGACGACTTCGATCAAGTGACAATGTATCCCAACTGGACCGTGTATCAATATGATCATACTGTCAACGACGCCAGCAAAACACGGCTTGGTCAGGCGCACCGTTGGTACTTCCTGCAGCTGAAAGATTCTGTCACTATCGACCTCAGCAAAGCCACTGAAGACGAAGCCTCAGCTGTACGGTTTATTACGTTTGACGAAGTACTGAGTGAAACCAAGAGCTTCAAGCTCCATGTATATCAAGAGCTTAAAACCTACTTTGATACTCATATTATAAAATAAATCCATCTGCTCGGGTGTGGGCTGACTTGGAATTATCGAAAGGTCCGCGCACTGCCAGTGACCACTCCCCACACAAACACATCATCGGCGCCAGTGATCTCGATTGGGTCGTACTCGTCGTTGGCTGACAGCAACTGCGTGCGATTGTGCTGCTGCGACAGCTGCTTGACCACCAGCTCACCATAGACCGCCGCAACCACGATCATGCCTGATTCGGGTGTGACCGAGCGATCTACCACCAACACATCTCCCGAAAAGATCTTGAGTCCTTCCATTGAATCACCTGCCACCCGCACAAAAAACGTCGCGGTTGGGTTGTCGATCATGAGGTCATTCAGATCAAGCGGCTGCTCGATCAGGTCATCGCCAGGGGCCGGAAACCCAGCCGCCGGCTGCGACGCGTAGAGTGGGTGGGCTGATACGTCTGCGGTGTCACTAGCCGCGATCGACTGGACTGTACATTCTTGGCTAGGTGCCGAGGTTGATTGCATATTGCAGCAGTATACCGCCAATCAGGTGTGCTGTCAGTGACTACACCACCACCGCACCTCTGGTCAGCAGCGTGTGGGCGTACCACAATCCACCAATAGTCATCAGTAACGCAATACTGTATGCCACCTGTACGATGTGTAGCCGCCGTGCCTCG
>Ga0306872_100504_pt1 | contig 15177 bp, 13 predicted proteins | sample AntRauMeHopE1498_FD_190455 | JGI IMG/M metagenome (GOLD analysis project Ga0306872, IMG submission 190455) | Saline lake microbial communities from Rauer Islands, Antarctica - Metagenome Hop E1 #498 (v2) (version 2) | ecosystem: Environmental > Aquatic > Non-marine Saline and Alkaline > Saline ...
TACAGGTTGGTTCACTCGCAATCCCCGCCGTTTCTAGTCCGGCTGGGAGATTGGGTGTTCGCCCGATAGCAATTAACACCCGGTCAAACTCTATCGTAAAATTGTTGACGGTTTTTTTGCCCTGTAAGTGATTAAAGTGGGCAGTAGTGCCGTCGACTTTTGTCAGGTCTGCGCCAGTATAAATAGTGATTCCTAAACTCTCGAATGCTCTCCTGATAATCGGTCGGATGGCTTTGTCTTCGAGGTTGGCAAACTCGTCACTGCGCTCGGCGATGGTCACCTTGCTCCCAAGCAGTGCACACGCCTGCGCCAACTCCAGCCCGATTGGTCCGCCACCAATGACGAGGAGTTTCTCGGGTACGTCCAAGAGGTTAAAAATATTTTGGTTGGTCAGGATGTGTTTCTCAGCGAGACCAGGCACGTCGATCATCCGGGGACTGGACCCAGTTGCGATGATGGCGGTTTTGAATTGATAGGTGGTCGTACTAACCGTCAGCGTATTGGTACTCGTGAACACCGCCTCCCCGATCAAGACATCGATGCCTAGGTTTTGAAACGTTTCGGGGGTTTCTTCGGCGAGAATCGCGTCGATTGTACTGCGTACATATGTAAATGCTGCCCGCCGATAGGTTTCCCCAGTGGTGGTGTCACCTGCAACCTGCTGCGCCGCGTGGTACGTCTTGGCGTGGTGCAATAGTGCCTTGCTCGGGATGCAGCCAGAATTTGTACACTCACCACCCATGTGTTCACGTTCCACCAGCAGCACCCGCTGGCCGACTTTAGAAAACCCCACTGCCGCCGTCAGTCCACCTGAGCCAGCTCCGATTACAACGATGTCGTACTGAGTATTCATAATAAATAATAGCTAGTTAGTGTTTCTAGTATATACGAGCTACCACCCAGTTTATGACAGAAAAATCCCCCACAACACGGATGTGCGGGGGATTTGAGGCTCACCGATTGGTGAGCAAAAGATCAGTCGGCTGCAGCTTCAGCAGCACCGACGGTGACACGTGCCGCGGTCAGATGCAGCATATCTTGCCAATCCTGAACGAACTCTGAGCCACCGATAATGTAGCGACGTTGCAAGAAGCCGTAGGTCCAGCTGATGTTACGCAGGTCGCAAGTGTCGGGCGACGTCGCTGGTGTACAGTAGGTATCACGTAGAAACTGGGTGAAATCGTCCTGCACACACTCGACCACGGTCATCATTCCGTTGACTTCCCTCCAGTTGCCCAATCCACCGTCGTTAGGTCGAAGGGCAAAGTTGCAGGCGTTCTGGCGCCAGCGTTGGTAGTTGAGCGCCTGGGAGGCGTCGAACTCCGTGCTGTATACCAGTTCGATATCACCAAGCAGTGTTTGCAAGGAGTCTTCGCCGGCCATTCCCACGACTTGCTCGACGAGCAGGTCACGCTGAGCGCTGCTCATGTTGCTCAGGAAATCTGGGTTATGGGTCATAGCGCGCAGGCTCGACTGGGTGACGCGCCGAGCTACAGATTCGGTGCTTGAACAAGCATCACCAAAAAAATCTCGACAAGCTCCCCAACGAATATTGCCAGAGATACGCCCAAGACCATTGCGGGTGAGTTCCTGCCGACCTTCGACGATGGTAGGAATGTCGACCATGTCGAGCAGCTCAACCAATGTTTCGGGGGATGGCTGCCAAGTCTGAATCATCAGCGCGGTGGCCATTTCGTCAGGGCTGGGTGTTTCGTCTGTCGCTGTTTGTGCGTGTGCAGGAAAGGCAAGTGCCGCTGTTACGGCGATGGAAAGGAACGGTATACGCATGAGGAATCTCCCTTTGAGCGCGGTGGAGGACGGGATGTCCTGCACCCAACTGCTAAATACAATAGCACGATACTAAGCAAAAGTCAATGGCTTGGTTGTGCGGCATTGTGCGTCGGGGTTGTGGTGTGGCTAGTGATTCCTGCTCTGATTTTGGTTGCTGATTGGCTTACTTTCCTATATAGTAGCCGCACCTTGCCCTCGATTATGCGGGGCAACTTTCTCAAATCATCTCCTAGCACGAGCTTGACCGAGAGCAGATTATTTAATTTATACATATATAAGTAACTAGTACTATGGCACGAGCATTTCCAATTGATCGACTGCGCAACTTCGGGATTGTGGCGCACGTTGACGCGGGTAAAACCACTACGTCGGAGCGGATTCTGTTTTACACCGGGACGAGTCACAAAATCGGTGAGGTGCACGATGGTGCGACCGTCACTGACTGGATGGAGCAAGAACGCGAACGGGGTATCACCATCACCGCCGCGGCTATTTCCTGTAACTGGACCAAGACTCTCGAGACTGACCGAACCTCCAAAGACCTCAAATACACCTTTAACATTATTGATACACCCGGTCACATCGACTTTACCGCTGAGGTAAAACGATCGATGCGCGTGCTCGATGGTGCTGTCGTGGTGTTTGACGGCGCGGCTGGAGTAGAGCCACAGACCGAAACCAACTGGGGCTACGCGGACGAGGCCGCTGTACCACGCATCTGTTTTGTCAACAAAATGGACAAACTGGGCGCTGATTTTGACGCGTCAGTGAAATCAATCCACGAACGACTGTCACCCAAAGCCGTGCGGATTCAAATCCCAATCGGAGCAGAAAACGCTATGGCGGGAGTCATCGACCTCATCACCATGAAAGCCTATCGCTTTGCCGGTGAGATGGGTACACTCGTGACCGAAGAAGAGATTCCCGACAACCTCCTGGAAGAAGCTAAAAAGTGGCGGGCTGAACTCGTGGAAAAAGTAGTTGAGCACGACGATGCTCAGATGGAAGCCTTTCTCGAAGGTACTGAACCAACCCTGGAGGAACTCAAAAAAACCCTGCGTAAAGCGGTGCTCGCCAACGAGATTTTCCCTATCATGACGGGGACGGCGCTACAGAACATCGGGGTGCAGCTCGTGCTAGACGCGGTGGTGGACTACTTGCCAGCACCGACCGACCTACCAGATATAATCGGGCACGACGTCGATGATGAAGACGTCATCATCACCCGCAAGCCAGATGATGCTGAGCCAATGTCCGCGCTCGTATTTAAACTCCAGGACGACAAGTTCGTTGGGCAGCTAGCTTTCTTCCGTGTGTACTCAGGCAAGGTGACTTCAGGTACGTACATCCTCAACGCCTCAACTGGTAACAAGGAACGCGTCGGACGACTGGTGCGACTCATGGCTGACAAGCGAGAAGAGGTGGATGAAGTGTACGCCGGCGAAATCGCTGCGGCCGTCGGGATCAAGGAAGTGAAAACCTCACACACCCTGTGTGACCTGAGCAACCCGCTCCTTCTTGAAGCGATCACGTTCCCTGCCCCAGTGGTAGCAGTCCGGGTTGAACCAAAAACCAAACAAGACCAAGAGAAAATGGGAGTTGCGCTCAAACGACTATCAGACGAAGACCCAACGTTTGTCGTCTCGACTGACGAAGAAACTCTTGAGACCATCATCGCTGGTATGGGGGAGTTGCACCTAGACATCCTCGTCGACCGCATGAAACGAGAATTCGGGGTGGAAGCCAACATCGGCGCACCACAGGTAGCCTACCGAGAAACTATCCAAGGTTCAGCCGAAGCTGACCACAAGTACGCCAAACAGTCAGGTGGACGAGGGCAGTATGGTCACGTCAAAATCCGCATCAAACCACTACCAGCACGTGTATTAGACGAGGCCGGTGAACCGGTCAAGGTCGCCAAAAACGTCACCCGCGAAGATCACTTTGAATTCGTCAACAGTATCAAGGGAGGAGTGATTCCACAAGAATTTATCCCAGCGGTGATGAAGGGTTGTAAAGAAGCGATGACCCGCGGGTTTGTGGCTGGCTACAAAATGGAAGACGTATCAGTTGAGTTGTACGATGGTTCATTCCACGATGTCGACTCGAGTGAAATCGCCTTTAAACTAGCCGGTATCAACGCCTTCAAAGAAGCAGCCGCGCGCGCGACGCCGGTTATCCTCGAACCAATCATGAAAGTCGAAGTCCGCACCCCAGAAGAATACATGGGAGACATCCAGGGCAACATCTCGAGTAAGCGCGGTCAGATCGAAGGTACTACTGAGGTCGGCGGCAAGACTATTGTTAATTCCAAGATTCCCCTGTCCGAAATGTTCGGCTATACCAACACCCTACGGTCAATGACCCAAGGCCGGGCGTCGATGACGATGGAATTCGACCACTACGAGGTAGTCCCACCAAACGTCGCTGAAGACATCAAGAAGGCTCGCGGAGTCGCTGCCTAAACGTACAAGCAGGTAGTAGTGTGCACAAAGAACGGCCGCTACGCGGCCGTTGTTTGTGTACAAACTCCACTATCACCGGTTGTACTTGCTACTATATAGGTACACGTATGAAAAACTATATTTTTGTCTTTGCCTTATTACTCACCGCGGCTTTTGCTGGTCCGGCCCCAGTCGAAGCCACTGGTCTTACCGTCCCGGTTGAACTAGACGGCTACGCGTGGTCAGCCATGACCGGGTGGATATCGATGAACTGCGACCAGTCTGGTAGTACTCCCCCCACCAACACCTGTGTTGGCTCGCCCGGTCCTGGACCGAAAGTAGACTACAACGTACAGATTCAACCAAACGGCTCGATGTCAGGCTACGCGTGGTCAAGTATTGCTGGTTGGATCAGATTTGGTGGATTGACCGGTTACCCCACTGGGAACCGCGTTGCTGACCAAAGCGCCACCGCCGTGGGCACCTACCCGAACCTCGACCTTGTTGGCTGGGCGCGAGCGTGTGCTGGGGCTAGCAACCCAGCCGCTTGTTCTGGTGGTACCAACATCAACGCTGGCGGATGGGATGGCTGGATTGCTTTATCAGGCACTGAAGTATTGTCAGACTACGAACCAGTCACCGGTTATGGAATCACCTTTAGAAATGGTATCGCTGAGAATGAACCTTTTGCCTGGGGTGGACCAAACACCATGGGTTGGATTGACTTTTCTCCAATTGTGAACGGCACATTAATCCCTGTCACACTACGGACACAAACAGACATCGTCATCAATGGTATGAATAGTACCCCGGGCGTCCCTGATGCTGGCGGGCTCTACAACGTCGCGTTTTTGGCTGATGTGGTTGGTATTCCCGAGGGTGAAACTGTCTCGTATGACTTGAGTCTTGGAACTTTGACCCAGTCGGGTACTGTCACGGGCACTGTAGCCGGGCCAAATTTTACCCCCACCCTACAACTCAACAACGTGCCATTTAACGCCACTGACCCACTGGTGTTGGCGGTCGACATGCCGGAACCAGGTACCGTACCTGAGACTAACGAAACCAACGTCTTTACCACCAGCCTCACCCTCGCCATGCCTGCTCCGACTATATCAATCACCGGTCCAGTAGCGGTCAGAGCAGGCGACACCGCACTGATCAGCTGGAGTGTGTCAGCCCCCTACCCGGTGACCTGTACCGTGCGTGGTCCAGGAATCAACACAACGGCAGTGGTAGTCGGCGCGCTGGGCAGCCCAGCCACGGTGACCAGCAACGCCACTTCAGCCGCCCTCCAAAACGCCGGTCGGTTTGAAGTCACTTGTGTAGTCGGGGCAGACACGTACACCGAGAGACACCCGGTCGAAGTCATCCCGACCTTCCAAGAAATTTAAAATCACCACACTATGCGACACTCAAAACACCTCACTCTCCTGGTAGCAACGCTTATCGCCCTGATTCTGGCCGGCGTCATGTATTATTTATATCTGACCACGCTCTCAAGCGAGACTATGAATTACATTGAACCAGAAACGCAAGTAGCAGCTGAGCCGGAGCGTGATATCGAAGCCCTGACTGAACGATTGCGCAACATCGAGACACCAGAGCGGAGTCCTGAAGAGATAGCCGAACTAACCCAACGCCTGGAAAGTGTCCGCGGTACCAATGACCGCACCCCCGAAGAGACGGCCGAGCTAACCGCCCGCTTACAAGCCGCTGAATAATTAGTCCTTAACTACCACTACTATGAACACTATCACCCAAACTAGCAAACAAATCGGTCTACTCACCATCGCCCTGACCATAGCGCTCGTAGCTAATTTTGCCTACGGCCAGTGGGCTGACCCAACCGCCGCGCCAACCGGCAACAACGCCACCGCGCCAATTAACGTTGGTATAGATTATCAGGTCAAAGCTGGCAACCTGGGTGCGATTGATCTGTTGGCAGAGAAAGTACGGTCAGATCAGTATTGCAACTTTGCCGGGGACGTATGTTTTAGTGCGACTACTACGGCGGCAATGGTGAATGGCGGTGGCTCTGGAGGCAGCAGTGATTCAATCGGGGTAGGGCAACAGTGGTATGACGTTTCTGCGTCAAGGCGGGCAGGCCAGTCATATCGAAATACTACGGGTAGACCAATTATGGTGGCAGGTGAATCTCGTTGGCAAAGCTACGGCGGTTTTTTCATTTCAAATGACGGAGTCACCTGGATGAATATATTAGACTCTTCAGAGAACGACTTAAGCAATCCTTTTTCACTGATAGTTCCTAACGGGACGTATTACCGTTTAAATGGTGCTATTAGCAAATGGTACGAGCTGCGTGACGCGCCACCTGTACCCACTGAACAAAGTTTCAATGAGGGTCAGGTTAATAATGCTGTCAGGGCGCTCACTGGTTTAAGTTTAGAGCGAGTGGCTTCGAGACCAGCGGAACGCAATGCGGTGTGTCAGATGCTCTTTGCCGGTTCGCGGCCGATCAATCACGGCAATATGAGTTTCAATTCACCGGGAAATAATGCCATAGCTTGGATTAATAACGGCGTCTGGCAACGAGTCGGAGCGGGGAGCTATAACAGTCAAATCAACTGGATCCAGTGTTCGACCAATTAGTCTTGGAGAGTTAGGTATAGGAACGGATAGACAAACCCCGCCGCTTGCAAAAGTTGCGGGGTTTGGTATTATGGCGGGCACTGCGCACAGTCATTTCTGGCTGAGCGAAGACGAGATTATATATCGCTCTTTCACACGTTTCTTGGTTGGTACATACAACGCAGCGTTCTCGCGCCGTTGTACGTCCCCACACAAGAGCTCACGCTTTTTGCGGTTGTGTGCAGTAACCCTTATTATTCAATACTAATCAGTATTATTATGGCAAATGCATTTGATCGCTCAAAAGAGCACATCAACGTAGGTACTATTGGTCACGTCGACCATGGTAAAACTACCCTAACTGCGGCTATCCTCACTACCTTGAACGCCAAGGGAGAAGGGTATACAGCCAACGTAAAAGACGTCAGTGAAATTGACAAGGCTCCCGAAGAAAAGGCCCGCGGTATTACTATTTCGCTTTCACACTCTGAATACGAATCTCCCATCCGACACTACGCACACATCGATGCGCCTGGTCACGCCGACTACATCAAAAACATGATTACCGGTGCCGCTCAGATGGACGGTGCGGTACTTGTAGTGGCGGCAACCGATGGAGCAATGCCCCAGACCAAAGAACACATCCTACTTGCAAAACAAGTTGGAGTACCTAAAATGCTCGTATTCCTCAACAAGTGCGACATGGTAGATGACGAAGAAATGATCATGCTCGTGGAAGAAGAACTGCGAGAAGACCTCACCAAAGCCGGTTACGACGGTGAAGGTGCACCCATCATCCACGGGTCAGCCCTAAAGGCGCTTGAAGGCGATGCTACGTGGCAAGCCAAAATCATCGAACTCGTCGATGCGATGGACGCGTACTTCCCAACCCCAGTTCGAGAACTCGACAAGCCATTTTTGATGCCAATCGAGGATATCTTCTCAATTGAAGGACGTGGAACAGTAGTTACTGGACGAGTGGAGCGAGGAGTGGTAAAAGTTGGTGAAGAAATCGAAATCGTCGGTATCACTGATACAAAACTAACTACCGTAACTGGAGTTGAAATGTTCAACAAGCAGCTCGACCAAGCGCAAGCGGGCGACAACGCTGGTATCCTGCTCCGAGGAACCAAAAAAGAAGACGTACACCGCGGACAAGTTCTCGCTGCCAAGGGTTCAATCACTCCGCACACAGAATTCGAAGCCGAGGTATACGTCCTATCCAAAGACGAAGGTGGACGACACACGCCATTTTTCTCAGGCTACAAACCACAGTTCTACATCCGAACTACTGACGTAACAGGAGATGTGACGCTAGCCGAAGGCACCGAAATGGTCATGCCAGGCGACACCGCAACGTTCAAAATCAAACTAGTAGCGCCAGTAGCGCTCGAAGACCAAGCGAACTTTGCGATTCGTGAGGGAGGCAAGACTGTTGGAGCGGGTGTGGTAACCAAAATTGTTGCCTAATAATTCTCAACTACTCAATCTACTTTGTTGGGCTGGTATCGAAATACTGGCACGCCTCATATCTCCAGCAGTTGTAAAATTGTCAGAGTCAAGAGGAGAGAGAGTACCTAGATAATCAATCACTATGGCTACAGACACTACATCAAAAACCGACGCTAGCGTAATCAATAAACTGCGTATCCGAGTGCGGGCGTACGAGCACAAAATCCTCGACACCAGTACCAAGCAGATTATCGACACCGCGATGCGGTTTGACGCTACGGTAGTTGGACCGATTCCACTGCCGACCGAAATCAAGAAATACACCGTCAACCGGTCAACCTTCGTGCACAAGGACGCGCGAGAACAATTTGAGATGCGAACCCACAAACGGGTCATCGACATTCTCAATCCGAGTCCAAAAGTAGTCGAGGCGCTGACGAACCTTTCACTGCCGTCAGGAGTCAACATCGACGTGAAGATGATGTAACCATTCTTCCAAAATCGACGAACCACTTCGTTGTGCTGGCGGAATAAAACCTTCATCGTACCAACGTACGCCTCATGTTTGATTCCTGGCACGCCTCGTATTTCATTCGATTTATGAAAGAATGAAAGTCTGTGCTTACACAAAACCGACCCTCTGGGTCGGTTTTGTGTTATCCCCAGTAGGGTATTGCACTTGTTTGTATTGGTGGCATTATGTATATAAGCAAACGGGAGGCCGCCAGATATTACTCTGGCGGCTTTCTCCGTTTGCCAGATTTGGGAACTCTCACCAGAATAACCAAATCAAATTAGAAGTATAGTCCAAGTGGCGGCCACAGTAGTAGGTGGATGCGTCAGTACCTTGTTAGTTCGTTTAACTTTATGTCTTATGGAAAAATCTCCATTACAAAGCACGGATCAATTTGCCAGTGAGAATACCTGGCTCGTTCATTGCTTAAGCCTCGCCACTATTGGCATGTTGGCTTACATGCAATTAGCGCCGATCATCGCCTAGCGCGATTAGAGCGGGAATTGATTACAAGCTTAACCTAAAAACCCAAACCGCCAAAGCTAATACCGCTGGCGGTTTTTGTATTGCAATTTATATAGAAATCAGTATACTCTCCCGTAGCTGTAAAGACCTATGTACACGAGTAATCGTGGACCACTGGGCACAAACCGCGCAAATTCTTTGTGTGAGCTGTGCTCGCAATTAGAATTTTGCGCGGTTTGTCGTATGGGTCTGCAGTTTTAATAGCTTGAACTAGAATACTGTATTTTAGTTCGTAGGTTCATACATACAATAATGAAATTTATTCTCGGAACCAAAACTGGCATGACGCAAGTCTTTACCGAAGACGGTAAATGTCATGCTGCCACGGTCTTAAAAGTTGCCCCGGCGATTATCTCGCAGGTCAAAACTACTGAGATTGATGGGTACGATGCGATTCAACTAGCATCTGGCACCCAAAAAGAGCACCGCGTGAGTAAGGCAGCCAAGGGTCACTTTGGTTCAGCTGTCGCCAACGCCCGTGAATTCCGCGCGCGTAAAGGCTACTCAAGCGAAACCATCGCTGGTCTGGAGAAAGGCGCTGCGCTAGACGCGTCAGTGTTTGAGCCAGGTGACGACGTGACGGTGTCAGCCACTTCAAAAGGAAAAGGCTTCCAGGGTGTCGTCAAACGACACAAATTTGCTGGCGGACGACGGTCACACGGTCAGAAGCACTCTGAACGTGAACCAGGGTCAATTGGCGCTACTGGTATTGCCCGGGTTCTCAAGGGGACCCGCATGGCTGGCCGGATGGGGAACGACACTATCCAGGTCAAGGGCCTCAAGGTGCTCCAGGTCAACGTGGCCGAAAACATCCTAGTGGTGTCTGGTGCGGTACCAGGCCGCAAGGGTACATTAGTAGAAGTGTTCAGCACACCTAAATAATCACCGATATATGAAATCAATCATCTATACAAGTGAAGGGACTGAGAAAGGTGAGGTCACCCTCCCTGAATCAGTGTTTGGGGTAAGCTGGAATGCAGACCTCGTGCACGAAGTCGTCACTGGGATGCAGGCCAACGCTCGCGAGAGTACCGCCCACACCAAAGACCGATCAGAGAAACGCGGAGGTGGGCGCAAGCCATGGAAACAGAAAGGAACTGGACGAGCCCGTCACGGGTCACGTCGCTCACCAATCTGGACCGGTGGAGGAGTTACCTTTGGTCCGCGATCAGAGAAAGACTACTCAGTCAAAATCAACAAAAAAGTTAAAGCCAAAGCCTTTGCGACCGTAATGTCCAAAAAGCTCGCTGACAACGAAGTGATATTTGTTGAAACGCTCGCAATGGACACACCAAAAACCAAAGACGTCAAAGGCATCATCGCAGCACTCGCCAAAAGTTCAGGCAACGCCACGCTAGCCACTAAACGCAAAAACGCAGCGCTGGTCGTACTAGCCGAGCGAGACCTCGCAATCGAGAAAAGTTTCCGAAACTTTGGGAACATCGAAGTCGCCCAAGCAAAAGACATCAACCCAGTTGATCTGCTTACTTACAAGTACGTTGTAGTGGCTGACCCGAGCGCAGCGATCGAAATATTCGAGACCCGCGTCGGTGCTACTACTCCTAAGTCAAACTAACATGGCCCTCTTTGGATCTAGAAAAGTGAAAGAAGAGGAGAGCGTAGCTCCGGCTACAACTGCCAAATCAGTTGGACCAGCGCCACTGGCGACTGATCGCAACCTGGCTGCAGTTATTTTGAACCCACGCATCACAGAAAAAGCTGTCGGTATGAGCGAACACAATGTTTACACATTTGTCGTCGCACCTAACGCCACCAAATTCCAGATTCGTGACGCCATCAAAGCTCTCTACAATGTGACGCCGGTGAAAATCAACACCGTAACCAAAAAATCAGCCAAACGAGTCAAAGGATTCTCAGGCAAAACGGTACACCACAAGGGGATGAAAAAAGCCTACGTGTACCTCAAAAAAGGCGACACCATCCAGTTGGTGTAACCCAGAACTATTATTAGTTAGGAAGATAAGCCAACCCACAACTGTTGCACATCAGATGTCGCACAGTTGGGAGGCACTAGTTTCTAACCAACGCAATCATGATCAAGAAATATAACCCAACATCAGCCGGTCGACGTGACGGTTCGGTGATCGACTACAAGCAAAAACTCACGTCAACCAAAAGCAACCCGCTCAAGTCATTGACCAAAGGCAAGCGCAGTACCGGTGGACGCAACAGTGATGGTCGTATCACGACGCACTACCGTGGAGGTGGGAACAAACGAACCTACCGTCTGATCGATTTCAAGTACAACAAGCATGACGTGCCTGCTACGGTCGAGACCCTTGAGTACGATCCGAACCGATCAGGGTTTGTAGCGCTTATCTGCTACGCCGACGGTGAACGACGGTACGTACTTGCACCGCAGAAACTAGCCGCGGGAGACCAGGTGATGACTTCAGAAACTGCCAAAGTAAAAGTTGGTAACCGGCTGCCACTGCACGCGATTCCAGTTGGAACGTATGTCTACAACGTTGAGATCAACCCTGGGGCTGGAGCGCGACTGGCGCGTTCAGCTGGGAACTACGCCGAGGTAGTCGCCCAGGACCCATCGCACACCACGCTCAAAATGCCATCATCTGAAATCCGTAAAGTCCAACGGACATCATGGGCCTCAGTTGGTTCAGTATCAAACGAAGAGTACCGATTGGTATCAATCGGGAAAGCCGGACGAGCACGACACATGGGACTCCGACCCAAGGTGCGGGGAGCGGCCAAAAACGCCGTTGACCACCCACACGGAGGAGGAGAAGGAAAGTCACCGCGCGGACACCGCCGACAACGAACCAAACAAGGTCGACCAACCGGTAAAGGTCAAAAGACCCGATCACCAAAGAAGTACTCAAACAAACTAGTAGTAGCCAGAAGAAAACCAGGCCCACTTATGGGCGGAAAACGGTAAAACAAACAAAACGCACCCAGATGGGTGCGTTTTGTTTGTTTTAGTTTCTGACCTGCGTCAGAAACGGCCGTTTTCCGAGACGGAGACATGTTTTGTGCCCATTTCCTAGGGCACAAAACAGTCGAGTCGGGGTCGAGAACGCTTTCTAGAATCTGCACGAAGTGCACGATTATAGTTAGCGATTCGTGACGCAAACGGTAAAACAAACAAAACGCACCCAGATGGGTGCGTTTTGTTTGTTTTAGTTTCTGACCTGCGTCAGAAACGGCCGTTTTCCGAGACGGAGACATGTTTTGTGCCCATTTCCTAGGGCACAAAACAGTCGAGTCGGGTGAGAAAGTCTGGGAGACTTTCGCAAGAGGTTGTCAGCTCGCGAGAGCGACAACCTGTACAGAATCTGTAAGATTCGAGAACGCTTTCTAGAATCTGCACGAAGTGCACGATTATAGTTAGCGATTCGTGACGAAAACGCCACCCCCCCTAACCCCTAATCCCGCAGATTAGCCGCTAATCTGCGGGATTAGGCTATTTCACTCTGTCGCCTAGGCCTTGCCTAGGCGACAGTCCTGTGCACCAAACCACCCGGTTGGGTGGTTTGGTTTGATGCTATACTGCTCGTATATCTACCATTAATTATTTACTATGACCCGAACTATTTCATTGCGAACCGTTATTATTACTGCAACGTTGGTTGCGTTTCTGGCGCTGCCGTTTCTAGCGTCGGCCAACAACCAGTGTGCGTTTAGTCGGTCACTCAGTGTTGGTGATACGGGTGAAGACGTGCGGTGTTTGCAGGTGTTCCTCAATGGTGCTGGGTTTGAGATCGCGCAGACGGGAGTAGGTTCAGCTGGAAGTGAGACGACCCAGTTTGGTAGCCTGACTGAAGCCGCCGTACTGCGCTGGCAAGAAGCGAAGTCGGTCCCAGGTGCCAACGGCGTATTTGGTCCAGGGTCCCAAGCGGCGTACTTGATTGCTGTGGTTACCGCGCTTGAGGCCCAGCAGGTAGCGCAGGCACCGGCTACGGCCACTACTCCAGCTACTCCAACCCCGGTGGTTGCGGGGGTAGCGACATCGGTTACTAGCGAAACCAAAGCTGCCCGATCGGCGCTCGAAGCGGCTGTCGCTATGGTTCGTGATGCCGAAGAACAAGTGGCTGATGAGGATGATGTTGATGAGCGTGCTGAGCTCGAAGCTGATCTGCGTGACGTACGTGGGGATTTGTACGAAGCCTTGCTGACTTATCTCAATGGAGACTACGACGAGGCGCTCGACCTAGCGACTGACATCCTCGACGACGCGACTGACGTGCTCGAGGACGCTGGCGGTGAGTCAGAGCGAACCAAGGCTGAAGATCTGATTGAAGACGTTGAGGATTTGCTCGATGATGTACAGGAGTTGTTTGACGAGGCACAAGACGACGACGCAAAGGTAGGTGACGCCGAGGATCTGATTGACGACGCCAAAGACCTACTGCGTGATGCTAACAACGCCTTTGACGACGGTATCTACCGCCAAGCCAGAAGCGACGCGCTTGACGCCGAAGAATTACTCGAAGCAGCGCAAGATGAGATTGAAGTGTTTTCCAAGCGAGATGTCGAACGGGCTCTAGAAAAAATGTGGGATGAGTACCGGGACGCGGACGATGAGGTAGACGACGCAGACGATGACAACAATCGTGGTGCTGATGACGCTCGGGACCTACTCGATGACGCCAAAGATCGTCTACAAGACGCTGACGACGCGTTTGACGATGAGGATTACGCCGAAGTGATGGAGCTGGTCGAAGAGGCTGAAGAACTGATTGAAGAGGCACTCGACGAGCTGTAAACCGTAATTAACACCTGCGAGTAACCTCAAGGAATCATAGTTCACACCGTGTATACTAAACGCATAGACTACTATAATTTAGGCTTATCATATGGAAAACGATCAATGGGCTGGGGTGGAAGAAAACGAAGTACTAGTACGTGACAAAGTAATAAACAGCTGGGTGTACATCGCCGGTGGACTGCTGCTCGGGGTAGTAGTAATAATTGTGTCTATCTGGTATTTCACCACCCAAACTGGAGATGAGCCAACCAGTGAGATTACCGATCCTAGTCAGCTCAATTTTGACTTACAGGATGATGGAATCCAGGGGAGTGGTCAGCTGGGTGGGTATTTGTACCTGTACGCTACGCCCCAGGCAAACTCAACCGAGGTGGCTGAATCTGCCTTGCCGTCAGATACCCCGATTGGGGCTGAAGAAGGCTTTTATGCCTACAGTATGACCACTGATGACATCCTCCTAGTCCCGATGACGCCAGAAGACACCTCTATTCCTGGGCTTGCGGTTATGACGAACGAAAACGCTGTTAATCCAGCCGACGCCGAACACCCCAGCTGGATTGACTACGAAGCTAACCTGGTCTACGCCTTCAATACCCCATCGTTGTGGAACGAGACTTGGCCGGTAGTTGCTGCCGTCGCTCCCGCTGATAGGCAATTTGTGGTTTACGAAGGTCAAACTGAAGATTTGGCTCAGGCTGGGGCGGAAGCGTCTCTAGACCTAGACAATTGGAATATTGTCATCCACAATCCGTTCACTGATGACACCCGGGTTATTGAAAACGCTGGTCGCCCCGTCTGGCTAAATGGTGAAGCTGATATTTTATACCTCAAGACAGACGGTATCTACCGCTATAGTCTGGCTGCTGATGCATCAGAACTGGTTGAGAATCGGTGGCAGAACCTCGATCGAGCAGCTCAGCTGGCAATAACCGATGACAGCACTGCGTTTATCCTCACTGTTCCAGGCCTTAACAGCGTTGCTGTTTACACTATCACCGACTCAGTAAATGTTGAGTTAGTTCTCAACGGCATTATTGGAGACGCGGGTAATAGTTACATCAATCCCGTCTTTGCCCCAGACAACAGCCACTTTGCCGTCCAGGTCCGAAACG
>Ga0306872_100505_pt1 | contig 15173 bp, 11 predicted proteins | sample AntRauMeHopE1498_FD_190455 | JGI IMG/M metagenome (GOLD analysis project Ga0306872, IMG submission 190455) | Saline lake microbial communities from Rauer Islands, Antarctica - Metagenome Hop E1 #498 (v2) (version 2) | ecosystem: Environmental > Aquatic > Non-marine Saline and Alkaline > Saline ...
CTTGTTCTGCCGCCGTCAGTGGCTCTGTCGGTGCAGTTGGAACTCTGGTTAATTTGATCTGGTTAGGGGTGACGGTGGTGATCCCTATACTAGCGATATAAGTGACAAACATCCGTAACGCTGTCAGGTGATAATTCTGCGTGCGCTGCTTCATGGGCTGACTACTGACACCGACGGCCGTTCCAGACTGATTACTCAGGTACGTACAAAACGCCGTAATGTGTTCCGCGGTGATGGTGGCTGGTTTGGCGCCATCAGTACATGCTATAAACCGTTCCAAATAACGATTATAATTCTCAACCGTCTTCCTACTTCTTCCCCGCTCGTTCTCGAGTTGCGTGAGGAATTGCTGTTTCAGTTTGCGCAGGTCAGCCATGAGAGTTTCATTATACCTACAGGAGGGTTACGCAGCGATACCTGACTGGTCGGGCAGTCGGCAATGTCAGGTTCCACATTGTTGACTTTGCTGCAAAATATGCTAGTATGCTTGCAACCTAATCCAGGTTATTGACCGCACCAATGCAGTGCCCACGCTTAGTTGGGACCAACACTTCAGGCTGCGTAACTAATGTAACAACTCTATATATGTTATCGAAGCGAATTAAAGAAAATGCTTTGGCAAAAGGACAGCGTCACGACGGTGACACTGGTTCAGCCGAAGCCCAAGTTTCACTACTGACCCGCAAGATTGAAGAGCTATCGCAACACCTGCGTAAGCACAAAAAAGACTTTCACTCCCGCCGCGGACTACTACAGATGGTAGCTGACAGGCGTAAGCACCTGAAGTACCTACAGCGAAAAGATCACTCAGTGTACGAATCCCTGATTGCAAAACTAGGACTGAAGCGATAATTGCGTAACACCTTCCTCCGATCTGCGGGGGGAGGTGTTTTCAACTGGATGATCTATGGGTTTCGCGCTATAGTAGAACAGACGCGAAGGACGCATTTTTATATTAGAAGAACTCGAAGTAAATAATTAAAACAACTTATATGGGAGTAATTAGACACCCTGATCAGCGCGTGGCGGTGATCATTGATACGCAGAATTTATATCATTCAGCCAAGAATCTGTACAAAGCCAAAGTAAATTTTGCCAACGTTGTTGCAGCCGCCGTGCAAGACCGCAAAGTCATCCGCGCGATATCGTACGTAGTGAACACCGAAAGCGGGGAAGAAGGAGCGTTTTTTGAAGCGCTCGAAAAAGTCGGCATCGAGATCAAAACCAAAGACCTGCAGATTTTCTACGGCGGTGCTAAAAAGGCCGACTGGGACGTGGGGATGGTGGTCGACGCAATCAAACTCGCCCACAAAGTGGACGCGATTATTTTTGCCACCGGTGACGGAGATTTTATCCCGGGCGTAGAATACCTCCAGCACATGGGTTGTCAGGTGGAGGCAATCACGTTTGGACGTAGTGCATCGTCAGCTCTCAAAGCAGCCGTTGATGATTTTATCGACCTCGACGAAGACCCTCAGCAGTTTCTACTTGGGTACCGCGGTGGCGGTCGCAAAAATGGTCGCAACACCAGACCCACACCCAAACGAGCCAGCGAGCGAGACGGTAAAAAGTCTCTTGCTGCCCAAGTGAGTAAAGTCGTCGGGACAGACACTGACGACCTGTAGGCAGAATAACAACTAAGCCGTCTGGTGCCTTGGGTACCAGACGGCTTTTTTGTTATGATGTCTGCACATGCAATCTAAATTATTTGAACTAGAGTGGGGCGGCAAAACATTGGTAGCTGAGTTTTCAGATTTGACCAACCAGGCCAATGGTTCAGTACTGCTCAAACTGGGCGAAACTGCCATTTTGGTGACAGTGGTCATGAGTGACCGGATTAGTGGTGCTCCGTATTTTTCATTGTCGGTTGAGTTTGAAGAAAAATTCTATGCAGCTGGTGCAATCCTCGGTAGTCGGTTTTCGAGGCGGGAAGGTCGCCCCAGTGAAGCTGCCATTCTTTCGGCGCGGGCAATCGACCGGACAATCCGTCCGTTGTTTGATCAGTCGATCCGTCACGAGATTCAGGTATGTGTCACTGTACTGGCTATCGGTGAGGACGATCCTGATGTCCTTGGTATCATCGGAACATCGCTAGCACTCGGGGTGTCGGACATCCCGTGGCGCGGGCCAGTTGGAGCGGTGCGAATTGGTAGGCGGAAATCTGACGGGGAAATATTTGTCAACCCAACCTACGCTAATCGAGCAGATGGGGCGCTGGATTTAGAAATCCTCGTCTGTGGACAGGATGGCCTAATCAACATGGTAGAACTAGCCGGAAGCGAAGCGCAAGAACCAGATATCGCAGCAATCCTCAACGCCAGCTGCTCGCTACACGCTCAGGTAGAACAGTGGCAACACAACATCATCAACGAGATTGGCGTAACCAAACAGACAGTGCTCGGTCCGACGTACCCCAGTGAAATCGCCAACCTTTACGTAGCGCAATTCCAAGATCGATTGTTTGCCACGATTTTTTCTGACCAACCGGGTAAGGACCACATTCAAGCCTGCGCTAGGGAGTTTGTTACGTTAGTTACCGAAGCTGAGTTAGACCACACCAACGCTGCTACATATTTTACTGAGCAGATTAACCAGACGCTACATGAGGGGGCGTTGCTACACAACAAGCGCGCTGACGGTCGGGCGTTTGATGCTGTTCGACCACTGTTTGTCAAAGCTGGAGGAATTTCTCCAATACTGCACGGCTCGGGGATATTTTATCGGGGAGGTACGCACGTTTTTTCAGCACTCACGCTCGGTGGTAGAGAAGCAGCAGAACAAATAGATACCATTGAAACACAAGATACTAAAAAACCATTCATGCACCACTACAATTTCCCACCCTACTCGGTCGGAGAGACTGGACGTATGGGAGGATATAACCGGAGGATGATTGGTCATGGTGCTCTGGGCGAAAAAGCGCTGCTGCCAGTATTACCGGCAGCAGCTGATTTTCCTTATACGATTCGTATCGTGTCGGAAACCCTCGCCAGTAATGGATCAAGTTCGATGGGTTCAGTCTGTGCAGCTAGCATTGCCCTGATGGATGGGGGAGTGCCGATAGCGCGGCCGGTGGCTGGAATCGCGATTGGAGTTCTGATCAACGGTGACGAGTACCGAATCATGACTGACATCCAAGGACCAGAAGACGAGTACGGTGACATGGACCTCAAAGTGGCCGGCACCACGGTCGGCGTCACCGCTATGCAGATGGACGTGAAAGTCGCCGGGGTGTCCATCCAAATCATGGCTGAGGCGCTCGAACACGCACGGATTGCACGCCTGCATATTTTAGAATCCATGCTAGCGGTAATCCCGCAACCAAGGGACAGTATCTCACCGCGCGCACCGCAGATTAGCGTACTACAAATTCTTCCCAGCCAAATCGGTTTGCTGATTGGCAGCGGTGGCAAGACCATCAACAAAATCCAAAACGATACTGGGGTGACAGATATCAATATTTCCGACGATGGAGCAGTATACGTAACTGGTGTTGGTGACACCGTTGCACTAGCGGTGCAACGGATACAGCAATTGACCAAAACATACACTGTCGGTGAAGTTGTGGAGGTAACTATTGTGAAACTAACTAAATTTGGAGCGTTTGCCAAACTTGACGACGCGCACGAAGGACTAATTCACGTATCTGAACTAGCGCCATACTATATAGAAAAAGCGACTGACATCCTCAGCGAAGGGGAAGTGGTAACAGTACAAGTTAGTGCAGTCCAAGACGGCAAAATTGGATTGTCCATCAAACAATACAATCCAGAATTTGCTGCGAGTAAAGGTGTGCTCGAGGTAAAGGTGAAAAACTAATCAATCCTACCACCCGACCTGTGCGATACTAGTAGTAATGAGCGATGTTGAAAAAAACAAAAAGGGTATGCGCACTTTTGCGTCTGACTTTGCCCGTGCCAAAGAAACACGTACTCCAAAAAGAACGCCAGTACCACCAGCATCCCAAAAACCTCCGGCACCTACAGTGTCCCCAGTGCCTCCAGTGCCAGTGACAAAACAACCACAAACTATCCAGACGGCTCAGACTGTGACCAGGATACCAGCTTTTCACGAACTACAAAAAACTGTCGCCGACATTGATTTGTCCGGTAAAGCAGCACTCCCCAAAAAACCGTCAACCCTACACACCGCGACCAATCGGGCAGTTGGGGGTGGAGCAATTATTACCGACACCCGGACGCACTCCTTTTCACTATTTCGCGAAAGCAAAAAAAGTATTGGCGCCTGGTTTAAAAATAGAAAAAAGAAACCAACCCCCAGACTAGCAGTAGCAGACGCTGGTCGCCGCAAAGGTGTCATCCAACAAGCGACGACCAAAAGTGGGACCATTTTCACCGCCGATAATGAAACCCTACGAGAGCGAATCCTGGAGCGAAACCGCCAGAGTAATACCAAAAAACCAGAGACCAGCTGGTCACCGTATACTGAACCAGGCTATGACTTGCTACCAGCTGCAACAAAAAATGTGGTGGTCGAGTTCAAAAAGCGATCAGTCCCTGCTCCGCCGCCTCCGGCCATCTCTGAGCCTACGGAACCAGAATACAGTACTGAGTCACACGATGAGATTGCACCAGAGCCAATAGAGGTGACTGTGCCGGTAGAGGCCGAGAGGACGGAAGAAGTTCAGGTACTACCAGTACCAATAGTAGTACCACCTCCGGTACCAGAAGAACCAGAAGAAATCATCGAATCAGTCGAAGTGCCGGTGGAGGCAGAGAAACCAGAAGCATCTGCTAAACCAACTGCCCTACCGTTAGATGTACCACCAGTAGAGCCAGAACCAGAAGAACCAGCTCCAAAAGTAGTTGTTACTAGTGATTCAGAAACTGAATTACTGGACCGGCCGGCCGTCGGCATTTCCACCAACCAGCTCACGCTCTACATTTCAGCGGGACTAGCTTTGGTATTGGTAACGATATTTTTTGTCTGGTTTATTACGAACGTTCAAAACAACCAGACGACGTCTGCATCAGACCTCGCCATCAACAGCGATATCGACACTGTACGGTATCTCATTAATGACAGTTTTTCTCCAGCGGCATTGCGCTCATACACTGACACCCAACAGTTCACTACTCTCGTGTTAGTCAATGAGCAAGATGAACTCCTCTCAAGCGCTCTAGTGTTTGACCGCGTTGTCCCTGATCTGCCAGTTAGTATTCGTCAGCACGTCACCGCCGTGCAGTTTATACAATACGACACGTCTATACCCCAACTTGTACTCACCATCAGTGATTCATCCTCAGTCACCGGTGCAATGCTAAGCAATGAGGCGAGACTCTTTGAAGCGCTAGAACCTCTCTACGGGAATGCACTCACTGGTCCATTCGTCGATCAGACAATCAGTGGGGTTGACGTCCGCACCCTGCGAGAATCATCCTTGACGTACGGAATCATTAATGGAAATACCCTGGTGATTGCCCTTTCCCCCGAAACATTTGCCAACACGGTAACAGTACTGACAAACTAACCTATGGAAGTTGCACGTGTCACAACCGTCCAACCACACGTTCTCTCCGGTACTATTGTCACGATCGAAACTGATATCTCACGCGGACTGCACTCGTTTGCGATTGTAGGCCTCGCTGGCAAAGCCGTCGACGAAGCCAAGGACCGCGTTGGTAGTGCCATCAAGCACACCGGCTACGAATCACCCAAAACCAAGAACCAAAAAGTCATCGTCTCACTGGCACCAGCTGACCTCAAAAAAGAAGGACCGCTGTTTGACCTCCCTATCGCCATAGCGTATTTGCTGGCAGCAGGGGACATCGAGACCGACGACACCAAACGCGTGTACGTTGGGGAGCTCAGCCTCGACGGGTCACTGCGACCAGTGCGCGGGATACTCAACTGCGTGACCGCGGCTAAAGCCGCTGGGTTTACCGAGATTATCGTGCCCCAGATGAACGTCCAAGAAGCGGCGTTGATAGAAGGCATCGACATCTATGGCGCCAGCACGCTGACTGAGGTGATTGACCACATCCACACTGATGAAACGAGGCCAAGCTTACCAGTCCAGACCACTACCATTATCACTGACACTTGGACCAATGCCTCAACTAAACTAGAGGATATCAAAGGCCAAGAAAGTGCTAAACGCGGACTGATTATTGCCGCCGCTGGTCGCCACAACATCATGTTGGTTGGACCACCGGGCACCGGCAAAACCATGTTGGCTCGGGCGCTGCGTGGATTACTTCCGCCACTATCGAGAAACGCTGCGCTTGACGTCACCGCTATCCATTCAGTCTCTGGTGGTGAATATGTCATTTCAACCCAAGCGCCATTTCGGGCTCCGCACCACACGGCGTCGCACACTAGTCTCGTCGGTGGTGGCGCCAACCCCAAACCAGGTGAGGTCACCCTCGCACACCACGGCGTGCTTTTTATGGACGAATTCCCCGAGTTTGAACGCCGGTCAATCGACGCGCTACGACAACCACTCGAGGATCGTGTCGTGACTATTTCTCGAGTGCAAGGCACGGCAGAATTCCCCGCTGATTTTATTCTCGTAGCTGCCCTTAACCCGTACCGGGGAAGCGAAGATGGGACCAAAGACCTCGCAGCCGCCATGCGCGACACTTATAAAAATAAAGTCTCTGGCCCCATCCTTGACCGCATCGATTTATGGATTGAAGTACCTCACGTCCCGTACGATACCTTGACCGCTCTCCCGAGTAAGATTGACGAAACCAGCATCGCCCGAACCAGCATCCAGTCAGCCCGCACCATGCAGCAAACTCGCTACCAAAAAGACAGCGAATACACCAACACTAACCTCAGCGCCAGAGAAATCGAGGAACATATCATAATCAAAGACGACGTCAAAGCCCTCCTCAAACTATCAAGCGAACGGTTAAATTTATCACCCCGCAGTTATCACCGGCTGATAAAAGTCTCCCGCACGATTGCCGACCTAGACGGAGCAGCAGATATAGAAACTAGTCACGTCCTGGAAGCATTACAGTATCGCGTGAGTGTGTAGTGGTAAGAAGAAAAATGGTGACCAGTGAAGAAATTGATTGTTTTTTATTGAAAGAGAACAGATTAAATTTTGTTGGATTGTTTAATTAATGAAGGAATGGCTAGTCTCATGGCTGGCTATTTTTTTACAGCAAAATCTATCTCACTCTGATAGCGAGAAACCCATTTTAGGATGAGCTATGCGGAGTCTAAGAAAAAAGCTGGCAACCGGGACACATGTCCAGGGAGCCAGCTTTTTTCCACAACGACAAAGTAGATTGCTTAAAATGGATTGCAAGGAGCGACTCGTTTTAATGTGAAGACCGAGGAGTCTAGGAATTTTGAGAAGAAGGCGTATGCCTATACGGTGACTGAACAAAATTCAGTAACGACGAAGATATTTGCTTAAAACGGGTTGCGGGCGCCGCGGATTTCGAAGTGTAGGTGCGTCCCGGTCGACCGTCCCGTATTACCCATCGCGCCGATCGCTTCACCTTGGGCGACATAGGCTCCAACCCCAACGTAGTTTTGTGAGAAGTGAGAGTACAACGTCTGGGTACCGTTGGCGTGTCGAATCACGATATATTGTCCGTACCCACCGTTCCAACCAGAACTTTTCGATACAATCACTTCACCAGCAGCGGCCGCCCGAATAGTTGTCCCGTGCCCAGCTGCGAAGTCAACCGCGTTATTTCCGTGGATACCCTGGGTGCGAGTTGCGCCTGGTACTGGATGGATAAATCCAGCACTCGACGCTACGGTTGAGCCAGAAATTTTGACTGGTTTGGCAGTTGCGGCCCGGGCTTGGACTGACTGCACGGTACCGCCAGGAATGATTAATGTATCTCCGACACCGATATCACTCGCGTCTGCTAGCTGGTTAAACGACAATATCTCGTCAGCATCACCGTCATACTTGCTGGCAATCGAAGAAATAGTGTCACCCGAAGCAACTCTGTGTTGTACTCCAGCTACTGGCAAGATAACTAGTACATCGTTAGGCTGGATTTGGGTTGCGCGGGGGAGGTCGTTGGCCCACAAAATGGTGTTGGTAGTCACACCAAACATCTCGGCTACCCGCGAGAGGGAATCACCTTCACGCACGGTGTACACCCGGATCTCACTGCTCCCAGCTGGTGCCACATCGTTGGACCCAATGAACCCTGATGCAAGTAGAGCACTGTCTTGGACGACAATGTCACCACCCCCTTGGGCAACGTCAGTCACCGGATTAAGACTAGCCGACAGTAGTGGCATATCAACTGCGTGGGTACTGACCCCAAGCACGACTGGTGCGGGCGTATTAGTGTCTGGAAAGAGCGAACCAAAAAACGCGTGGCCCGCGAGCGGAATTGCAATTAGTGCTGCTACTCCTATGTATGTATATGGTAATCGATGGGCAAAAGGTCTACCCGGTTCATCGATTTCTGATGGTGTGTGTTTTATAAGCAAGTTGTTTGGTCGCGCCGCTAATCAGTCATTACAGTCGAGCTAGGGAAAATAGATATGAAGTATCTATGAGCACCTCCATGGGTACGAGGGACATTGTACTAGAGGAATGTCAGAGGGCAATTGACGTTTTACCCAGATTTGGTGTTATGAGATGACGTTATTTTTGGGTTGCATGACAAGGCTGTTTTGGGGTTGACACTCTATTATATTGTGATATATTTATTTTATGCGACTTATTGCACACATTTTGAAGACATCACAAGCGGCACAGCCGTGGGCGATTTGCGACTCACGATACACCGCGCACGTCCCAGTATTTACTGGGTCTATGGTGCTGTCTTTATTTGGTAGGCAATATGGTTTGAATATATAACTCTTTCTCCAACTGTAACGGAGAAATCCGTTGTGTCATCAAAGCATCTTGTCTCCTAGACAAGATGCTTTGTTCTTTGGCGACCACCTGAGGTGGATGCGTCTGATCTTTAACATAAACAAACTACCGGAGGGGCAGATGTCCATACTAAGAATCAGGAGTTTCAACACCGAGGCGTGGCAAAGTTTCGTTGTGTCAATCGACACCCTTAAGTGGATTTGGAGTGACTTACTCCCAAACCGCGCTCGGTTCCACACCAAAATTGCGATGGGGCTGATGCTGATCGGCATGCTGTTCACCATGCAAGTGGTGAACGCACTCAACCAAACAGTAACTGCACTGAGTGAAAACAACCAAGCAGGCGTACTAGCTGGTCTAACCGGCATAGCCGCCTTTTGGGTAATCTCTCGAGTGATCTTGGGCTGGCAAAATGTCCACCGGGAGTTGGGTTGGAACTTGGGAGCTCGCTATACGCCAGTCAGACTCAGCGAGCTGCAGTTCGGCAAAACCCACGGTGAGTTGCGCAGCGCCAAAGACGGCGTTAGCGCCGAGCAGATTGAGATTGTCAAAGACAAGTCCGGCAACATTATGTACGCCGTACAGTTTGACGGTAGCGAGACGTTTGCTATTCTCCTGAGCTCGATGGTGTTTGTCACCATGTACGACCTGATAGCTGGTCTGATGATGATCATGCTTATGCTCATCAACAGTATTGTTTTTTTGTTTGCGAACCATCACTTTAGTGGTCGCCTCAAACAGATTGACGAGGATTGGCGTAAAGCACAATCATGGACCAGTGAACGCTGGAATCAATTCAGCTTGGTCAAAGTAACGGGCACTGAAGAGTTTGTGAAAGCCACTATGAATGTCATGTTTGGCAAAGCGCTTGATCCTGACTTTCGGGTTTGGGGGATAGACTTTCAGATCGTCGATCTGATTCGATCACTCTTCAATATTCTGTTTGTCTGGGGCGTACTGTGTTACGGCGCACTCTATGGTAACTGGGATATTGGACTGTTTCCAGCCATGTATTTGTGGCTGAACTACATCAAAGACCAGCTGTGGCGGATTGGATCACTGCAGCGTCACTTGATTGAAAACACTGAGCGCGTTCGCGCAATCAGGGTGCCACTCACCAAAAAATCAAACTTCAACCACAACGAAGGAATAGAATACGCACCAACTGATGGGAGTATGCACTATGAGCTACGCGGTGTCTCACACCGCTTTGGCAACGGGGCCTGGGCCCTGCGCAACGTCAACCTCATCATCAACACTGGTGATCGGGTAGCGTTGATTGGTGAAAGTGGTGCTGGTAAATCGACTATCAAGTCACTACTCCAGCGCGACTTTGACCCCACGCAAGGGGTGGTGCTCCTCGACGGTCGAGACATCCGTGACTACTCACTGAGCAGTATCAAACGGTACCAAGGCTCAATCGAGCAAGACTCACCAACCATGAGTGGTACCGTGCGAGACAACTTACTGTTTGGACTGACAGCAGAACAAAGAGCAGCGACCACAGACAATGAACTCGTCAACGTGCTGTGCAGCATTAGCGAGGGGTTCTGGGAACGTTTACAACGTGAAAGTGGACTTGATTCAGACGTCGGTAAAGACGGCTTGGAACTGTCCGGGGGTGAGCGGCAACGACTATCGATTGCACGCGCGCTACTCAAACGACCCTTGTCAATCTTTATCGATGAAGCAACGTCTGCCCTTGATCCCAAAACTGAGACTGAGGTACAGACCGGGATCGATCGAGTACTCTCTGCGGGGGTTACGGCGGTGACTATCGCACATAAGTTTTCTACCTTAAAACAATGTACCAAGTTTGTGTGTCTCAAGGTGGTTAGCGAATGCGCAAAAGGTGAATCTCAAATTGACGCGCAAGCGGACACGTTTGAGGAACTCTACGAACAGTCACCTACCTTCCGTGGTCTCTACGACGAGCAACGGATGGCATTCTAAAAAGCAGTTGGGCGGCAAAGCCGCCCACCAGCACAAAACCAACAAAACAGTATTGGAGAATTGAATGACTGAAGCAATACCGTACCAAGGGGTGGTATGGCGGCGTGGGAAGAAAACCCTGCTCTGTCCGGTAGAGGAATCTGACCTGCCACACTTTCAGGAAATGGTAAACGACGAGAAGGTACAGAAATTCATCATCGTCGATTGGCCACTGTCTGAAGTAGGTCAACGAGCTTGGTTTGAGCGGGTCAGCAAACCTGACCCGCAGAACATCACCGTTGCCATTCGCACCCACGCAGGTGATCTGATTGGCAACATGGCGATTCACTTCGATGAAAAGAAACGTATCGCCAAGACTGGTTCGCTCATTGGTCGCGGAGACTACCGTGGCAAAGGCTACGGCACCGACGCCAAGATGACCTTGCTCAACTACGCGTTTAATTGGCGTGACATGCGTAAGGTAGTCTCGCCGATTATCGGCTACAACGTGCGTAGTCGGAAATACGCCAAAAAGTGTGGTTACCGCTTTACCGCCCGGATTCCTGGCGAACACTATCGCTTTGGCAAGTGGCGCAGTGAAGTACTCTACACCTGCTTCAAAGAAGAGTGGCAACCACTGTGGGAAGCGTACCAAAAAGATCTTTGAAGAAAACCCAAAGCCCGGCGCACGCGCCGGGCTTTTTCTATAGCTTTGTCTCATACCAACTACAAGCCCATTTGTGCGACGTCCGATGTCACACAAACGGGTTTCATGTTTACTTTAACTAACTTTTGGACACCTGATGTCCAAAAGTTTATTTATTTTTTCTTGGTGGTGTTTCCAAAACACTTCTTATATACCAATTTGGCTACCTCAACTTTCTCTTTTCATTTACCGCCCGTGCGGTTTCATGTTTGGTAATGGCTCGTTATTCTTGAGCCAACGATTAAACCAATCTAGAGTCTGCCGATGGTACTCTCGTCGGTATTCAGTGATTCCGTGATCAGCACCCTCAAAGAAAATAAACCGATGGGGGTAATTCTTTTTTCGTAGCTCATCTACCATTGCAAAACTGTGGCGAGGCAATACGCGCCAATCGGCCGAACCCTGCATAATCAGGAGGGGAACTTTTCTGGGTAGCTCATCAACCCAGCGAACAGGCGAGCGCTTTACTGCTTCTGCTTTCCCGCCACCCCACATCCGTTTTTGGTGATCCTGCCAACCAGTTCGGTCGCCAGTTCTGTCTACTTGGTCAGTCGGCGCGGCCGACGCCATAGCCGCTTTTACCCAGCGCACTTCGCGAAGCAACATGTACGTCATTAAACCACCTCTAGAGTGACCTTTCACGCCGATATTTTTTTCATTTGCTGTCGGTAATACTTTCAGAATATCTCTCAGTTTTTTAATACTTGCGATATCGTCCGGTCCTCCAAATGTATCCTCTCCATCTCCTCCCTCGACACCTGGATATTGAGTGGTAATCACCACGTAGCCCGCAGCTGCGTAGGAGAGCATGTTACCAATTATTCCTTTAGGAGTAATCATACCAAAATCTCTACTACCACCACGTAAATGAATCAGGCACGGTAACTGTTCACCATCTTTGGGTAAAGCGACATACCCAACCACTACTAACTTTTTTATCTTGTATCGTATTTGATAGACTTCCACCTTTTTTAGTTGGGCTTGAATATTCTTTCGTACTGCTTCATCTGAAAAAGAGGCAACCTCATCCCTAAGGTCAACTGCCACTACTGATGTTATACATTTTATGTTTTCTAGTGCCGAAAGGTGTTTCATACCCCCAGTATACTCATCGTGCTATTATGTGCCAGATTATGACTGATACACCGCAAAATCTCCCTTATACAGAAGGATTAAACGAACCGCAGCGCCAAGCGGTGTTACACACTGAGGGACCGCTGATGGTGCTGGCTGGAGCGGGGTCTGGCAAGACTCGAGTGATCACCCACCGGATTGTGCATCTCATCCACCAAGGGATTGCGCCGCACAATATCCTGGCGATGACATTTACCAACAAATCAGCTGGTGAAATGCGGGAGCGGGCGATTGCTTTGACCAAAAAATACCCCCCTTCTGATCGAGCGGTCATAGACAGTATGCCAGTGGTTACTACTTTCCACGCGTTGGGGGTCCGGTTACTGCGCGAGTTCCATGAAGCGGTTGGACTGCGCCGGCACTTCACCATCTATGATCGCAGCGACAGCCAAAAAGCAGTGAAACAGGGAATCGAGCAAGCCGGATATAACCCCAAAGAATTTGAACCCCGCAAAATCCTGTCGATGATCAGCCGGGCCAAAGGAGACGCGATGACACGTTTGGCATACAGCGACGCCGCGAGCTCGTTTCTCGAAGAAGTAGTAGCCCAGGTGTGGGAGAAATACGAAGACATCCTGCACAAAGAACAGTCACTTGATTTTGATGACCTCTTGGTCAAGATGTTGCGGATGCTCGAGGATAATAAAACCGTGCGAGAGCAACTCCAACAACGCTACCAGTACATCCACGTCGACGAGTACCAGGACACCAACAAAGTACAGTTCCGGATTGCTGAACTACTCGCCGGTGACGCCCACAATATATGTGTAGTAGGGGACATCGACCAAAATATCTATAGTTGGCGAGGGGCAGACATCAAAAACGTTCTACAATTCGAACGCCACTTCCCGAACTCAACCACCATCCTACTCGAAGAAAATTACCGCAGTACCCAGACCATCATCGCGGCGAGTAACGACATCATCAAGAAAAACAAAAACCGGGTGGAAAAAAATGTATTCACCAATAATACGCAGGGCGACAAAATCACGTTGTACGCTGGCATGACCGGGTACGACGAAGCAGAGTACGTGGCCCTGACTGCCAAGTCACTCATTGCAGACGGTGCCGAGCCGTCGTCAATCGCGGTGTTGTATCGAACCAACTTTCAATCCCGCGCCCTCGAGGAAGCGTTTCTTAATTTCGAAGTACCGTACCAGTTACTCGGGACCAAGTTCTTTGAACGGCGCGAAGTCAAAGATGTACTGTCGTACCTACGCCTGGCCCTGAACCCAGGCAGCAACGCGGACCTCTCTCGCGTGATCAATAACCCTACCCGTGGAATCGGCAAAGTCACCATGCTCAAAGTCATCGCGGGCGACCGGGCCAGTCTGAACGCTGGAGCAATAGCCAAAGTACAAAAGTTCGACAACATCATGATGGACATCGCGAAGGCAGCCAGCGAGAAAAAACTGTCTGACACAATCAAGTTCATCATGAAGCGATCCGGGCTCGAGGAGCAGTTCATCGAGGAAGGAACTGAGGAGGCGATGGAACGGATTGAGAACCTCCGCGAGCTGGTAACACTCGCCAGTCGGTTTGATACTGTCGACCCGAACGAAGCCATCGAACAGCTACTAGAGACCGCCGCCCTCCAGAGCGACCAAGACGAAATCAAAGACAAAGAGGAACTCAACGCCGTGCGACTGATGACCATCCACGCTGCCAAGGGTCTGGAGTTCGCGTACGTATTTGTCACTGGTTTAGAAGAAGGGCTGTTCCCACACGAGCGCATCGATGATGGCAAAACCGACAACGAAGAAGAGCGCCGATTATTCTACGTCGCCCTCACTCGAGCGGAGAAAAAAATCTACCTTACCTACGCCCACATGCGCACCATTTTCGGTCAGCAAAAAGTAAACCTACCGTCATCGTTTATCAATGACATCAGCAAAGACCACGTCGAGGCTGCTGACCCATTTAGCCGGGGAAGTAGTACTAGTAGCGGGTACGAGACGACAGTATATTTGGACTAAGAACTATCCCAATAAAGCTACTCTTACTAAGGCAACAAAAAACATGGTGATAAAAAAGGCCATGAGGTACACATTGAACCAGGCGGTTTTTAAAAAAAATAGATTAGTAGCGTCAGGATACTTTTTCTTCATGTGTCTCAAATAAGTAATAAAAAAAGCCGCGGCAACTACCCAAACGATAGCAATTATAATCATATTGCTAGAAATCATATACAGTACTATTATAACAAAACGTGACCGACAAATTCCAACACAAAAAATCCCTTGGCCAACACTTTCTCAACAGTGATTTTGTGCCGAAAAAAATGTGTGATGCGGCCAACCTACAAACAGGGGAGACGGTATTAGAAATCGGCCCTGGTACCGGGATATTAACTGCGGAAATTTTGAAACGAGGGGCAAATGTTATCGCCATTGAAGCCGACACCCGGGCGATTACAGAGCTAGCGGAAACGTTTGTAGCTGAGATTACTGCTGGACAACTCACTATCCATCATCACGATGCACGCAAACTAGACCTAGGACAGTTTGGTCTAGCTGACCAACAATTCAAAGTCGTTGCTAATATTCCTTACTATATTTCGGGACTGTTGTTCCG
>Ga0306872_100507_pt1 | contig 15159 bp, 12 predicted proteins | sample AntRauMeHopE1498_FD_190455 | JGI IMG/M metagenome (GOLD analysis project Ga0306872, IMG submission 190455) | Saline lake microbial communities from Rauer Islands, Antarctica - Metagenome Hop E1 #498 (v2) (version 2) | ecosystem: Environmental > Aquatic > Non-marine Saline and Alkaline > Saline ...
TGTTCTCATCGTCGTGGAGGGCCGCCGCCTGGGCATGAAATACCTGTGGGCCTACATCGCCTTTTCGGGGCTGACCGCGATCGCGTTCACGTTTCCGTTGTTTCTCGCGAACCGTGAACGGCGCATCCACCAGCTAGCCCAGCAGGCCACGCCAACTCTGGATTAACCGTCGCTGCCCTTACCCCGGTTTGCCTCGACATCGTCACGTTGTGCACCGTCGGCCCCGTCGAGTGCAACCGCGCCGAGTGCGGGGTCATCGAGTGCGGCTCCGTCGAGCTCAACCGTCTCGAGTTCTACCTCAATCTGCACGATGCGGCGCTGTTTCATGGCTCGCACAATGAGGCGCGCCCCGGGCGCAGCGACGCTGTCATCGACGACGGGAAGTCGGCCCAATTGGTCGATGATGTAGCCCGCAATGGTCTCGAATGATCCGTCGTCGACGGTGATACCGGTGCGCTCGGCAAACTCTTCGATGGTGACTGATCCGGGCATCAGCACCGCTCGATCAGTGTCACCCTGCTCGGCCCGTTCGGTGGCGTCGTATTCGTCGTAAACCTCACCGATGAGCTCTTCGACGATGTCTTCGAGGGTCACGATGCCATCTACTCCGCCATATTCGTCGACGACGAGCGCAATGTGGTGCCCGTCTCGACGCATGCGCGTGAGCGTGGGCAAAATGCGTGCGGTGCCCGGCAGTGCCACGAGTGGGCGTTCCAGGCTTGCCAGGTCGCTGCCCTCAGGAGCCCACGCCAGGTCACGCACGTGCACGAAGCTTTCGATCTCATCGACGCTGCCGCGCAGCACCGGGTAGCGGGAATATTGCTGTTGACGCGCCCACTGACGGGCCTCATCGATGGTGAGATCTGCCCGCAACGCCACCATGTCGGCGCGGTGCCGCATGACCTCCGCCAGGGTCCGTTCGGCCGCGTGCAAGACCTCGCCCACAATCTCGCGTTCTTCATCACCCAAACCATCGTGGGTGTCAACGAGGCCCCGCAGTTCTTCGTCGCTAATTTGCTCGGCCCGCTGATGAGGGTCACCGCCTAGTAACCGCACCACCAGGTTGCTTGAGCCCGCCAGTAGAGCGATCACCGGTCTCATCAGCACCGCGAAGCCCAACAGCAGCGGTGCTGCGACGAGAGCGAATGATTCGGCGCGTTGCAGTGCCAAGCGCTTGGGAGCGAGCTCGCCGAAAACCAGTGAGGCGTAGGCCACAATCAGCGTCATCGTCATGATCGAGATGGCCGCGGCAGCGGGTTCGGCGAGGCCTGCCGAGACGAGGGTGGGAGTGAGATACGGCGCGAGAGCGGTTGCGCCGTACGCGGCCGACAGAAACCCCGAGACGGTCACGCCGATTTGTACGGCCGCAAGAAAAGTGTTGGGGTCGCGCGCAAGAGCGGCCACTCGGGCCCCTCGCGCACTGCGCTTCTCAAGGGCGGCCAGTTGCGACTCGCGCAGCGACACAAGAGCAATCTCGGTGGCCGCAAACACTCCGCCGATGACGATGAAGAGTGCGATGAGGCCAATGGTCAGGGCGATTTCGCCGTTCATCGGTTTGTATGGTGACAGTCGTCCACCAGGGGAGTGTAGCGGTCAGTAATGACGAACGGCCCCAGGCTTTCGCGCCGGGGCCGTTCACGCTGTTGCCAGCGCACTGTCTCAACCAGTTCTTTGCCACACACGCGATCAACCGGTTCAACTGAAACGATTTTTGGCGATCTGTGCGCGAGGGGGGACTTGAACCCCCACGCCCTTTCGGGCACTAGCACCTCAAGCTAGCGCGTCTGCCAATTCCGCCACCCGCGCTGGTTGTGGTCGCACCGGCTGAAAGCCGCTCGACCGGAGTCGACGTTATCACGAAAGCGCCGCTACGACACGCGCCCGGTAGCGTTGAGGGCATGACTCAGGATGCCGCTCTCACGCCGCTCGACTGCGCAGCCTGGTCTGACACTGCCCGTATCGCTCGAGACTTGATCCGCTTCGACACCAGCAACTACGGCGAAGGCCGCGGCAACTCCGAAACCGAAGCCGCACAGTACATCGAGGCTGAACTGATTGAGATGGGTCTCTGCCCTGAACTGATCGATGCGGCACCCGGGCGCACGAGTGTCATCGTGCGTGTTGCTGGGCGCTACGAGAACCCGGTCGACCGTACCCGCGTGCAGCGACCCGCCCTCGTCGTACACGGCCACCTCGATGTCGTGCCGGCTGATGCGGCTAATTGGAGTGTTGACCCGTTCGCCGGCGTCGTGCGTGACGGCATGCTGTGGGGGCGCGGTGCCGTCGACATGAAAAACATGGACGCCATGATGGTGACCGCCCTGCGCGAAGTTATTGACAGTGGTGGGCCCAATCGAGACCTGGTCGTGGCATTTTTCTCCGACGAGGAAAACGGGGGAGAATTCGGTTCACATCACATCGTCACCGAACATGCGCATCATTTTGATGGCGCGACTGAAGCGATCAGCGAGGTCGGTGGATACTCGGTTGAATTGGCTGGCCGGCGCGCATACCTGTTGCAGACGGGAGAAAAAGCGCTGATCTGGATCAAGCTCATCGCCCGCGGAACAGCGGCGCACGGCTCGCGGGTTATTCACGACAATGCGGTCACCAAACTCGCCGAGGCAGTGGCAAAGCTTGGCCGCGAGGTGTGGCCGCTGCATCTCACCGACACCACGCGCCGCATGGTGTCTGAACTCTCACGCCTTTTGGGTACTGATCCTGAAAAGTTGAGCCCAGATGAGATTTTGTTGAGATCGGGCACCGCGGCGGGCTTTCTTACCGCTACCGTGCGCACAACGACGAACCCGACACTGATGCAGGCGGGATACAAACACAACGTGATACCTGATCGGGCTGAAGCCCTCATCGACATTCGTACTTTGCCGGGCGAGGAAGACACTGTGCTTGCTCACGTTCAACAGCTCATCGGAGAAGACATTGAGTTAGTCGTGATGCATCGCGATGTGGGGCTCGAAAACCCCTTCAGCGGCGCCCTTGTCGACGAAATGGTGGCCACTCTCAAGAGACACGATCCTGGTGCTGACGTGCTGCCCTACCTCCTGAGCGGCGGTACCGACAACAAAGCTCTGAGTCTGCTCGGCATCACCGGTTATGGATTCGCCCCGCTCAAGCTCACGCCCGACCTCGACTTTCCGGCAATGTTCCACGGCGTCGATGAGAGGGTGCCGCTCGCCGCGCTGAACTTTGGGCATCGCGCGCTCACTGATCTACTGCGTCGATACTGAGATGATCAGCACCTGCACCCGCCCGCGACTGATCGGCCACCGTGTCTCTGTTTGAAGCGCTTTTTCTTGGACTAGTCCAGGGCCTGACTGAGTTTTTGCCGATCTCGTCGAGCGCGCACCTGCGCATAGTGGGCGAGTTTCTGCCCAGTGCGACCGACCCCGGGGCCACCTTCACCGCGATCACTCAAATCGGCACAGAGGTAGCGGTGCTGCTCTACTTCTGGAAAGACATCAAACGCATTATTGGGCGGTGGTTCCTCTCGCTGCGGCCGCACTCGACGAGCGCCGCGAGCCGCTCAGCCAGTGGTTCCGACAGCGGCTCCGTCAGTGGCTCCGACAGTGGCTCTATCGGTGGCAATAGCGGCGGCGAGCGCAGCATCCCTCGCAACGATCCTGATGTGCGCATGGGCTGGCTCATCATTATCGGCACTGTGCCGATCGTCATCGCGGGATTTCTGGCGCAAGATGTCATCAGGTCAAGCTTTCGCTCGCTCTGGCTGGTCGCCATCTTGCTCATCGTGTTTGGCCTCATTCTCGGCGTGGCTGACTGGCTGGGGCGCCGCACGCGAGAACTCACCGACCTCACCTACCCGCACGGCTTGGCTTTTGGGGCCGCCCAAATGCTGGCGCTGGTGCCCGGCGTCTCACGCTCCGGAGCCACCACCACCATGGGTCTCGCTCTCGGGTACACCCGGCCAGCAGCGGCCCGCTACGCGTTCTTACTCGCCGTGCCAGCAGTGTTTGGTAGCGGCTTCTACGAACTCCTCACCGCCATTCGCGAACCGTCAGCTAGCCCTTTCTCGGGGCTTGAGATCGCACTGGCCACGGTCGTTGCCTTCGGGGTCGGGCTCGCTGTGATTGCGGGGCTGATGGCCTACATCTCGAAGTACTCGTTCTTGCCCTTCGTGATCTACCGCGTAGTACTGGGCACCACGCTGCTGGTGCTGCTATCGACCGGAGTGCTCGACCCGCTCTAGGCTGGCGCCGGCCCTGGCCCGTCGCCAGGCCTAATATCGCCGGGCCTACTATCACCGGGCTTCCCGTCGTCGCGTTTGCGAAGGTATCGCTCGAATTCTTGAGCAATGGCCTCACCGCTGGCCTCCGGCGCTTCGGCGTCGTCTCGGGCCCGCTCGAGCTGGTCAATGTACGAGCGCATATCGTCGTCTTCGCCGGCGAGGGCGTCGATGCCCTCCTCCCACGTTCGAGCCTCTTCAAGAAGGTTGCCCCGCGGAATCACCACATCGACTAACTCTTCTAGCTTGTCTAAGAGGGCGAGGGTCGCTTTGGGCGAGGGTGCGTTATGGACGTAATGGGGCACGGATGCCCACAGCGACACCGACGGAATTCCGGCCTCCTCCGCCATCATGGCGATAACGCTGAGAATCCCGACGGGGCCTTCGTAGCTGCTGCGTTCCACGCCCAACTCTTCACGCACTTCCGGATTCTCACTGGAGCTGTGCACCGATATCGGGCGGGTGTGTGGCACATCGGCCAGTAGTGCTCCCAGCATGATCACCCCGGTGATGTCGGCGGTGAGCGCCTGATCAATAGTCTCGGTGGCGAATGTTTTCCATCCGCGTGACGGCTCGGTACCGACAAGCAGATAAATGTTGCTGTGGTTTGTTCCGCTGACACCCAGCGGGTCAGCATCGCCGCGCTCGGTGGCCGGCGTGGTGCGCAGCGGGTCATCGCCTATCAGGCGCGCGCGCGGCACGCTCTCATTGCCGGTCGGGCCGTACAATGTCACGCCGGGCCAGCGCAGGCGACGCACGCCCTCGTCGTCGAATTCGAGGTGCGGTCGGTTGAGCTGAAAGTCGTAGTAGTCCTCAGGGTCAATGTCAGCCATCGGCGAGACGTCGAGCACTTCTTTGAGCGCCCGCACGGCCCCACTGGCGGCTTCGCCAGCGTCATTCCAACCTTCGAATGCGACCACCAACAGTCGACCGCTTCGAAACAGGTCGCTCGTCGTCACAGGTGCACCTCTCAAACTTCTCGGCGGGCGCCGAGAGCAACCTCAAGAATAGAACGAACGGTAGGCTCCTTGTTCGTGACCGCTCCGCTACCCGCCGCCGTTTTATGGGATATGGACGGCACAGTCGTCGATACTGAGCCGTATTGGATGCGTGCCGAAACCGACTTGGTCACTGAATACGGTGGTCTCTGGACTGACGCTGACGCTCGATCGCTGATCGGTGCCGGCCTGGTTCACACAGCGCATGCCGTGCAACGGGCGGGGGTCACCCTCAAGGTTGACGAGATTATTGATGACCTCACCGACCGCGTCATGATTCGCCTCAACTCTGCAGTGCCGTGGCGCCCGGGCGCACGTGAGCTCATCGCCGAGCTACGCACGGCAGGCATTCCGGTCGCCCTCGTGACGATGTCGTTTCGCCGCATGGCCCTGCAGGTCACGCAGGCCATGGGCGAGAATACTTTCGATCTCGTTGTTGCCGGCGACGATGTGGCGAATCCTAAACCGCACCCTGAGCCCTACCTGCTGGCCGCCGCAGGGTTGGGAGTGCCGATTACGCAGTGCGTAGCCATTGAAGACAGTCAGTTTGGGCTTGCATCGGCAGTGGCGTCAGGTGCGGCGCCGATTGGCGTGCCCCTGCATGTTCCCCTTCCAGCGGCGCCCACCTACGAACTCTGGCCAACGCTGGCCGGTCGCACCATTGCTGACCTGAGCGCCGCCCTCGGTCGCCACCAGGCCCGCGAATCCACGCTCGCAAATCCACAGCAGTGAAGTGAAACCAACGACGATCGGATTACGACGGTGACTTTTACCCGACGGCAAAGCGGACCCTTCGTAGAGGGCGATCAGGTGCAACTGACCGACCCGAAGGGGCGGCTCAACACCATCACCCTTGAAGCGGGCAACGCGTTTCACAGCCACCGCGGCGTACTCGACCACAGTGCGCTGGTGGGGCTTCCCGATGGCAGCGTTGTACAAAACTCACTGGGTGTGGCCTACCTTGCGCTGCGACCACTGTTGACCGACTTTGTCATGTCGATGCCGCGGGGAGCGGCCATCATTTACCCCAAGGATGCCGCGCAGATTCTGGCGCAGGCTGACATCTTTCCCGGCGCCCGCATCGTTGAGGCGGGCGTGGGGTCAGGCGCACTGTCGATGTGGTTGTTGCGCGCAATCGGAGAGCGCGGGCATCTGTTCTCGTTTGAGCGACGCGCGGAGTTCGCTCAAATTGCCGAGGGCAATGTGAGTGCTTACGTGGGCGCGCGCCCTGAGAACTGGACGATCACTCTGGGTGATTTACAGGATGCCCTGCCGGAGGCGGTAGCGGCGGGCACTGCCGACCGCGCGGTACTCGACATGCTGGCGCCCTGGGAATGCCTCGACGCGGTAGCTGAGGCACTCACGCCCGGGGGAGTGCTGCTTGTGTATGTAGCCACCGCGACCCAGCTGTCGAGGGTGGCTGAAGCCATTCGCCACACGGAGACATTCACCGAACCGGTATCCACCGAAACAATGGTGCGCGGCTGGAACGTTGACGGCCTGTCAGTTCGCCCCGATCATCGCATGGTTGCGCACACCGGCTTTCTGTTGACCGCTAGGCGCCTTGCAGACGGCGCAGGACGCTTTGTGAAGGCAAAGCGCGGTTCGAAAACCGAGTTCGGAGACATCGACGTGGAACTGTGGACACCGGGGGCTGTCGGCGACCGCACTCCAAGCGATAAGCGCCTGCGCAAAGCTGCCCGCGAAGCTCAGGCTCTCGCCGCACAGTCGGCGCGACGCCCGATAGAGTGAGACGTGTGACTGCGACCCCCCGACGCTCCGCGCGCACAGCCTCCGCACTCCTTCTCACCAGTGCCCTGGTGGGCTCACTGGTGGCGTGCACAACGCCGGCGGGCTCTGCCAACTGTGAGCAAGTGGTACCGACCGGGGAGTCAGCCGGATACGTCAACGCCTCTGGAACTTTCGGCTCGCCTCCTGAGGTCGACTTTCCGACGCCACTGCTCACCCCGTCAGCACAGCAGTCGATCATTGACACCGGAGCGGGTGAACTCATCACTGCCGGGCAGATCGTTGACTTTCAGGTGAGCCTGTTCAACGGCGACGACGGGTCGTTGATCACGGCAAGCACCTACGACGACTCCGAAGCTCCCGTGCGTCGCACCGCTGGCAACGATGTTGACGTTCTGGCTCAGGCTCTCCAGTGTGCACAGGTCGGATCGCGCATCGCCGTTACCGGCGCCATCGAAGACGTTTTCGGCGCCGACGCCCTCGACCCCACTCTGGGGCTAGAAAACGACACGGCGATCGTGATGGTTCTCGACATCGAAGCGGCCTACCTCGCTCGCGCGACCGGCACGCCCCAGCTGGGTGCGTCGGGAATTCCTGCCGTGGTGACCACCTCAGACGGTGTGCCCGGAGTGACGATCCCCACAGAGCCACCCCCCACTGAAGTTCGCTCGCACACCCTGGTTCTGGGCCAGGGCACTCAACTTGCCGACGGCGACCGTGCCGTCTTGCACTACACGGGCCTGCTCTGGAACACGAAAACAATCTTCGACTCAAGTTGGGAACGCGGCGCCCCCGCGACATTCACCATCACTAGTTTTGAGAACGACCCCAACGGCATTGTGCCGGGGCTCGCTGACGGGCTCATCGGAGCCACCGTGGGGTCTCAGGTCATTGTGGTGATTCCGCCCGCGTTCGGATACCCGGCTGGGCAAGCGCCAGCATCCGTGCCCGACGGTTCGACGATGGTATTTGTCGTCGACATTCTCGGCATCGAAAAATAGCCACTCGTGCCCACCACGGGGCGGCGGGTGCCCGTCGAAGAGCGTCTTTTTAGCCTGGTCTTAGCTCTTTTGGCCACCGAGCAGGGGCTCACTAAGGCCGACATACTGTCAACGGTCACCGGGTATGCCGCCCGATACGCTGCGATGAGCGACCGAGCCAACCTGGAACGACAGTTTGAGCGAGACAAAGAAGAGTTGCGCGAATTAGGGGTGCCACTGGAGACCATCGACGCGGTCGGCTCCGAGGGTGACACCAAACTGCAGCGCTACCGCATTCCGCCTGACCGGTATCAACTGCCCGATGACATCACCTTCAGTGCGGAGGAGTACGCGATGCTCACTCTCGCCGCCCAGGTGTGGCGTGAAGGCTCACTGTCGACCGATTCTCGACGTGCGCTCACCAAGCTGCAGTCGCTGGGCATGCGCATCGATGACACTGTGATCGGCTTTGCTCCGAGCATCCGCACAAGAGACGCAGCCTACGAACCTCTCACTTCGGCAGTCGACCGCGGCCACCAGGTGGTTTTTCCGTACCTGAAGCCCGGCAAGGCTGTGGCAGAAAGCCGAACCGTGTCTCCGCTGGCCCTCGTCTTTCATGAGGGTCGCTGGCATCTGCACGCCCATGACGATGGGGTTGAGGCTACGCGTACGTTTTTACTCCGCCGCATCGTCGGCCAGGTGCTCGTCACCGGCGCCCCCGCCACAGTGGTGCCGACACCTGACGAATCCCAGCGCGTGCTCGACGAACTCAACGCACTGTGGCTGGCGACCGTGGCGACCGTGCGCACAGAACCAGGCACCGAAGCTGACGTGGTGCTGCGCAACCGCCCGGGAACGGTAGAAAACGAGGGCATCCTGCAGGTGCACGCCACCGATCTCGACATACTTGCCGACGAGTTGAGCGCTTTTGGGGCCGATATTCGGGTGCTCGCACCGGAGGCTTTGCGCTCGGCGGTACGTGAGCGGTGGCAGACGGTGGCAGACACTCATGGCTGATCGGGCCACGACACCGAAGGCGCAAGACAAACTCGGCTTCCTCCTCGCCCTGGTGCCCTACCTGATTGACCAGGTTCGGGTCACGGTCGACGAGGCCGCGAATCACTTTGGCACCACGCCCGAGAACATGCGCACGGCAGTGATGCTGATCGCGATGAGTGGCACTCCCGGAGCCGACGGAACGTATACGCACGAGACGCTGTTTGATATCGACTGGGATGATTTCGACGAGCGCGACATCATTCGATTTCGCGCAGCGCCCATGGATGATAAGCCCCGGTTGTCTGCCCGCGAAGCCGCCGCACTGCTCGCCGGGCTTCAACGCGTCGCCGCCCTGCCTGATTTCGCAGCCCGCGTCGACATCGTCGAATTGATGGCCAAGCTCGCGCGCGGAACAACGGGGGCACCCGCACCCGTTGCCGTGCGGGCGGGGGCAGTCGCCGCCGTGCACGCAACCCTGGTGGAAGCCGTCGCCACTGGCCAGCGAGTTCGCATTGACTACGTCACCACGCGGGGCGAGCGCGACGTACGCGATGTTGATCCCATGCGCCTCAACGGGGTCGACGACTCGTGGTACCTGCGCGCGTGGTGTCTGACCCGCGGCGCTGAACGCTCTTTTCTGCTTGACCGCATGGCCAGTGCAGAAATTCTGGGGCCGGCTGACACCCATGAGTCAATGAACCTCGACGACGTACTGTTCACCAGCGGTTCGTCTGACGAGCAGGTCACCATCGCATTACCGCGCGTCGCTCTACCCCTGATCGCCGACTATCAGGGGCCTGATGACGATGTCACCATCAAGGGTGACACGGCGATCGTGACCCTGCGGGTCGCGCACACCGGCATCCTCGGCCGCATTGCCGCTCGCCTCGCTGGCGAGGTAGAAGTCATCGAACCCCTCACTGCGCGAGCAGCCGTGGCTTCATGGGCCCAGGCCGCACTGGCAGCGGCACGAGCAGCAGCGTGGCCTGAGAGCCCGTCAGGGTAGCCGCGCTACACTCTCACACATCGCACCCGTCGACGTTAGGACGAAAAGACAATGCCGAACCTGTCTGGCTGGACCGGCCTCATCCTCTTGCTCGTGGTCATTTTGCTGTTTGCCGCACCCAAGCTGCCTCAACTTGCTCGCAGTTTGGGCCAGTCGATGACGATTTTCAAAAAAGAGATCAAAAACAAAGACGCTGACGACGATGCATCTTCTGCATCCGCTGCCTCAACAGTCAGCGATCCCGCCCAAGCCGCAAAGGCTGATGGCACCGACCCCTCTCGCAACCAGTAGTTCGTGGCCGGCCGTGAATCGCGGCCCCGGAATGCCGAGGGCCGCATGTCTCTCGGGCAGCACCTCGTCGAGCTACGCAAGCGTCTCGGCTGGGCGGCACTGGCAATAATTTTGGCCTCCATTCCGGCGTGGTGGCTTGTCGACCCCATCTGGGCTGCGCTCAGTGCGCCCGTGCTTGCCGTCGCCGATGAGCAAAACCGGCAGGCGAGCCTCGCCTACACGACCATTGGTGAGGCCTTCGACACGAGGCTGATCATCATGTTTCTCGTCGGCGTCATCGCTTCGTCTCCGGTGTGGCTGTACCAACTCTGGGCGTTCATCGTTCCCGCTCTGCACCGTAAAGAAAAGCGTTACGCCATCGGATTCCTCAGCGCTGCGGCGCCACTATTTATCGGCGGATGCCTCGCTGCCTGGTTCGTGTTTCCGAACATCGTGATCTTGCTCACCGGTTTCGCCTTCTTCGATTCGGCCACTCTCTTGGGCGCGCGCAGCTACCTCGACTTTGCCACCAAGTTCATTTTCGCGATCGGCGCGGGTTTCGTCTTCCCGGTCGTTCTCGTCGCGCTCAACTTCGCCCGCGTCATTACCGGTGCGGGCATTCTCAAATCCTGGCGCTGGGCAATTCTGGCCATCGCTACTTTCACCGCGATAGCGACCCCGGCCGCCGACATTTTGTCGATGGTATTACTGGCGATTCCGATGGTCGGTCTGTACTTCGCCGCGGCGGCCATCGCCGTACTAAACGACAAACGGGTTGCGAAACGCGACGCGGCTTTCAACGCCGAGTACGGCATCCGTGTCGATGAATGATCAACCGGCGAATGATCAACCGGCGAATGATTACTCGACGAGTGATCGATCGACGAAGGCCGCATCTAATCGACGAAAGACGCACCCATGAGTAACGCAGCAACCGACGACCTGGGCCCGACTCACGCTGAGCGTTTTGCAGCGCAGCGTCAGTTGAGGTCATTGCCGCGCCTGCAGGCGTTTCGCGACGGTTTGACTATTTCGCTCGACCCGTTTCAGCACGCCGCCTGCGTGGCGCTTGAGCAGGGTCGCAGCGTGCTCGTTGCGGCACCCACCGGCGCTGGCAAAACGATCGTTGCTGAATTCGGTGTGTTTTTGGCCATGTTCGAACCTCGCGCAAAAATCTTTTACACAGCGCCCATGAAGGCGCTCAGTAATCAGAAGTACACCGAGCTGGTGGCCCAGTACGGGCACGGCGAAGTCGGCCTGCTCACGGGCGACACCAACATCAACGCACGCGCTCGCATCGTGGTGATGACCACCGAGGTGCTGCGCAACATGCTGTATGCCAACTCTGATCTGCTCATCGACCTTGCCTACGTGGTGATGGACGAAGTGCACTACCTCGCTGATCGGTTTCGGGGGGCGGTGTGGGAGGAGGTCATCATTCACCTGCCCGCACCGGTGCGCATGATTTCGCTCAGCGCCACGGTGTCGAATGCAGAAGAATTTGGTGACTGGCTGCAAGCCGTTCGCGGAGATACCGATGTGATTGTCAGCGAAACCCGACCGGTACCGCTCGATCAGCACGTTCTGGTGCGCTCGAAACTACTCGACCTGTTCGATTCTTCAGGCTTGGCGGCCACGAATCGGGTGAATCCAGAACTCGCGCAGCTCGCGCGGGTCGCCGGACACACCCCCCACAGGGGGCGGCCACAGCAGCCTCGGCGCTGGCAGAACGGGCCGGGCGGCGATGGGCGCGCTGACCGTTCTGAGATCGTCGAGATGCTCGGCAGCCGCAACCTACTGCCAGCCATCTTTTTCATCTTCAGCCGGGCCGGCTGCGACGCTGCAGTGCGCCAACTTATCCGCTCAGGAATCCGGCTCACCGACGCGTCTGAGCGCGACGAGATTCGACAGATTGTTGAAGAACGCTGTCGCACCCTGCGCGACGATGATTTGGCCGTGCTGGGCTATTGGGAGTGGCTCGACGGTCTTCAACGGGGGGTGGCGGCGCACCACGCCGGTCTGCTGCCTGCGTTCAAAGAGGTGGTCGAAGAGCTTTTTCAGAAGAAGCTGGTGCGGGTGGTCTTTGCAACAGAGACCCTGGCGCTCGGCATCAACATGCCCGCTCGCACGGTGGTGCTCGAGAAGCTCGAAAAGTTCAACGGTGAGGCTCGAGTGCCGATCACTCCGGGCGAATACACCCAACTCACCGGCCGGGCAGGGCGACGGGGGATCGACACCGAGGGTCACGCGGTCATCCAGTGGACCAGTGGTCTTGACCCGCAGGCCGTCGCCTCACTGGCGTCTCGGCGTACGTACCCCCTCAACTCCAGTTTTCGCCCCACCTACAACATGGCCGTCAATCTCATCGAGCAGTTCGGCCGTGAGCGCACACGCGAGGTTCTCGAAAGCAGCTTCGCCCAGTTTCAGGCCGATCGAGCGGTGGTCGATTTGGCCCGCACTGTGCGCAAGAACCAGGAATCACTGGTGGGGTACGCCACCGCTATGAGCTGTCACCTCGGAGATTATGAGCAGTATTCTGCTCTGCGCCGCGAGCTCAGTGACCTCGAGCGCGGAACACGCCGGGTTGGCGAACCGGGTGAGAAGGCCGACAAGATGCGGCGCCAAAAGATGATCGAGGGTGTGCGTACCCGCATGCGTAAACATCCCTGTCACGGCTGCGCAGAACGCGAAGCCCATGCCCGCTGGGCAGAGCGATGGTGGCGTCTTACCCGCGATACGGAGAAGGTGAATCGGCAAATCACTGGGCGCACCGGGGCCGTCGCTGCAGTGTTCGACCGAATCACACTGATTCTTACGGAACTTCAATACCTCAAAACTGATGAGCACGGTCGATTGGGGTTGACCGTTCACGGCCGATCACTGCGACGCATCTATGGCGAACGTGACCTCCTGGTGGCCGAAAGTCTGCGCCGGCGACTATGGAGTGACCTCGACGTACCCTCACTGGCAGCGATGGCCAGCGCCATCGTCTTCTCAGCTCGACGCGACGACGGCCAAGCTCCTGACTATGCGCTGCCACGTGGCGCCTTCCGGCCTGCCCTGGAGCGCACTCAAGATCTCTGGGCACACCTCGACGATCTAGAGCGCGAGCACCGTTTGCCAGGTAGCGACCCTCTGGCGACCACGCTGGCCTTGCCGATGCATCGGTGGGCGGCGGGCGCCTCTCTCGACGTCGTGCTGCGCGATGCCGATTTGGCCGCGGGGGACTTTGTGCGCTGGACCAAGCAGACCATTGACTTACTCGACCAGATTTCGATAGTGGCCGACGGCGCTGTCGGCCGAACGGCTCGTGCCGCTCTCGACGCGGTGCGGCGTGGCATTGTTGCCTACAGCTCAGTCAGTTGACCGGAGCTCATCAGGTGCGCACTTACACTTACGAATCGTGACGGGATCGACTGAGACGACGACCGCGGCTCCGTGGCCGCTGAGTCTTGCCCTTCTCGCCGCTCTCGGTGGTGGGTGGCTGATGGATCTCGGCTTTCCTGATCGGGCGTGGTGGCCTTTCACCATTGTCGGTGTGGCCCTTGTTCTGGCGAGCCTGCGCGGTCGCACGGTTCGCGGTGCACTGTTGATCGGTGCAGTCAGCGGCTTTGCCTACTACGGCACCCTCATCGAGTGGCTCACTGTCTACCTCGGCGTCGTGCCCTGGCTCGCCCTTACCCTTGCGCAGGTGTTTTTCACCACGTTTGGGGGGCTGTTCATCATGCTTGCCTGGCGGTGGATTCCGCGCGCGTGGCCCGGTGTTGCCGGGCGGCTCATTCTGACGCCGGCCGTGGTCGCCGCCGCGTGGACTACCCGCGAAGCAGTGTCAAGCGTCTTTCCTTTCGACGGCTTCGCCTGGGGCCGTTTGGCCCACAGCCAGGCAGAAGGACCGCTCGCGCACTGGGCTGCCTGGGTAGGGTTTTCCGGGCTCACCTTCCTTCTTGCATTCTTCTCGGCCGCACTCGTTGCCCTGGCCATCGAACGGCGCGTCGGGATGCTTCGACGCAGCATCGGGGCCGTGGGGGCATTTACGGCCCTCGTGGTGTGGCCCGCCGTGCCCATCGCAACCACGGGAACGATCACGGTGGCAGCCGTACAGGGCAACTCAAACTCTGGGCTGTTCGCAAACTACGAGCGCGGCGAGATTTTGCAGGACCACTACGACACCACAACCACGCTGTTTGATCAGGGCCTCGAGCTCGACGTGGTCGTCTGGCCCGAGAACGCCAGCGATCTCGACCCGCTGCGCAGCGAATACGCGGCCTCAGTGTTAGACCTTGTCAGTGAACGCCTCGACGCACCCGTCATCGTGGGCACCATCACCCTCGACGAAGAGCGGGAGAAAACCTTCAACTCGGTGCTGCTGTGGAAGGCGGGGGAGGGCATGATCGACCAGTACGACAAAATGCACCCAGTTCCGTTCGCCGAGTACCTTCCGGCGCGTGAATTCTTTTACCCACTCGCCCCAGACCTGTTTGACCTCGTACCGCGAGATCTTTCTTTCGGTGAGCGCGACACTGTCATCGATCTCGACGGCGTCATTGCCGGAATCTCCATCTGCTTCGACATCGTCAACGACGGCTTGCTCGCTCAGCAAATCGATGAGGGCGCACAGGTGTTGCTTGCACCCACTAACAACGCCGACTTCGGAGTGAGTGACCAGAGCGTGCAACAGTTGGGCATCGCTCGACTGCGCGCCATCGAGTCGGGTCGCGCGCTCGTGAACGCGTCAACCGTGGGGGCCAGCGCCATTGTCTTGTCTGACGGGTCAACGCTCGACAGCCTGCCTCTGTTTGTGCAGGGCACGATGGTGCAAGAGGTGCCGCTCAGCAACACGATCACCCCTGCTCACGCTCTAGGACGCACCCTCGAATGGGGTGCCATCCTTTTCGC
>Ga0306872_100508_pt1 | contig 15139 bp, 14 predicted proteins | sample AntRauMeHopE1498_FD_190455 | JGI IMG/M metagenome (GOLD analysis project Ga0306872, IMG submission 190455) | Saline lake microbial communities from Rauer Islands, Antarctica - Metagenome Hop E1 #498 (v2) (version 2) | ecosystem: Environmental > Aquatic > Non-marine Saline and Alkaline > Saline ...
TATCAGGAAATACAGCACAACTCCACTTGTTGAAGTGGACGAGAAAGGCAAAGAAACTCAGGTGCTGTTCAGTCCATTGAAGAAAGCCGAAGGAGAGAAACTATTATTGGAAATAGCAGACTTTTAAAATAAGAACTCATGAATGTGAACTACCCACCCACGGCAGAGCCGATGGGTTGGGCTTCTGACTTCACAGATAGTTGCTTATCGCTAAGGCTGACACCATCTCCATCAGTGTAATCGAGCGTTCCACCCGATATTATTTTTAATCCTTCTTTAAGAATGTTCTTTGCAGCGTTTAAGTCACGGTCTAAAACGTGTCCATTCTTGCAAGTCCATTCTCTAATTGAAAGATTTAAGTCTTGATTTATCCAACCACATTCACAACACGTTTTTGATGATGGATACCAGCGATTAATTTTAACGATTTGCTTGTCATTCCAATCTGCTTTATATTCCAAAAATCTAACAAATGTCCCCCAACTTGCATCAGATATATGTTTGGAAAGTTTATGGTTCTTAACCATCCCTTTAACATTCAAATCTTCTAATGCGATTATATCATAATCCGATACTAATTGATGAGATACTTTGTGCAAGTTATCCATTCGTGAATTGGTTATCTTCTCGTGAATTAAAGCTGTTTTTCGTCTTTGTTTTTCAAACGAATTACTGCCTTTTGTTTTACGAGAAAGATGTTTTTGTGCTTTCGCTAACTTTCTTTCATATTGTTTTGTGTATTTGTTGTTTTTAAACTTAACTCCGTCTGATGTAATAGCAAAGTCCTTTAAACCCAAATCTATTCCACATACTGCACCAGTCTTTTCTTTTGGAACAGATTGTTCTTCAGATAGAATAGATACAAAGTATTTGCCTGTTGGCGTTTTACTTAAAGTGCATTTACCGATTTCACCTTTTACTTCACGATGTACATTTACCTTTATTCCCTCTTTGAATTTTGGAGCGTAAAATCTGCCATCATTTAATTTGGCAAACTGCGGAACTGTAAATGTATTTTTATTTTTTCTTGACTTAAATCTTGGAAACTTCGCATTGCCACGAAAAAAGTTTATATAGGCAGTATCTAAGCACCTTAAAGAAAATTGTAATGATTGACTATTAACTTCTTTAAGCCAAGCGGTTTCTTCTTTTTTCTTTAATTCAGTTAAAGTAGCCGCTTGTGCGTAATAGTTATCAGACTTTTTATCTACTTGATATTGTTCTTTACGTTCATTTAAAAAATGATTGTAAACATAGCGGATACATCCAAAGTGCTTATCCAACAGCGTTTTCTGCTCTTGAGTAGGCGTTAATTCAAATTGGTATGTCCGATGAATCATTTTCATACTGCAAATATAATACATTTTATACGAAATGTCAAGCATTTTGTAAAATAATTTAATATATCGCTTACATCCCACAGGCGAAACGACCTGTGGGTTTTACGCTCGATTGATAAATAACTCAATGAACCCATTAAATTCTTAGTCACATATAATATGTGTGCAGTAGTTACCACGTGCAGGTGATTTAATTTCAACTACTTAGCGGGAGAAGGACTCGAACCTCCACAAGCATTTACTGTCTGATGGTTATGAGCCACCCGTGTTACCAGTTACACCATCCCGCAATATGATTTAAAAAGGATATTTCGTTTGTTATTGTTTACCCAAAATCGGATTTGAACCACCGACTTTATGTTTGAAATGCAAGCCCCCTATCCAACTAAGCTAATTGTATGAATAACAACCAGTTTCCTTTTTTTTATGTGGTGACCTATTGGACATTGCGGTTATGTGAGGCACTTGTAGGTTTCAAAGTTATCGGTTTGCCAGCCATTTTCATGTTCATCCAATTTCGGAATTCTTTCCCTATCTTATCGAATTCTTAGGTCATATCTTTAATCTTTTCAAAGTACGTTTGTCCCTAAAGACTCTGCAAATATATAACATGTTTTTCTAATTACCAAATGTTTTTAAAAAAAAATATAAAAATTTACAGAATACAGGGTGAAAATAAATACGAAGTAAAACCTAAAAAGTTACATTTTTTTATAAAAAAATTTATTCTTTTTGTTTAACGTTTTGATAATCACGTTTTTTCACAAGCATATCATATAGACTCTTATGGTTCCCTTCTGGTTCATCGGGGTCTATTGTTAACTTTTTCTCAACATCATCGATATCCAGCTTTTTTTCATGCTTTACTTGTGGTGGTTCAACAACAGTCATGCTAGGTGGTTTAAATTCTGACAATTCCACTGTTTTTTCAGGTGGTTTTACTATCTCATTTACAGTATCACTTACCTCTTCCACTGTTTCACCAATTGTTTCGGTCTCACCTGTGAAATCCAATAACTTCATATCTTTAACATCTCCAACAGTAAGTGGTTGTATCGGTTCACTGCTAATTGTTATATCGCCATCGAGTTCAAGAACATCATCTGTCACAGCATCACTTATACCTTCGTTTTTTTCAGGCGGTGATTCGCTTTCTTCGGGCATGGAATTCTGACGTAAGAAATCATTTATCCCATCGCTACCGATTTTCTTCAATTCGTCTTGTCGTATACTGATTTCCGCATGAATCCTGCCCTCAGACGTGGTTTTAAGTTTATCGGCTTTCTTTTCAAGATTCTCAATATCCTTCTCATCGTAATGTTTGAGATTCTTGTAGGTCTTAGTGTGTCTGTATCTTGGGTCATCAATAATGATTTTCATGGTGTCATTATTGAAAACGCAGTCCTCAAATAGTTGACCGTCCTTCGCAAATCTGGCTTTAATTATCCTGATATTGGCGAAATTCGCTTCCTGTTGTGCTGGGGTTTTAGCTATTGACATGAAGAAATGCGCTTTCTGCATTCTCTTAATGTTACCTCCAGTTTGTTGTGCTTCAACGAATTCTGAACCTATACCTGAACGATTACTTTGAATCGCAGTCCATGCTGGGATATCTAAATCTGAAGCAAGTGCTTCGAATCCCTTAACGACTGCGAGTTCGGCTTCATGTCTATCGGGAGACCTTTTGTGGCTTTCCAAAACATCGAGATAATCGAGAACCAGTATATCAAACTTATATCCGAATTTCTTTTCATGGGCAAGCATCCAGTTCTTGATGTCTTTAATCGTAGTGTCTTCCTGACTAAACTTTTTAACAATGAGATTGCCTTTACCCTGCATTGCCCTACCCTTTTCATGGGCAACTTTATCTACTCTTTCTCTTTCATCATCGTCTTCATTAATTTGTGTATGAGATGAATCTGCCCATATAACATAATGTTTACGTTTAATCTGGTCAATGGTATCCTCAAAGATAATCTGAGCCACATTCTTATCACAATCATATGCGGTGTTTGCGATTTTTGTGAGTGCCGTAGTCTTTCCAACACCGCTTGGTGCTAAAATTATTCCCATTTCGCCTTTTCCCAAACCACCACCAGTTAGCACATCAATGGCTTCGATACCCGTTGGTATAGTCTCTCTGAATTCCTTGCGAAGTGCTTTGGAGATGCCTTCAAGTACTGATTCACTATCGTCTTCCTCATCACCGATATGACTGATTTTCTGAAATTTTTCCTCGATTTCGGTAACAACATATTTGCTTCTGATATCACCAGTTTTTACGTCACCAATAATTTTTTCTGCCAGCTTTCTATACTCCTGTTGTTTGATGAACCATTTGGTTGATTTCTGAACGGCATCACCGTCATAAAGCATTTGTTTATTAATGATTCTCTGATTCCAGAGTTCAATACGTTTAATAACCGAGAACAAAGATTCTTCCTCGATTTGATTATTCGGTGTCTTGTATTCATTAATTGCTTGATGAATACTTTTATTCTGGAGATTCGGAACTTTTTCATATTCCCCATAATACTCCATAATAATAATGAACAACCTTTTTAAGTTAGGGTCATCAAAGTATTCTACAGCTAAGTCTGGGATTATTTTTTCAGCAAATTCTGGTTCAACCAATAACTGCCACATGAGGCGTTGTTGAAATTCAGGACCGAGATATGCCGTTAATGTGTTTTCTGTGTTTTCATTCATCTTTATACTCCAAATAATAAGGAACAGAAATAACTACGTAGACACTTAGATTAGAGCCAATTAATGTCATTCCCGCCCCTATGTATACGCAATTAATTTCTTCTTAACCTTCTGAGCATTTCCGCTCGTTTAGCTGGATGGAGTTCTCTGATTTGATTGATTGATAAGCCTCTGTAGTTAATTAAATCGTAGTCATCCCACATATTCCTAATGTCGTCTCGTTTGATTTTCGCCTCAATAGTGTTGGTGATTTCAACAACGACATTTACTATGTCAACAGAAATTAAAGCAACTGGATTAAATCCATCAACAAAGAATTCACGTTCCACTATCGGATTTTCATTAATATATAATCCGATTTTACATGGAACGCCTCGAATCGTTTTCTCTTCAATTTGTTGTATAACGGATTCTGGATTGTAACGCATGGAATTCCTGTATCGCTTCGAATAACTACCAATTATTTTCTGACGATACGTAAAAAGGTCGTATGACTGGTCGTTTCCGACTTCGGCAACAACATCATAACTTCTTCTCGATAATGTTTTTTGTATCTTGGTTATAGCTCGTGGTAATACTTCCCTTATATCGATTGAATATCTTGTAAAGGGATTGAATTGGTCGGCATCAAATATTGCTTCGCATAACAACATTTCTGACCGAAACTCATTATTTACAATATTCCCCTGACTCAGCGAAAACCTAAATACATTACTATTTTCCTTCTCGTACATTTTATTATTTTTTAAGTTAATACTATTCACAAATATAGAGATAATGGTGTTAAAATGAAAGCATTTTTACATATTATCTTTATGTTTTCTATAATACTCTGTAAGTAACTGCTTTTCATTCATTATTACGGTATAAAAAGGTTCAACGTATTGAGGGAAACTACTTCCATATATCGAGAGAAAGCCGTCTTCAAGCATCAATTTATAAAGATTTTTACTTCCACGGTTTTCGGGACTCAATGGTATTTCAAGCTGCTGTATTTCTTCTCTGGCTTCCTCTGTCAACATCGGTTCTCTCAGGTTAACGAGCTTGAAATTGGTTCTGAGTCTCGGTACGTTGTTCACTATATTTTCGAGTGCTTTCAGAGGTTTTTTCTTATTAGCAATGCGTTCCGCATTTATTTCATCTGCTCTTCGACAAATTTCCCTAACTGTCATGGTTTTAAATCTGAGTTCAGGGAATAACTTGACGAGACCCTTGTCTTTCAGACCACCAACACCCTTGATGTTATCTGAGGCATCACCACATATAATTTTCATAATCAGTGCATTGCTGTAATGATGGTCGAAATGCATCATATAATTGGTCTTGGTTACGAGTTGCTGGATATTTGGAAATATAATTGTGATATTTAAATCCAGTAGTTGTGCGAAATCCCTGTCATTTGAAAATAAAAATATTTCTTCTTTGTTATTATGGTCAAGACAATATTGAGCAATGATATCATCGGCTTCCACATCATCGGCTTCGATTTGTCTTAGAAACAGTTCTTCAGCATATGCTTTAATTCGTTGTCGTTGTTTGAGAATCGATTCCTCTTTATCTTTTTCCTTTCTGATTTCAGCGTCAGTCAATTCAATTTTATCGTACCATTTCTTGGATTTTCTATTGGCTTTATAGTTCGAATCAATTTGATAACGAAAAACACCGCCGTTCTCACCATCCCAAACCAAAACAACTTTATTGATTTTATATTCTCTTATTAATTTCCTAATTGTTGTTAAAAACGAATATAGTGCTCCAACATACCCCGCTTTGGTTTGTACTTCCATTGCACCGTGAAATGAACGCTTCAATAAATTCTCACCATCGACCAATAATGTTCTGATTTTCATTTACTTTATAATATTTTGTATATCAATCAACCAATTCTTTTTGCACGCTATAACATAGGCACTATGATTAGTTTTTTTCATTTCATCACTACTTTTACAATTCCGTAGCAATTCAATACATTTTTCTTTGGTATAATAACCATTGGAAATTCGTTTTAAGGGTATATGAGCCAACATTTCATCCAGCCAACCATTACGTTTTATCGCTTGAACTAAACCCGCTTTCCGATAAAATTCAGTTCTGGAACCACATTTTTTTATCTGTTTTAAACATTTATCTTTTGTCCATTTCATTGAACTCCCAATGCTCCCTGTTTTAACCCGATTTAACATGTTCCAACCATCACATTTATATTTATGATAATAAATATTTTCATAAATTATTGCTTTTTCCACAGGTATTAATTCTGATAATATTTTCAACTCAGGATTTAATCCGGTTTTATTAATGTGTTTAGTTACAGAATCATTCTGATTGTTTTCTCTAATACGAATTCTGGTTTTCATGTCATACGTTAAACCAACATATGCATGATTATCAGTGAATTCATAAACATAAACAATTCTATTATATTTATTGCCTTTCGGTGACATGTGTTTACAAATGGAATCTAACCAACCTTTCTTTTTTGCTGCATCATATGCTTTGTGGGAACGTTGTCTAAAATCAACTCTGTATTTATATTTAATAGCCTCATCGAGACAACGCTCTTTAGTCCAATATCCTCTTGGTTTACGATTCATTATTCAATACCACCAACAAAATCAGAAACATTAATTCCCCCCTTAGACTTTTCATATTCATCATTGATATCACCGACATCCAATGTGTCATCTTCAAGAATATTTCTGAAATATAAAATATTATCCTTTTTATAATCATCCAAATCTTCTTCAAAAATAAACCCTTGTGGCATTGACATAATTTTACCCTCAAGTGAAATACCCCCAAGAGGTCCATCGATATGATTCTTGGCTATACTAACTTTAGTGTCTACACCATAAGCAACACTTCTTTTTTTACTTGTTGCTTTAACAATCGATGTCCCGTGTGCTGCGATACCACCAAAATGAAATATTAGTCTTGCACCAAAGAAAAACGCTTCTCCACCCTTATGTTTAACTACACCAGCACCCATATTATCAATCCAAATCTTCTGAACGGCTATAATTGAATTTGTGTGTTCACGATTCTCTTTTCTGCTACTTGGAATAGTGTTATTCAATAAATATTTAAACACTTTTTCATATGCATGTGCATTCCACATATTATTTGAAGTAGTATCTTTTTCAATAGCATTTATTGTCGCAATACAATCTAACGTTCCAATTGAATCGATAATGAAATCCAAACCTATTGGTAGGCTACCGTTTTCCTGCTCCTTAAGTAAAAATTTAATTGCAATAGCTAAATCTTCAATAGCTGCCTCTGTCCTGTTTTTATCTTGAACCTGTCCGAATTTTTTCAGTAGGAAAGTATTATCTATTTCAATAAAATTACCTTTCCAATCAAAACCCATCATTTCCAAACGATTTCTACTTAAATTACCCTCGGTATCTATAAGCACTGGCATTCTACCCATTTTCTGTGATGCAACCGCTGCTTCACAAACAGCAGTAGATTTACCCGTATTACTAAAACCACGAGCAAGTGATGTGTATCCAATGGGGAATCCGGGTAACCCCGTTGCCTTTTGTATTGCTGGTGATAATCTTAACCACTCTAATGGTTTATCTGGAATATCTTCGCTTCCGATTTTTTTCTTAAAATCATCAAGACTAAAACTTTTTTTAGCTGTTGGTTTTCTAACCGCATTTTGCGGTACATCGTTACTTTTCTTTGTCATATGCTTGTTTTTTTGATTAAAAAGGGGAGACGTTCATCTCCCCTTTTTAATAATAACTATTTGATTATAAGGTACATCAAAAGGGGAGGTCGTCATAATCTGAACCGTCATCCGAATCATCGGATTCTTGATTATTGTTGACATCAACGGGCATCTCATTATCATTGTCTTGGTCTTCAGCCTTGTTGTTATCGATAGCATCTTTCCCGACATCGGATGCATCATCTTTGAATTCACCAACCTTTTCCTCTGTTATGTTATTGATTGTAACACGAGGGGTTTCCTGTTGTTGTAAATCACTGGCTTGTTCAAATTCTTCATCGTCTTGGTCAAGATTCATTGTTCGAGTATTGGCTTTTTCTTCCAAATCTGGACGACTAGGGAACACCCAATGCTTATTGTTCTGGTCACTGTCTTCCCAATAAGGAGTTGTGTCAGCAACACACATTTGAAGATATTCATAAGGCGAGATATTGGGTGCAGCCTTTGGCTTGAAAACGTCTCTCCAAGAGATATCGTCATCGAGCCATGCTCTCATTACGGTCGGGTCACCGTGAAGCGGTGATTTACCTTTCGCAGTAATGGCTGATATCTGCTTATATACATGTCCGTTGAACTCGGCATCGGTCATGATAATATTCAAATCAGTACCATTTTGAGGGTTACTAAAATCAGCTTGCTGACCAGTCATATAATCTTCCAAGATAGGAAGTAACTTGTCAAGGGTTCCCTGATTTTTGTAGTTGTGCTTGAATCTCCAGAATTTCACTCCGTCTTTTTCCAGCCCCTTGTCAATACCACGAACGATGTAGAATTTCTTGGCTTCCCATTTAATGGCTTGCTTGTAAATCTCGTCATTCTTGGCTTTGATTCTGAGTTGGTCATCATTCATGTTCTCCTTCTTAATTCCCTTAATCGAAGGGTCTTGAGTTTTAATCAACCTCTTGTATTCAGCACATGCAGGACATGGTGCTGGTACGAGGAAAGGAGCACCGTTATCGTCCACCAATGGTTTACCGTCTTTACCGAGTTTCGGTACTTTAGGGTCATTGTGAGCGGGACAATAAATAACCGTTCCGTGTTTTTTCTTTCCACCCGATGCATTAGTTGTTAGCACATGGAAGAACGCTTCTTCAATGTGCTTCTTACCTGCTTTCGGTGGTAAAATCCTGAAGATTTCCTTCGGTTTACGAGGAACGAAATACTTCGCTAAAATGTCTTCATGTGATTTTCTGGTTGTGGATTGTGATTGTTTCTTTTGATAGTCTTGAAACATAGACTTTAATTGTGACAGGTTCTGCCCTGTCGGAGCTTGATTTTCCATTTTTCAATTGGTTTTTCAGTAATTATTATTTTTTCAATTATTAAAATATGCTACAAATATAGCCTTCATTTGTAATAAATACAAGCAATTTTAAAAAAAAAATGTAAGTTTTTTACTTAAATTGACATTAAATTGTTAGAAACCACGGTGAATGATATATTCTGCTTATTTTCATAGTAGTCACCATCTTTCATTCTGAGTTGTAGCTTGTAATCCTGTGGTATTAACCACGAAGTATCGAGATTAAATTCGTATCCGTTACTGGTTCTATTAACCTTTGTGAAGGGAATCACATCAACTTCGTAATCCTCACCGATTGTCGTGAACAATCTGTATTCGATATCCAAAGCTAAGAATTTGTTTTGATTCGGATACATTTCTTTTATCGTTAATTTGATTTTTTTTGTGTTACCCGCAACAATTTTTTCTTTTTCACCGATTCCCCAGAAATAAAAGAAGTAGTTATCGAAATTAATTTGATTGCTTTGGTCGAAAGTATACCACTGCTTTTCCGAAATCAAATAAAACTCACCATTATGAATAGTATTTCTACCATTAATACTAAGATTCCATTCGTCTCTGAAAAGCACGGCATCTGGATATAATTCGGAATCCAGATTCAAAGTGATTTTATAAATGCCCTTACTGACATTAATTACCGATGCACCGCTAATAACATTTATTAAATTGTCTTTGTAATCATAGATGTTTACATGATTAACAACGATATCTTGTTTAATTCCACCAATATTAACGTAGAGATACAAATCATTATCTTTATCGAGATAGAAATAATTTCGGTCATCTGTGATGGCATCATCTACCTGAGTTTGTGCATATGGTTCGTACCAAGTGTTGGTGTTCTTGGCGTGAAATGCCACGGCTTGTGTGTATTCAGTAAGAAGTTCTTCGTATTCATCGGGGAACTTAAGTCCTAATCCGAATGATGTTCCTGTATATCCAGTGTATCCACTTATTAATCCCAGTCTCTGATTAACGTAATCTGTGATATCAATATCCAGACTCTCGCTGCCTTTTTGAAATCTCTGTGTGGCTATAATCTCGGTACTACCACTATTATAAGCACCAGCAGTACTCCATTCCGTATCGGTTTTCCTGTAATCCCAATTACTTGCTTGTTCAACGGCATTGGGTATCAAGGTGTCATCATATATGAAATCATATCCACTGCCCTCATCCCAGTCTTCATCGATATTGAAAAGCTGAAGTTCGAAACTCGTTGCACGTTCGATTTGTTCTGAATAGCTTTTTTTCCCCAGATATTCTTCGGCATAACTAATTGTATTGGTCATATGTAGGGTATGCGTCATACCACTATCTGGTATTATAAAACCCTTGTTAATCTTATCACGTAATTCCGATAGGTCGATATCAAATATGAATCTACTGACTCGTTGACGGAGCGAACCATAAGATATCTCAGTAACGGGATTCTGGGAATTATTAGTTAAGTTGTTACTAATTAAAGTATTTGATTTTTCTAAATATGACCTGAATACAGACATCCTATATTTTTTATATAAATACTGTGAAACAAAAAAGACTACACGTGGTAGTCTTTTTTATGTTATATTTATTTGTGTTTTTACCTAATATTATGTCTAATCAGCAACTGTACCGCCTGTTCTTTGGTCATGCCCTCATTGAGTCTTCGTTTCTTCAAAACGTGTCTTGCCAATTCAACATCTTCATACAACTCTTCTTTCTGACTTGCATCTTCTGAGTCTTCGGGTTCCTGTGGTTCTTCACCATATTCTTCGGGATTCTGTCTCATGTCTTCTTTATCCCAGTAATTGCGTTCCTGTTCTGGACTTGAGGGAACATCAAATTCTTCATTGGCATAATCACTGACGTTATGAGGTTTGAATCCCAGTAATTCATCTGTGGTTTCCTCATCACTTTGTTCCTCGGCTTCTGCACTTGCATGTGCTTGTGCCATGTCTTCAGGGTCTTCACCAGCACCACCATAGTAATTCGGGTCTTCAGTCAGGTGGTCAAGAGCGATTTCAATTGCCAGTAACGGATTATCTGTGTGTTCCATTTCGACCTTTACGCCTCTCGAAACCTGTTCTGGGTCGAATTGATTCGGTAATTTATCATCACCAAGACCGCCTTCGAGTTGGTCGCCAGTAGCTTCTTTAGCTGTTGTTACATCATCGACATCGATTTCTGGTTGGTCTTCTTGTGGCTTTTCCATCGTAAAACTGGGGTCAACCGAAGGAATTGGATGTCCGTTCCTGTCTTCCTCACTAGGGATACCGTCTTCAACATACGCTCCACTCTGATGTGGTTTATCTTCTTCTTTTATATTCACCACCGATTGTGGTTTTCTCTTTTTCTTGGGTATCTGACTCTTTGGTTTGAATTTCTTTCCAATTGGGTCGGGATATTCACCCTTTTCTTCTTCATTTAAATCAATAACATCTTCTTTATATAAACGAATCGCTTCTTTCTGAATATTTTTCACATATTCATCTCTTGACATTTTCATATCACCAATTGCCTCATCAACGAATTCCTGTGCTCTGAAAATATATTGTTTTTTCTTTTCTTCGGGAAGTAATTTGTCGAACCCCTGTTTTACTACGGTATCGGTACTGATATCATCCATTGTCTGACCCTCCCAGAATTCTTCAGCACCCTTGGGTATTGTTCTGGTTTTCTCAACGGGTTTATTAAGTCCTTTTAATTTAAGAACTTCCCTTTCAATCTGGTCACCAGTTGGTGTTTGATTACCAGTAGCTATGAGATTATCATATGCCTGACTATAGTGTTGTTGTTCTTCTGGACTCGCTTCACTGTCATCATATTGTGGTTCTTGTTCATAAGGGTCAGTACTTACACTACCATCATCGGTATCCTGTGGCTTTGGCATGTCTTCTGGACTGTAATCTGGTGGCATTGCAAACATGTCTTCTTCCTCATCATCAGGTACGTAATCCTGAATTTCACTCACGAATTTCTGAAGTTCATCGGCATCTACACGAACATCGGGATTAACGGGTTTCTGGTCAGCATATGCTTTATGTGTTTGCATTTCTTCACTACCTTTATTATATGGGACATTATCGATGAATTTAATTGCTTCTTCATACATTTCATCTGCAATTGCAGTATCATCATCGAATTCCACGTATTCACTAATGGCATCAATCATTTCTTGTTTACGACCAGTATTTAACTCAATTATTTCTTTCGAGTTCTCATCGGCATCAAGTCCACCACCATCAGGGAATTGGGTGTTATATTTAATGAGTTTCGCATCATTAATCACATTCACGTCTTCCTGTGTGGTTTCATTTGTCTGTACTTCGAAAGTGAAATTATGAGAACCACCATTACTGTCGATACCCGTGATTTGAACAATGCTCGTATCGCCATTAACCTGATTATTGGTTTGTTCTATATCCAATTCACCACCAACCAAACCATTAAATGCTTTACCAATGAATTCGGATTGCTCACCCATTTCTTCATTCAGTTTTAATTTGTTGACTCCATGCATTAGTTCGAAGAGTCTGTCTTTACTGCCGATTTTTTTAAATACTTCCATTTTAATCCTGTTTTATTCAAATATTATTGGGTTTGACTTCCCAAATTTTCTCATTATGATTCCAGCTTCTGAGTTGGCTTCGTTTTCAATATCACTACCATCGTCTCCCGCACCTAAATAAAGTCTGTTTTCAAGCTGTTGTTTACGATGAACGAGTTCATGTGCCAATGTTCTCAAAACATCGGCTAAATTTCTATTTGCGACAACAACCATAATTTCTCCCGTACTGGGTGTTTGTTTTCCAAAGGACTGCATTCCCTGTGCCTCTTTTGGGTCATATGATAATTCAACATTAGCATCACTTGGGTCAATTCTCAGATACTCACAGGCGAATACAATGAAATCATTGATAACGTTTTCTCTCGTGTCTTTCGGGAGAACGTCTTCATTCAATTTCAGGTTATTAACTTTTTGAAACATCTCAAAAAGTCTTTGTTTTGAACCATATTCACCTCTGATTCTCATATTATATCATGTCATTGAAACTGTCACCAATATCTGTCTTGGATTTCAATGGTAAATCATCGAAATCCGCTACGTATGTTCCGTCAGGAAGTTTCTTAATTCCTTTTTCGTTCCCCTGTTCACGTTGCTGGTCAAACCAGTTGTCTTGCCAGAAATCATTTAAATTAAAATAGTAGGGATAGCTGACTTCGGTTTTATTCATGAGTTTCTCCGAATCAGTGGGTTCCCTGACTTCCTCAACATCAGCATTTAGTTCTTCCATCTTAGTATTCATGACATCAATATTCTTACTTAGACCAGCTAATTGGTCATGAATACTGCGCATTGCCGAGATATTGTGTTTAATAATTTCGTTTTGCAAGTCATCGACTTGATTTTCCATCTGTTCTTCAGGGGGTATTGGTGCTGCTGGCGGTTCTCCCGCAGGTAAATCGCCTTCAGGCGGTAAATCACCCTGTGGTTCATCGAATGCTGGTATCGGAGCATCACCAATTGGTTGGTCGTTTGACGGTTCAACTGGTGGCTGTGGTGCGGGTTTCTTAGCATCTTCTTGGTCACCAACTTCATTAGTCATCATGGGAACCTCATCGAATTCCTCGTTAGTACCCATTAATGAACGATATCTCGGTGTTTCGCTAATAACGTAATTAACACGATGCCTAAATTCTCTCAGATGGTCTTCCGAGAGATTTTGTTTCTTATCATTTCCCATTGTCTAATGAATCTTAGTATTGCTCTCTAAGTAAAATACGCCCATCGTTAGTAATATACTGTTTATCAATCCTTTCAATTAAGCCAGTACGTTCATTAAGGACTTCTTGTTTTCTTTTATTTATTGTTTCTTCAACAGAATCATCAATAAATTCATCAAGAGCTTTTTCTGTTTTATTTTTCATGATTAAAATATTTATTATAAATACTATGATTATTGTTAAAAATTATTATTTTGAAAAATGTGACCCACCTAAACCACCTGTTTTACTTCTATTAAGTAATTCCCAACCATCATAACTATATTTATCGTAGTGAACTACCCACCCACGCCATAGGCGATGGGATGGGCTTCGGAGGTCATAGACTCACCTAATGGCAACGCCTTACTCCGTTTTTGTTTATCCTGCGAGTCAATTCCTGAACCACAGCTTAATATTTTTAAACCTTGTTTTTTTATGTTAATACTTGCGTTAAAATCTCTGTCGTGTATGGTATTACAACTTGGACAAGTCCACTCTCTATCTTTTAGAGTTAGGTCTTGGTTGATGTAATTACAATTTGAACAAGTTTTACTACTCCTTAAGCCCATGCAAATATATAGTTTCTTATGTGTTTTAATTTACCATTACAAACCTTACTTATATTCCCTGAATCAATACCTAATTCAATAGAAGCTTCTTTTTGTGAATTAAACCTTTTTAAAATAACTCCATTATTATCTATTAATACAATAGGTTTTCTCACTTTATTTTTTATCTGTTCAATTCTTTCTTCCGACAATTTAGCACCCCTCATACCATTATTCTCGGTACGCTGTTTACTCATAAGATTGCAAAATTCTTTTGAGCGTTTTTGTCCTTTTGCTGGATGTTCTTTACCTAATAATGGATGTGGTATATTTTCCCATTGTGGGATTCCTTTTCTTTTGTGAGAGTTATGTTTTGATTTTTGTTCATCACTCCATTTGAATCCTGTATTGTCAGGTGGCTCGATTCCCCCTTCGTTTTTATTACAAAGGTTATTTCCAAAATAAAAACTTATCCAATATTTTTCTCGTTCTTTCCAATTTATAAGTTCTGTGGTTTCGATAATTACCAATAAAGGTGTCTGATTATTTTTTTTTAATCTTAAAATCCATCGTGATAAATGAATGTTATCTGGTTTGTGTTTAGCATTAAATATATGAGAGGCATATCTTTTCTTCGGAGTTTTAGATTTACCAATATATCTAATAGTATCAGTTTCAGGACATTTCAAACCATATATATATACTTCGTCATTCATTTACTATAAATAGTTTTATTTCTTACAAAGAT
>Ga0306872_100509_pt1 | contig 15076 bp, 8 predicted proteins | sample AntRauMeHopE1498_FD_190455 | JGI IMG/M metagenome (GOLD analysis project Ga0306872, IMG submission 190455) | Saline lake microbial communities from Rauer Islands, Antarctica - Metagenome Hop E1 #498 (v2) (version 2) | ecosystem: Environmental > Aquatic > Non-marine Saline and Alkaline > Saline ...
CGGGCTTGGGGACGCTGTACTGTATCCGGCCCAGCACAAGCAACTTGCCCACCGAATTCTTGAAGCTGGCGGCGGGCTCTTGTCCGAATTTGAGTCAGATTTCCGAGCGACTAATTGGTCGTTCCCGCAACGAAATCGTTTGGTGGCCGGCATTAGCCAGGCCACACTGCTAGTTGAAGCGGGCGAAAAGTCTGGCACACTCATTACGGCTCGGATGACGGTCGACTACAATCGTGAACTACTGGCCGTCCCGGGGAGTATTTTTTCAGCTACCAGTCGCGGCACGCACCAATTCCTCAGGCTCGGTGCTACTTTGGTCACCTCCAGTGAAGACATTCTCCAAGAACTCAACATCGAGGCAGCAGATGATGTGCCCAGCCAGACGAATCTATTGTTGTCACCCAACGAACAAGAAGTCGTTGATTTACTTACCGAACCAACTCATCGAGACACATTGATACGCCAGCTAGCTGCACCTACTCACGAAACGGCCCAACTACTGATGATGATGGAGATTCAAGGACATATTGCTTCGGAACAAAACGTCTACCGGCGGATTCTATAACCAGTTACCGACGCGGCTTTTGGTTGACATATCCGGCGCATGCTAGTATTCATTATTCACACACATATATTATGGCAAAACAAACACTCGTCATCGTAGAGTCTCCGGCCAAGTCCAAGACCATCGAAAAATACCTCGGCAAAGGCTATAAAGTCATGTCTTCAATTGGGCATATTCGTGATTTACCCAAGACCAACAAAGACGCCGTCGACATCGAAGGCGGCTTCGTGCCACGATATATTATTTCTCCAGGGAAAGAAAAAGTAATTGAAGGACTGCAAGAAGCGGCGAGTAGGTCTGATGAGGTACTACTTGCATCGGACCCCGACCGCGAAGGTGAGGCGATTGCTTGGCACGTGGCTGAAATGATAAAGAAGCACTGTAAGAATCTCAGACGAGTGGCTTTTAATGAAATTACTGAAGAAGCGGTGCTAGAGGCCATTAAGACACCACGCAAGCTGGATTTGAACCTCAAAGAAGCGCAGGAAGCGCGTCGCGTACTCGACCGACTGGTCGGATATGATCTGTCTGGCTTGATTTGGAAAAAAGTGCGTTATGGGCTTTCGGCTGGACGGGTACAATCGCCTGCATTGCGGATTGTGATGGTACGTGAACGAGAAATCAGGGCGTTTATTCCGGAAGATTTCTTTGTGCTCACCGCCCACTTGCGCACCGCCAAATTAGACATCCCTTTTACCTGCGTGGAAGAGCCAAGTGCGCAAAAAGAATCTGATCGCATTAAAGCGATTGGTGAAAAATACGACTGGGAAATAAAATCTATTAAAGAAACCGAAACCAAACGATCACCTAAGCCGCCTTTTACCACTTCCACCCTGCAACAAACTGCCTCTACTCGGCTTGGTTTTTCTCCTTCGCGAACGATGGGGGCGGCGCAAAAACTCTACGAGGGTGGACACATTACCTACATGCGTACTGACAGTCCCAACCTCAGTAGTCAAGCCCAGAAGCAAATTCTGGCGTACCTACACAAAGAACACGGCAAATCGTATATCCAACCGCGCTCATACAAAAGCAAAAGTAAAAATGTCCAAGAAGCCCACGAAGCGGTGCGACCATCAAAATTCTCTCGACTCAGTGCGGGAAGCACCGTCGACCAAAAGGAGTTGTACAAACTGATTTGGCAACGAGCCGTCGCCTCACAAATGGCAGACGCTACTCTCTTGCGGACCAAATTGCTCACCAACGTAGCTAATGCGACAGAGACTATTCCAGATTTTGCAGTCAATGGCTCTCGCGTAGTGTTCGATGGCTGGCTCAAAGCTGACCCCCGAGCACGCGGTGAAGATACCGAAGTCCCCAAGCTGACCCAAGGCGATACGCTCAAGTGTACAAGCGTTGAAATAGAAGCCAAGCAAACGCAGCCGCCCAACCGCTACTCAGAAGCTGGTTTGATTAAGGAACTTGAAAAGCGCGGTATCGGGCGACCGTCTACCTACGCCTCCATTATGAATACCATTGTCCAGCGCGGATACGTGGTAAAAGAAGGCCGAACGTTGATTCCCACTGACACTGGCGATGTGGTTTCTTCGTTCCTAGAGAAGCATTTCATCCAGTACATCGACGACGACTTCACGGCTGACATGGAAGATCAACTGGATGAAATTGCCTCGGGTGACCGCACCTACAAAAAAGTTCTGACTGATTTTTATACTCCCTTTAAAAAAGACGTCGACGCCAAGGAAGACATCGAGAAGTTAACGACCCTCGGCCCTGGACCCAAAGAATTCCCCTGCCCTGAGTGTAAAGCCGATATGGTCAAGAAACTGGGGCGCAATGGTACTTTCTTGTCATGCGAACGCTTCCCTGATTGTGACGGAGCGCGCTTGATTGATGGTTCTGAAGTAAAGCCAGAAGCTCCGATTGGTAATCATCCAGAAACCGGTGACCCGGTCTTTGTGATGAATGGTCGGTTTGGGCCATATGTACAGTTAGGAGAAACTCCCGAAAAAGTAAAAGGTAAGAAGCAGGAAAAGCCGCGACGCGCCACCCTACCGACTAACGTAAAGCCAGAGGACGTAACACTAGAGGACGCGGTGCGATTCTTGCTGCTGCCTCGCGAGCTGGGCGAACACCCAAAGACGGGCGAACCGGTCATGGCCAACACTGGGCAGTACGGACCATACTTGGCCCACGCCGGAGACTTCCGTTCACTCAAGGACCCCAAGAAAGACAATCCCTATGACATCACTTTCAAGCGGGCCATGGAAATCTTTGCTGAACCAAAGACGTTACGCAAAGGTGAAAAGCTACTAAAGGAACTAGGAGTGAACCCTAAGACCAAAAAGTTGGTAAATGTCATGGAATCAAAATCTGGTCGCTATCTCAAAAAGGGCTTTAAACGGATTGGTATCCCCGAGAATATCAAAACTGATAATATTACTTTGGAAATCGCTATCGACCTTTTGAAGCAAAAATAGTTCCTGTTCCTCGCTAGAAACTTGTCAAGAACCGATTGAGTCTCTAGAATGGGTACCATGTATACTGCGAAAGAAATAATTGGCCAACTCAATCACGCGACTGACGCTGACAAGCAGTTGATAATCAAAGCCTACGATTACACTGCCAAAGCGCACGAAGGTCATACCCGGTATTCTGGCGAGCCATATATGGTGCACACCGCCGACGTTGGGTACAAACTAGCTGCTATGGGCATGGGTCCGCGGACCATTTCTGCTGGCTTGCTGCACGACACTATCGAAGACACTACAGTCACCTCGCAAGATATTAAAGAAGAGTTTGGTGACGAAATACTTTTTCTGGTTGAAGGAGTGACTAAGTTGAGTTCGGTTCGATACTACGGAACCGACCGGCATAACGAAAGCTTGCGCAAGCTCTTTGTGGCTACTAGCCAAGATATTCGGGTGCTTATTATCAAACTAGTCGACCGACTGCACAACCTGGAGACTCTCAATTTCGTACCAGCTGAGAAGCAACACCGGATTGCTCAAGAAACATTGGAGATTTATATTCCCGTGGCCCACCGTTTGGGAATGGGTAAATTGCGCAAAGAGCTGGAAGACCTGGCCTTTCCTTATGTATACCCTGAAGAAGCCAAGCGCGTTGCCGAAGCACTAGAACGGCGCTTTGGTAATGCCAAAGAGGTGCTCGAACGAGAGCGTAAAGTACTCCAAAAAAGGCTGGCTGAGGTCGGGCTACTCCACTTTCATACCTCGACCAGAGTAAAGGGCAAATACAGCCTTTTTAACAAACTCAAACGGAAAGAGTGGGATATCGACGTGATTTATGACTTGATGGCGATGCGGATTGTGGTAGATACCATGGAAGATTGCTATCGGTCATTGGGAATTGTGCATGAGCTTTGGCGCCCCATGCCCAAACGAGTAAAGGATTATATAGCTTTCCCTAAACCTAACGGCTACCAATCACTACACACTACCGTTGCCACCAAAAACGGCATCATTCTCGAGATTCAAATCAGAACCAAAAAGATGCACCGCGATGCAGAATTTGGAGTAGCTTCTCACGTCTTTTATAAACAACCTGAAGTCTCTGATACGCAAGATCAGCCGAGTAGATTCGGTAGTTTGATCCCCGCTTTGTTTAAACCGTTTTCTAAACGAAACAATAAGGGCACCGAGAGACTCGAGGTCTCAACGAACACCCCACACGATAAAAAGATTCCGTTATGGATTTCACAAATTGGGCAAACGTACAACGAAGACTCAGACAACCTCACTAGCGAGTTCGTCGAGGATGCGGAGTCCGACTTCTTCTCAAATCGAATTTTTGTCTTTACTCCTAATGGAGATGTGGTCGACTTACCAATGGGCGCTACCCCGATTGATTTTTCTTATGCCATCCACTCTGAAGTCGGAGACCACACGTCTGGAGTGAAAGTGAATCGCAAACAAGTACAGCTTGATATTGAACTCAAAAATGGTGACATGGTAGAAATCGAAACCCGTAAATCCGCTACTCCGAGTCCAAAGTGGCTACTCTTTGCCAAGACGTCACTCGCCCGACGCCGCATCAAGGCTGCTATCGAACTGAAAAATTCCTAAACACTAAAATTTCTCACTGAATAGAGGTCTCCATCATCTGAATCTACTTCGTCTTTTTTAGGTGCAGGTGTTGGCTGTATGTCTTCTACTGGAGCTTCTATTATTTCATTTGTATCAGGCACCTGGGATGTTTCGTGCGCCTCGTATGTTTGGGCTTCGCGCGCCCGTCCAAACAGGTCGGTCACAGCATGACGAAAGAAAGATTCTTTTGGTCTTTCGGTGATAATGGGTTCTGCGACTGGAGTTGGTGTTGCGTATTCAGGTGCTAGTGGAATGGGAGTGTGCTGCGTCGGAGCAGCTTCGCGCACAGGAATGGCTGATTCTATAGCTACTACTGGAGCAACAATTGCTGGAGGTGTTGGTACAGGTGGAGGCGGTACGGGGTTTGGTTCGGGCGCGCTTGGCACATAGTCGTCGACAGGCGCAGGTGATCGCGATACATACTGACTCAATGTGTCTTCTTCAGTCACCAATGGAGTATCGGGTGTAACTGCGGAGTGTTCATGTGTCGCTACCGCTACAGCAGGCGCAGGCAACCGCTCTGGGGCTTTTGTTGGCGGCTGCACATCCAAACCGGTCTCTTGGGTCATGCGCTTGGCTGCTTCGGCCCCTATGTCCGAAGAATTGCCTGCTTCTTCACGCATTCTTTTCAAAATTATCTCTAAATCTTCTTCAGAAAAATAGTCGATGGTAAGCTTGCCACCAAAATCGGTTTTTTGAATCTGCACTCGAGTACCCAGGGTATCAGTAAATCGTTTTTCCAGAGAAATAAGGTTTTCGTCAAAGTCACCCGCTCTTTTCTTGCGTACTTTGTCGGTCGCAATCTTGCGCACGATTCTTTCCACTTCTCGGACTGAGAGTTTCTTTAAGAGAATTTCCTTATACACTACTTCTTGTTCTTCTGGTCGGTCGGTAAGCATGAGCAAAGTCCGTGCGTGCCCCTCCATCATCTCAGCATGCTTGAGTGAATTAAGCATATGCTCTGGTAAGCCCAACAAACGGATTGAGTTTGAGACGTACTCGCGGCTACGACCCATTTTTTTGGCTACCTGCACGTGCGATAGGCCAAACGTTTCTGACAACTGCTTGAAGGCTAAAGCTCGGTCAACGGCATTGAGGTCTTCTCGCTGCAGGTTTTCGATGATTGCCAATTCCAGTTTTTCTTGTTCGTTCTCCTCCCCTTCACGAATAATCACCGGTACTTGTGCCACTCCTGCTAGTTTACTAGCCCGCAGACGACGTTCTCCAGCGATTAATTCGTATTTGGTATAAAAAGTACCATCATCGCGCTGCACCTCAGAGCGGGTTACGGTTAGGGGCTGCAAAACACCGTACATGCGAATAGACTCGGCCAGCTCTTGGAGCTTGCCTTCATGAAATTCTACTCGGGGTTGGAAGGGATTAGGAACCACCTTTTCGACTTCTACCCAGTATATTGAGTCACCTTGAAATGCCATATAAAATATTACCTCCGAGCTCTACATCACTCGATACCAGCATTCTAACACACGCCAGTTATACACAGCTGATTGAATAGGTGCGTAAGTATTCAGTCGCTTTGAAACGTTTTCTAATCAGCATTTTTCTGCTACACTCTTTGGCAATTGCCTCGATGGTGGAATTGGTATACACGTACGACTCAAAATCGTATGCCGCAAGGCATGAGGGTTCGACCCCCTCTCGAGGCACAGATATAAACAGCCAAAGGCTGTTTTATTTTTCTATTTACACAGTTATCTGCTAGACTTTTGTATTATGAGCGACAAACCAAAAATAATTGCTGTAGTTGGACCAACTTCCTCTGGAAAAACAGGGCTCTCAGTTGAAATTGCAAAACATTTTGACGGGGAGGTTATTTCGGCTGATTCACGCCAAGTCTACCGAGGACTTGACCTTGGTACCGGCAAAGTAACCCGGCAAGAGATGCAACATATCCCACATCACCTCCTGGATGTAGCTGACCCATCAGATGTCTACACAGCTGCTGAATTTAAAAAGGATGCTGGTAAGGCCATTCTCACTATTTGCGGAAACAGTCGCATTCCCATCATAGCTGGCGGCACGTTTTTTTACCTCGATGTATTACGCAATAAACAACAATCAGCCCCGGTTGAGCCAAACAAAGATTTTCGCGACAGCTTAGAAAGTTTCTCAACCGAAGCGTTATTTCAAAAAATTGAAGCTGCGGACCCGGAACGCGCTGCGGACATCGATCGACAAAATCGACATCGACTCATTCGAGCACTGGAGATAATCAACACTCTGGGAAAGGTACCAAAAAATGATGTGGCTGAATCTCCGTATCAATGGCTGATTATCGGACTCGATATTGATAAAGAGCAACTACATCAGACCATCCATACCAGGCTCATACAGCGGCTTGAAGCGGGCATGGAAGCTGAAATAACCCAACTACACAAAGACGGCCTGTCTTACGAAAGAATGTACGCCCTTGGTCTGGAATATCGCTACATGGCACTCTACCTCCAAAAAGAAATCACTTACGAAGTCATGATTACGCAATTGGAAACCAAAATCAGGCAATTTGCCAAGCGACAACTGACTTGGCTCAAGCGAGACTCTGACATCCAGTGGTTTGCACCTGAAGCACGGGGACAGATAATTGATTGTGTCTCGTTATTTCTCCACGGGAAGAACAGTTGACCAAGTCTCAGCTTTCCCCTACTATACGAGCACTTCTTCTGAAGCAATCATACGTATTGGGTCTATAGTTTAGTGGTAAAACATCGGTTTCCAAAACCGACGTCCGGGGTTCGAGTCCTCGTGGACCCGCAGAAATAGGAAGAGAAAAAGTATTTTTTGATAACATATTTATAAGGTCCTAAGAGGACTCGAAAAGGTTGCCTAGTATTTTGTGATGAAAGAACAAAATACTAGGCAACCTCTACTGAACTCGTAGAGTTCGAGTCCTCGTGGACCCGCAAAAATAAAGAAGAAAAAGAGTTAGCTTTTTAAGATTATATTTTTCGAGGTCCTAAGAGGGCTCGAAAAGCTTTTGAGGTAGATTTGACTGAAAGGAAAATATATCCAAAAGGTGTACTGGTCGTGTAACGACCGAGACTCCTCGTGGACCCGCAAAAAAAACACCCTCCTGGGTGTCTTTTTTTATTTTATCTTTTCATTTGCCGTTAATTTCCAAGGAGAGCAGAAGTGCCTGAGGAATTAGTTGGGAATCCTCTCTGCTTGACAAACAGCAGGAGAACCTCCTCCGCCATTGCATCGCCAAGTATAGAATCCGCCCTCCGCTGGATTTATATTTATAGGAACAAAGCTTCCTATAGCACACCGATTACTAAGTGGAGGCATTGCTGATATGAGAGTGTTGTCTGAGTCAGAGAAGCCAGTACCACAAGTATTCACTTCTCTCTTTTCTACGCTACAAACAATCTTTTCACCAGTATTAGTATCCCGGCACTCCCAGTTGAAATCACCATCTGTACCAGGTACGTCGGTCGCTACAAGCTGCGGTGCAGGAGAACCTATACATAGATTAGACCCCGGAAATGTGAACTTTGGTTCATTTATAGCAGTCCCACATTTCATTGGTATAGAAGCTCCAGGCTGGTATATAGCCGAACAAGCAATAGGTGGATCAAAACCACATATCCAAGTAAGCGTATCTCCAGCATTTTCTACTTGTGAACTCACTCGCGCGGTACCAGGTATAGTACACAGATTTGCCACAACTGGCTTACTGGTAATTATTGACCCCTTAGAAATTGCACAGGCGTTTCCCCCAGGAGGCGGGGGTAGTCCTTCTAGAGTAGAAGGAACCATGCAGTCTTGATTGCCGCAATTCCATTTCCACACCCCACCGCCGTCTGACACTGAGGATATGACAGACTCGGCAGTCCCGCTTGAACATAGATTTGCACTAGGCATTATGGGGGTACGCACATCTCTAGCTGTACCACACCTGGCAGTCGCCATATCCACAGCTCTTTGTCCGGCTTCGTTTGCTTCTGTAGGAGTAGTGACCGTTACTGGCGGCGGACCTGCGGATGTTGGAGCTTGCCCATCACAAGAAATTTCTGTCCACAAGCGACCATTAATCTCACCATTTCCTCCAGCTAAAATTGCCCGCATTAGTGTATCCACCAATATCCAAGCAGCTAATACGATAATCAAACCGATGAAGGCATTGATGAGCTTTTGTTTCGCTTCTGTTTTTGCGGCTGGATTACCTCCAGATGTCACCAAGCCAAAGCCGGCATATGCGGTGATAATTGCAAAAACAATCATTAGTATGCCAATGAGCCACTTAACTATGTTATTGGCTAAGTCGACTACACTACACGCCGTACAATCAGAACCTTGGCAGGGCACAAATCCGCCTGGTACCGTTGGTTGGGCTGATACTATACTCGGTAGTACCACGACAAGACACGCGAGTAGAAAAGGGAGATATTTCATAAATGGATTATAATGAGTTATTCTCGTATATTCTACCAGAGATACCTCGTGCACATTTTCGTATTGGTGGATATAATTGTATTTGTCGCAGTCACGTCGGGTGTTGCTCCTGGTATACGGCTTCCAAAATCGGTTGTAATGTGTTATTTTGTTGCCATCGATAACACGTTTGTTATGTATGTATTTGCGTCGATGGCAGAGTGGTCAATTGCAGGAGACTGTAAATCTCCCGGATTTATCCTACGCAGGTTCAAATCCTGCTCGGCGCACAAATGAAAAAGTCTCTATTTATAGGGGCTTTTTTTTGGGTAGGGATGCAGGTTCTGACTTGACAATATAACATTTTAGTGTATTATATTACTTGAACTCTAACGGGCTATGCCCACCAACCAAATAAGGTCTTTCAAATGAAAAAAGGTACTATCGTGTGTGCGTTTCCTGCTACAGGCAAAAGCACAGTTATCCAACATGCTGAACAACTTGCCATAAAGGCTTGCGATTCAGACTCCGAAGACCATCATTGGGTCGACCGCACCCTTCCTCGTGAAGAACGTGTCGAACGTGAAGATTGGGTCGAAGACTACGTGAAGCATCTGCAAGCACAGACAGTGTCTAACGATTTCGTCTTTGCTTCCACACACGACGTAGTACGCAATGCTTTGGTTGATGCTGGCGTACACTTTGTGGTCGTATATCCGACCGACACTCAACGTGCTGAATATCTCACACGAGTCGCTGACCGCACAACTGGTCTTCACGGTCAATTTGGCGTCGACCTGCTGACCAAGATGTGGGACACATGGCTCACTCAGATGAACGAACAACCTCACTGCGGACGCGTCGTCTTGCAAGATGGTCAGTATCTGTCTGATGTCCTCGATGTAATCAAGGTACAACCCTGACACCATCATTCCAGCTTCAGCTGGCGGAAACACTTCAGTTTCCCCACTGAAGCTGTTTTTCGTTTTATGCAAATACTTCTTCTTTCAAGATAAAACTTGGGAAGAAACAGTATTCTGACTCAATGATTGCAGTTCGAACTTCTTGCATTCCAGTGCACAAAAAAAGAAAACCTTCTGATATATCAGAAGGTTTTCTTTTTTTGCTTATGCTGTGACTGCTTCTCTTTTCTTTAGGTTGGTTTTGGTGGTTGGTTTTATTTTCTTAGCGGCTGACTTTCTTTTGCCAGTCTTCTTTACATCAAACTGCAGTTCGTCTTGTTTCATTGAGACTTTGACGATACCGCCTTGCATCATTCCTTCGCCGACCATCATGTTGGCTACGGGAGTAAGGATTTTGGTTTGGATTAATCGTCGTAGCGGTCGGGCTCCAAACTTTGGATCGTAGCCTTCTTTAGCTAGATACGCTCGCACATCATTGGATAAATTGAGTACAATTTCTTTCTTTACCAATCGCTTCATCACGTCTTCTATTTGAATGTCAACAATCTTAGCGATTGATTCTTTGTCCAAGAGATCAAAGACAATTATTTCGTCGAGTCGGTTGAGGAATTCTGGGCGGAAGTATTGCTTGAGACTATCAATCACCTTGTCTTTAGCTTGGACAAACTGAGCAGCTTCGCCGTGGTCGGTTGCAAACCCAAAGTTGGACATTCTATCGATATGTTCTGCTCCAATGTTGGAGGTCATGATGATGACGGTGTTTTTGAAGTTTACTTTGCGACCCTTGGCGTCAGTCAGGTGACCCGAGTCTAATACTTGTAGCAAGATGTTGAATACTTCGGGATGTGCTTTCTCGACTTCGTCAAACAGAATCACAGAGTATGGTCGGTGGCGGACTCGTTCGGTAATCGAACCTCCCTCATCATGCCCAACGTACCCCGGTGGTGAACCAATAATCTTTGAGACGGAATGCTTCTCCATGTACTCGGACATATCGATACGCAATAGTGCATCTTCGTCACTAAACATAAAGTCCGACAAGGCTTTAGAGAGCTCTGTCTTTCCCACTCCGGTTGGTCCTAGGAATAAGAACGAGCCAATTGGTCGATTGGGGTCGGCAATACCTGCGCGCGACCGCTTAATGGCGTCAGCCACCAGCTTTACTGCGTGATCTTGCCCAACTACCTTTTCTTGAAGTACTTCATCTATCCGTGCCAACTTGGCGACCTCGGCTTCGAGCATGCGATTGACGGGGATACCGGTCCAGCGTGATACCACATTTGCGATATCTTCTTCGGTCACTTCTTCTTTGAGTAGTCGGCGAGTTCGTTGCAGTTTCTTTAGTCGGCGCATCTTTACGTCGAGTTCGCGCTGAACGGCTGGAATGGTGTCGTATCGTATTTCGGCTGCGCGCGTAAGGTCGGCTGCAGCTTCAGCGTTATCGGCTTCAACTCGGAGTTCTTCAAGTTCTTTCTTGAGTGTACTCATTTCGCCTAACGCTTCTTTTTCGTTCTTCCACTTGGTCTCTAGATTTGAGGTGGTCTCTTTGTATTCGCCAATCTCAGTTTCGATTTCGGTGATACGGGCTTTACTTTTCTTTTTATTATCTGAGACGGCAACTTCTTTGCGCAAGGCTTCTCGCTCGATTTCTAAGCGACGGATTAGTCGGTCGGTTTCTACTAGTTCGTCTGGTTTGTTTTCTAGTGAGATACGCAAAGCGGCCCCCGCTTCGTCAATCAGGTCCACCGCCTTATCTGGCAAGAATCTGTCGGTGATGTATCGAGAGGACAGATTTACCGCAGAGAGAATCGCGTCGTCCGTGATTCTGATACCGTGAAAGAGTTCATACTTTTCGGCTAGACCACGCAGGATTGCCACCGCATCATCTTGACTTGGTTCGTTGACATATACCGGCTGAAATCGACGCGTCAGTGCCGGGTCACGTTCTATGTGTTTTTGATATTCCTTGAGTGTGGTGGCGCCGATGACGCGGATTTCACCTCGAGCTAAGGCTGGCTTGAGCATGTTTGAGGCGTCCATCGAGCCGTCTGCTTGTCCAGCCCCCACAATAGTATGTAGTTCATCGATAAAGAGGATGACTTTCCCAGCTGCCTGCTCCACTTCTTTCATAACACCTTTGAGTCGTTCTTCGAACTCACCCCGAAACTTTGTACCCGCCACCAACAGCCCCAAATCAAGGGATAGGATTTCTTTTTCTTTAACGGATTCTGGTACTTGTCCGAGCATTATTTGTTGCGCTAGTCCTTCGGCGATAGCTGTCTTACCGACTCCAGCTTCTCCGATGAGTACTGGGTTGTTCTTGGTTCGGCGCGACAAAATTTGAATCACTCGTTGGATTTCGATATCTCGACCAATGACGGGGTCAATTTTGTTTTCTTTGGCTAGGGCGGTGAGGTTGCGAGTGTACTTAGCTAGGGTTCGGTACTTCTTTGGAGACTGAGCATCAGTAACATTACTTTCACGTAATTCCCTTATGACGTCAGTGACTCGTGTCTTTTCGAGCTTCGTTCGTTGCATTATTTCTATTGCCGGTCCTGGATGTTCTAGTGAAGCTACAAATAAGTGTTCTACTCCAACATAAGAATCACCAAGTGTCTCGGCGTAGGTACCAGAAAATTCTAGTGCTTTGGCGAGCTCTGGGGTGAGATACAGCTGATAAGACTGCGAGATGGTAGTTTGGGCTTCGGGCATTTCTAAAGCCTCAAGCAAGAGGTCCGAAAAGGCGATGATGTCGATATCCAATCGATCCAAAATCGCAATTACTGCACTTTCGTCTTGCATAGACAAGGCAGTCATAAGGTGCACTGGACTCACGTGGTTTTGACCACGTTCGATAGCTAATTCATGGGCTTTTCGGATAGCCTCCTTTGCTTTGGTCGTAAAGTTGTGAAAGTTTGGCATATTTATATATTATACGGCATCGACAGTGGTAGTCAGGTAGCTTGTGCAGTCGGATGGTCGATATAGAGTAATACGTACTCATATCTGATATATTGCAACGAAATTATCGCTAAGTCAACTTATGCATCCGGTGCGCGTGTGCTGCTAGTGTGTCGGCCAGCAACATCAGTTCATCAGAGGTGGTCTGCGGACCAATACTAAACCGCAACGTGGCTGCGGCACGCGTATGATCTTGGGTTACGGCTAGTACTACTGCGCTTTCCCCGCCACCGGCTCCAGCACAAGCGGATTTGGTACTAACGGCAAAACCCTTACTGTCGAGTACCACAGCTGCATATTCTGTATCGAGTCCGGCAACGGAAAGATTGATGTTATTGGCAATACGGTCTTCACCAGTCGGACCGTTGAGTAACGCGCCTGGAATGACGGACAGTAGGTAATCAATGCCTTCATCGCGGACCTTGGTGGTCTGCTCGGCTCGTTCGCGCCAGTGTGCTTGGGCCAATTCTAGTGCTACACCTGCACCAACAATCCCAGGGACGTTTTCTGTTCCTGGTCGCAGGCCTTTTTCTTGGCCACCGCCGCCGCTGATTGCCTTGATTTGAGCTCGGCGACTTTGTATCAACACGCCAGTCCCCTTTGGTCCGCAACACTTAAGTGTGTCTAGGGCCAACAAGTCTGCTCCGACACTATCAAACTGGCAACTCAGCCACAACGGAGCCTGCGCTGCATCAACGTGGAGCAATATAATTGAATCAAAACGCTGCTCAGCTGACTTGAGTACTTTCTTGATGGCGTGAAGTGGCTGAATAGTACCAATCTCACTATTAGCATACGCTAAGGACACCAGGACCGTTTTTTCAGATAATAGGTTTTTTAATGAATCCAACACCACGGTACCGTATTCGTCTACTTCAACATACGCCACCTGTACTCCAAGTGCTGAGAAGTGGTTGAGCACTTTGCTCACTGATGGATGTTCGATATGGGTTGAGACGATACTCATATCTGCATATGCTCTGCCTGCCGTTTTAAGGGATTCAATTGTGCCAACCATTGCTAAGTTATTGGCTTCGGTGCCGCCGCCGGTGAATGTTACAAATTCGGGACGCACCTGCACCGCCCGGGCCACTTGCGCTCGTGCCGCTTCAATCGCCTGCCGCGCTACCAACCCCTCGGTATGGATAGCACTAGGATTGCCGTACTCCGTGCGCAAGAACGGCTCCATAGCGACAAACACCGCATCAGCCATTGGCGTTGCCGCCGCCCAGTCGAGATATATTCTTTTGATTTGCAAGGCATTTTTCATGTGACGAATCATGACACAAGGTGCGAAAAGTGCAAATATCTGCTATACTCGCTGGCAACTGTTTATTAGTAACGCCTGTGTAGGCGTTTTATGGGTGATACAAAAAATATTATGGCAAAAAAACAAAAAGCACAAACACCAAACCTCATCAAGCGACCTCCTGTCGTGGTGGTTATGGGTCATATCGACCACGGAAAATCAACCCTCTTGGACACTATTCGCAAGAGCAATATTGTCGATGTTGAAGCTGGTGGCATCACCCAGCACCTTTCCGCCTACGTCGTTCCGCACACCACCAAAGACGGTGCCGATGAGACTATTACTTTTCTCGACACTCCGGGACACGCTGCTTTCCAAAAAATGCGTTTGCGTGGTGCCGACGTGGCCGACGTGGCTATTTTGATGGTATCAGCCGAAGACGGCGTAAAGCCTCAGACTCTCGAAGCGCTTAAGTCTATCTTGCAGGCCAAGATTCCTTACGTCGTCGCCATCAACAAAATCGATAGACCTGGAGCTGATCTTATCAAAACACAGTCGAGCTTAGTCGAAAACGAAATCTACATCGAAGGCATGGGAGGTGATATTCCGTGGGCCGCCATCTCGGCTAAGAGCGGTCAAGGCATCGACGAACTCCTTGACCTAGTCATCCTTACAGCCGACTTAGCTGAATTAGAAGGAGACAGCAATGCTCCCGCGGTTGGAAAGATTATTGAAGGCAAGATGGATACCCAGCGCGGTAATACAGCCACCCTGTTGGTCACCAACGGGACGCTCAAAAGCGGACAATTCGTCGTAGCGGGTGAAGTATTTTCTCCGGTGCGCATCATGGAGGATTTTCAAGGCAAACCAGTCAAGGAAGCTGGTCTTTCAACTCCGGTACGAATCGTTGGCTTCACTGACA